>Ga0265298_10002849_pt1 | contig 23478 bp, 12 predicted proteins | sample AusTroGonzalo_MG_3_FD_193486 | JGI IMG/M metagenome (GOLD analysis project Ga0265298, IMG submission 193486) | Bovine rumen microbial communities from tropical cattle in Woodstock, Queensland, Australia - Gonzalo_01 | ecosystem: Host-associated > Mammals > Digestive system > Stomach > Rumen ...
TCACCGCCATATACAGGCACAAAAATAAGTAATTTTAAAGATTTAAACCGAAAAACTGCCATAAAATTTGGTGGTTTCAAAAAAAAGTAGTATCTTTGCACCGCTAAATACAAAAGCTATGGATACAAATGAGATTATGCGTGACCTTGGAGCGCAACTACTGTCGCTCGGTTCACTGAAGAAAATCATGGTGGTTCTCGGTCCTCGTCAGGTCGGCAAAACGACGCTGTTGCGCCAAATGACGGCGGACATGCCGGATGTGCTGTCTTTCGATTGCGACAACATGGACGACCGCCTTGCTTTGGAGAATAAGACAAAGACAGAATTGGCGGCATTGGTGGGGCGTGCAAAAACTATCATCATTGACGAGGCGCAACGTGTCCGCAACATAGGGATGACGCTCAAGATGCTTGGCGACCTGCATCTGGATGCGCAGATTTATGTCACTGGATCGTCTTCTCTACAACTGGCGGATGACATCAACGAGCCGGCAACAGGCCGATTACTGGAGTTCAACCTCTATCCCCTGTCGCTGTCCGAGTTGGCGGAGCATGCTTCATGGCGCGAGGAGAACCGATTGCTGGAGTTCCGCATGATCTACGGCACTTATCCGGAGATTGTTAACCATTCGGAACAGGCGCGTATGCTCTTGCAGAACATTGTCAACAGCTATCTGTACAAGGACTTGTTGGAGTACAAGGGGATAAAGAAACCTGATGTGCTACGCAAGTTAGTTATGGCTTTGGCGTTGCAAATAGGCAACGAGGTTTCGTATAACGAACTGGCAAATCTGCTCGGTATAGACAAGGAGACGGTGGAGAATTACATTGACTTGCTAGAGAAATGCTTTGTGGTGTTCCGTTTGGACTCGTTCAGCCGAAACGCACGCAACGAGATTAAGAAAGGCAAGAAGATTTATTTCTATGACAACGGAGTGCGTAATGCGGTCATCAATAACTTCTCGCCGTTGGAGATGCGCAATGATGTGGGCGCGTTATGGGAGAATCTGCTGATGGTGGAGCGCAGGAAACGTCACGCTTATTCAGGCAAGTTTGTGCAGCAGTATTTCTGGCGCACGCTCAAACAGCAGGAGATAGACTTGATTGAGGAGTGCGACGGACAGATTTCCGCTTTTGAGTTCAAGTGGAAAACCGGCAAAGTGGCACGTCTGCCCTTGCCTTTCCGTGAGGCATACTCCGATGCAACGTTCCAAACAATCACCCCGGAAAACTATCAATCGTTTGTGTAATCCACTAAATAATCATGGATATACAAAATGGCGGTGCCCTCGCCGCCGTATATGGGCACAAAAAAAGAGACGGGGCACGGTGTACGTACTCCGCCTCTTGGAGAATTAGCCTAACGGCTTAGATAATAAGGCATTTAGTTTTTCAAGCATCCGATAGGAACAACACACACACCATCTTCACGCTGATACGCATATTGTCCTACCGCAGTTACTATCATTTTGAAAGAAGGTGCATACATCTTGGACGTGTCGATTTTGTTTGCCAATGAATTGAGATTCTTTGCGCCCTCTTCAATGAGGGTCTCACCGCCCAATTTAATCTCAACCAGACCATAATGACCGTTCCGTAGATGAATGACACTGTCGCATTCCAAATTGTTGTTGTCACGGTAGTGGAATACTTGACCGTCATTAGCCTCTGCATATACACGCAGGTCGCGCACTACCAGCGTCTCAAACAATAATCCTAAGGTGTTGAGGTCTTTCATAAGGTCTGCTGGTCCTATACCGAGAGCCGCAGTTGCGATACTCGGATCAACGAAATAGCGAGTATCAGATGTGCGGATTGCGGCTTTACTCCGTAAATTCGGATTCCAGGCCTCCATGTCTTCGACGACAAAAAGACCACGAAGCGCTTTCAAATACGATGCAATCGTAGTATCACTCAATTTGCCTTCATTATTAGCTTCCAAATCCGTTATGATGGTTGAGACGGGGGCTTGCGAACCTTGCAGACGCGCATAACTGCGTAACAAGCGACGGGTATTGCCCTCGCTACGAGATACATCATCTACATCATTGATATCAGTAGTGGCAATAGCATCCACGTAGTTATACGCTTGCTTGAGTGCGGCTCGTTCGGATTTGTCGATAGCCTTCGGCCAGCCACCACGGCACACAAGATAACAAATTTCTGACAAACTCCATTGCTTGGCAGCCCCAGCCTTAAAAGGCTCTTTGAATAACTGCCCCAATGATATACATCCGCTGCTTTCACCTGATTCCCATAAACTCATTGGACGCATTTTGATACGCCCTACTCGTCCTGTTCCTGTGTGACTTACGAGATTCTTTTTCTTTAAACGAGTGCTACCGGTTAAGATAAAAAGCCCGTCTTTATTGCTGCGGTCAACTACAAAACGACAGGCGTCCCATAACTGTGGGAAGTTCTGCCACTCATCCAACAAACGAGGATTCTGACCTTTGAGGAGTTGTTGAATATCCATCTCGGCAAGGCGTGCATATCCGCTGACTTCTTGAGGATCATCAAGATAGATGACACTTTGTGCTTGTTGCAGTGAAGTGGTTGTTTTGCCGCACCACTTAGGTCCTTCTACCAGCACGATACCAGCTGCTTCTAATTGCAGTGATAACTCGTCATCAACGACGCGTTTTTTGTATTCGAAATCTGACTCCATATGACTTTATCTTAAAATCCGCTGCAAAGGTAGTAAAAATAATCGATATATGCAAATTTTTCTGCATATTTTTTGCTAATTGTAGGTGTTTTGCTTGGATATTTGGAGAAATTTCATTCAGTAATTTGAAGAAAATTCGTTTGGTAAGTTGCAGATTATTTGCATTGCTGTTTGTAGTATATATGTTCCCTGCCCGCTCAATCAAAACAAGCAAAATGGCGGTGCCCTCGCCTTATGTATCCACAAAAAAAGAGACGGCTCACGATGTTCGTGAACCGCCTCTTGCGATACAATTAGCCTATCAGCTATAATTTATTTAACTTGTGCACCGGTAATATTGTAGAGTTTGCCGTCCTTCTCGATGAGGAGCATGCCGTTGCGGAGGATCTTCGCATTTTCACATTTTCTCATTTGATCATTGGTGCTCTCAATAGCTTCCGGCTGCTTGTTCACGGAGATGAGATAGGTGATGCCGTTTTCAGCAATGAGCGTGGCCTGCATGGCGTAGTTGCCTTCCGTGCCGCTGACAACGACCGACTCGGCGCTGTACAGCTGGATATAATCCCAAGTCTGGCTGGCCGCGTCCGTGACCAACTCTATATGTGAGTTCCACAGCGAGACATGCCTTGTGACATCACCAAGGACATTCAGCTCGTCATCCCCCTCCAAAGAGATGCTGACGATCGTCGTCTCATCCTCCACATAGAGCGCCCACTCGTCGTATTCCGGCCAATAGGTGACGGTCAGCGGCTCGTCAATGGTCAGCACAATGGTGTCGCCACTCGGACGGAAGCCGTCGTCATAATAATTGAGGCGGAACTTATATCCACGCTCATCCACGAGTGTGGCAGTGATAGAAAGGGTTTCGTCCTCCTGCTCCTTGTAGAACGTAGCCGCGGTGATCTTGTATTCATGACGGAAGACAGACAGATAACTGTAGTCCAGTAGGATCTTGCCGTCAGAGGTATAATCGACATTCGTCTCCACATCCTCTTTTCCCGGCAGATCGAAGACCAGATGGCATGAGAGGGTATTATCCTCATCCACCATCTCGTACTCCACTCCATTGCCTCCATCCCATATATATGGATTGGCCTGGCCCAAGGTCACGTTCATGATGCTCTCAATCTCCTTATCGGGTCCCTCATAGGCGAGGTTCCATGTGTTGCCTCGTTCATCGTTGAGTGTGATGGTGAGTGTGACCGCTCCCCCCTCTGCGGCCGCTTTCGTGAAGGAGACACTCGTATAGCGCACGTAGGTGTTCTCATAGATATCCACGCCGTAGGACTCGGAGGCTATCATATCGCCCAGGCTGTAGGTCTTGCCGAACTGCACATCCGGGTTCCATCGCTCGACATAGATGTCGAAGGCGAAATTGCGCAACGAGTCTTGGGTGATCACCTCGTAATAGACATCCGGTCCATCCTCATAATAGAGGAAGGCGAAATCCACCAGATTGAGATTGCGCACCGATGGTTGGTAGGGGTGGGCCTTGATATCGATGGCGACCTCCATATGGTCATACCCGTCCAATTGGTTGATCATATGCAAGGCCCCGCTGACGTGCGCGCCCCCCTCGGCATAGGTCACCGTGATCTGCGCCGATGCGAGCAGGTAGATGTTTTCGCCGACCGCCAGATAGGTGTACCCGGCTTCCATATTGCTCTCCGTATACTCACCAGCCACGGCATCGGCATAGACAGCTATCGAGAGGAAGTTGTCATGGTCATCGTCAAAACCGGCTATCTGCCATGCCCCGTCGTAGACATCGATCACGAGGTTCTCACCGGTGAAGGACAGCGATTGGATCTCCGGCTCGGGCGAAGTGAACTGCAGGGTATACTCGACATTGTTCCAAGCCAGCACGCTACCCGTGAGCATGTATCGGTTATCGGCATAGGAAAGCGTTATCTCTCCGCTGTAGACAGCGAACTGCTCCCCGTCGACGGAGACATAGCCGTTATTGGAGACGAGGTAGCCCAGTTCGTAAGTGGTGAGGTAGTTATCGGGATCCATCGGATAGAGAACGAGCCCACAGGCCCATCCAGCCTCCGTATCCGAAGCGTAGAGCTCCATCTCACCCCACAGGTCCAAGGCCCATGTATCCACATTGAGGTTGGAGGCAGTGAGAACGGCTTCGCTCTCTTTCTGAGGCAGAGCATAGAAGAGCGTCACGTCATAGACATTGCCATCCTCGCCTATCAGCCATGCGCTGACATCCGTCCGGCCGTCTTGGGAGACGCTCACCCGGATCCGGCCGTCCTTGGCGAACACGGTTTTGTACTCCGGCTCGTCATAGCTATCCTTTTCGCCGGTGGGGAACTCGATATAAGTGTCGCTCCATACGATGTCCGACGCGCCGAACTCTCCGGCGGGCGACTGGTCGTCCCCGCTGGCGAACTCGAGCTGTACGAGCCAGTTGTTATCCCGGGCGCGGAGCAGCCATTCGTTCGACGAATAGAGATACTCGCAAGTGTTCATCGGGCGCGTGACCTCCACCTGTATCGTCTCGCCGGTAAGGACCACCGGCGCCTCGTCATAACGCAAGTTCCACTCATTGCCGTCGGTATCTTTGACCGTGGCGGATATATGGGTGTCATAGGCGTCTCCGAGTGTCTTGGTGAAGACGGCTTCCGTGTAGTAATGCGGGTTCCAGTCCTCATCATCCCACTCGCAATAATCGGCATTCATGTCCTGCAAGTGATAGGTTCTGCCTGTTTCCACATCCCGTGCGCCTTCCGCAAGCGGGATATCGAAATAGAAAGCAGGCGCAAAATCATCGGTGTGGAGTCCGTAGAAAACCGACCGGCTGTCTCCGTCATAGGTCATGGAGACGCGTGTGATTGTCACATCGGTCACGTCACGCTTCGCACGCTTTGCCGGAGTTTGGACTGCCGTGTGTCTGTAGCGTCGAACGAGCAGAAGGCGCTCCTTGTCCGTCTTAGCCTGCCGGAGACGCTGCTCCAATCGGGGTGAATGACAGTTCGCCGGTTTGGGCGAACGGAAAGGTGCGGCACACACGCTCAATGCAAGCGCCAGCACACAGAGAAGAGATGTAAACTTATTCATACCGTAGTACAAAGGTTGGATTTTGCGTGCAAAGGTACGAAAAAAAAATGACGTGAGCAAATTTCACGTCATTTTTTGAGAAATAAGTGTCATGGGATGCCTATGGTTCAGAGCGCTTCGGCGTATGGGGCTATTCGGAAACGGAACTCGGCATCATCGGTGGCAAACCAAACGCGATGGATGTCATCTTTCCACTCATCATGCCAATAACCGAGGTCCTCAGGTGTGAGCGTGAAGGTGACGGTGCGGCTTTCCCCCGCCGGTATGAACACTTTCCTGAATCCACGTAGTTCGCATATAGGTCTTGCGAGAGCACCGGAGATTTGCCTCGAATAGAGCTGCGCCACTTCGCAAGCATCCACCGTGCCTGTATTCGTGATGGAACAAGACACCGTCAATCCATCGGCTATCTGGCCGTTTATGAGGGTTTCTCCGTATTCGAAGGTGGTGTAGCTGAGACCGAATCCGAAGGGGAAGAGCGGTTCTGTAGCCGTCTCGAGCCAACAGGAGGAATATCCGACGCTGAACTGCGGTGCTCCGACGGGTATATCATCGATGAGCACGGGCGGATCATAAGTCGGACGTCCGGTATTCAGCCGGTTATAATAGAGAGGTATCTGTCCGACCATCTTCGGGAAGGTCATCGGCGTCTTGCCTGAAGGAACGACCTTGCCAGTGAGCACATTATAGAGTGCCGGTCCGGCATAGGTACCTCCATGGAAGGCATATAGCACTGCAGCCGCCTCGTCCACCTGTTTGCCGATAGTGAGCGGCCTTCCCGCCATGACGACGAGCACCACGGGTTTGCCAGTAGCGGCGAGCGCTTCCATCATCTCGGGTTGCGCCCCGGGCAGGTTGATGTCGGTACGGCACCGTGCCTCTCCGGAGAGTATGGCCTCCTCACCGGCGAAGAAGAGTATGACATCCGCCTGCCGTGCCTTGTCCAAGAGCTGCTGGCGGCCGGATATCTGCTTCTGCCGGCTGTATGTCAGTCCCGGCTCGTAGAGCACTTGGCCTTTGAGTTCCCCACTCCCGGCCATCTGACGGAAGGCCTCCAGCGGTGTGACGGACAGTTCGGGCTGACCGTCGAAGATCCACGTACCGAGCTGCTCTTTCTTCTGGTCGGCCATGGGTCCGCATATAAGGACGGTGAACGGAGAACGGTTGGCGGCTATAGGCAGGATGCCGTTGTTCTTGAGCAGGATGGCGGACTCTTCGGCAGCACGTGTAGCGGTAGCCACAGCAGCGGCCGCATAATCCGTGTCATCATCCTCAGGCACATAGGGGTTTTCGAACAGACCTAGGCGGTACTTGAGCCGCAGCACGGAACGCACGCACTCATTGATCATCCGCTCGGATACCAGTTTTTCTTTCACCAGTTCGGGAAGATAATCGGTGTAGATATTCCCCTGCATATCCATCTCCATCCGCGCATTGATGCACCGGAGCGCAGCCTCTTTCTTATCCGCGCACAATCCATGCGGCACGAGGTCGGAACCGGATCCCCAGTCGCTGACGAGGAGTGCATCAGAGTGCCACTCATGCCGGAGGATGTCGATATTGAGGTGCTTGTTGGCAGATGAAGGCAGTCCGTTGATGGCATTGAATGAACACATGAGGCTCATGGATCCGGCCTCGAGTGCGGCCTTGAAAGGCGGCAGATAGATGTCACGGAACTGTACCTCCGGTATCCAAGTGGTGTTATAGTCCCGTCCTCCTTCGCTGACGGCATATCCGGCGAAATGCTTGACGCAAGCCGCTACGGCAGGCCATTGCGTGTCGGGTATGTGATGCTGGTACCCTTTGACGGTGGCAGCGCCCATGACGGATGTGAGGAGCGGATCTTCCCCGTATCCTTCTGCTATACGTCCCCACCGAGGATCATGTGCGACATCGACCATGGGCGAGAAAGCCCATCGTACGCCGTGTGCATAAGCTTCCTTCGCGGTGAGACGGGCCGTCTGCTCCACCAGTTCGGGATCCCAGGAAGCAGCCTGTCCCAACGGAATGGGATAGACGGTATGGAAACCATGAATGACATCGCGCGCCACGACCAAGGGAATCCCCAGACGTGTCTGTTCGACCGCCATGCGCTGGAGGCGGTTCACTTCCTTGACACCGATGATATTGAAGACAGAGCCCACTCTGCCTTCCCGGATAAGCGCTTCTTTGGCCTCCGAGTCATAGGAAGGATCGAGTTGGTTCATCTGCCCGATCTTTTCTTCGAGCGTCATCCTGGCAAGCAGGTTATCGATGAAGCGGTCTTCATCACTCTTGTGCGTGCAGGCACACACGACCATCGACAGTAAACACAATACCGTCATGCGAAATGTAGAGGTAGCCATTATGAATAAATTTACGATTGGACGATTTACGATTGGACGATTGATCGGACGATTGATTGGACGATTGATTGGACGATTGGTCGGACGATTCGTTGACTTGTTCTATCCCTAAAGGCAAGAGAGGTTCGCAGAGCGATTCGCCGTAGACCTCCATTTCCCACAAGGAGGATCCGTATCCGGTGTTACGCGTCTTGCAATAGACACGGACGAATCGTGCGGGGACGGCTTGGCCCTCATGGCGTATATCCACCGTCTGTACGCCACCTTCGGCACCGGTGACCGCTTTGGCAAGATGATAGTCCTCTCCGTCATCGCTGAGTTCGATATCATATGAGGTGGCGTACGCGGCTTCCCAGAAGAGTTTGACTGCCGTGAGCAGATAGCAGTTCTCCAGATCGACGGCAATCCATTCGTTGTCCTGATGTCTGCTGGACCAGCGTGTGGTCAGGTCTCCGTCCACGGCATTGGCAACGACCGTACCGGCATTCTCAAAACCGGATGCGGTAACGGGTTTATCAAGCGCGAGGTTGACCTCATCGAAGGCCTGGACATGTACTATAGCTGTGTCACGCATGCCGAAGCAAGGGAATACGAGTTCGTAATCGCCGACCTGCGTAGCGCGATAGACCGTTTCGCATGAGTCGGAAGCGGCTCCGAACTGATTGACGATGCATACGACGAACTTCTGCTCCGTGCCGACAGGCATGGTCACTTCCTTGGGATGCACTTCGGCGGCGGTGGCCTGCTCGGTCTCCAGTACGATGAGTGTGAGGGATGCTGACAGTCCTTCAACGGTAGCGGTGACGGTCACTGATCCGTAACAGGGACAGGTGACACGATTATCATTCAGTTGTGCTTCGCCGGCGGTGACGGCATAAGCGGCCGCCACATTGAGCACTCCTCCATTGACATTATAGGCGATGGCCGAGAGGGTTGTGGTTCCGCCTTGATAGAGGACTGTGTCCGATGCGGAAAGGGCGATGGCGAACACTTTGTCCGGATCACCGGAGAGAGGCCGTCCGTATGCTTCGAGTTCATAGAGCGAGGTGCCGTACTGGGTGGCACGCTGCAGTCCGGTGAGACGGATGTAGCGTCCTCTGGAGGGATGGGCCATTTGGGGCTGGAGATTGGACATTTGCACTTTCTCCACGCCACCGGCGGAAGAGAGGGTGACGGTATGCCATTCGGATTGGTCATCCGACAGGGCCAGTTCGTACTCGGAGGCATAAGCTGTTTCCCACCGGAGGATGAGATGGTCGATGTAGCATTGCTGCTGCAGATCGACGATGACATATTCGTTGTCCCTATGCGCGGATCCCCAACGGGAATTCACATCGCCGTCCGTGAGGTTGACCGCCAGACAACCGGCGTTCTCTTCGGATGAAGCCGTGACGGGTTTATGCAAGGCCAGATTGGGGTACGGCAGATCCCATGCCAGCGGATCCGGCTCCACCTCTATACGCTCGTCCTCAATGGTGGTGGTGTTCAGTTTTCCGGTACCGCAGACGAGTGTCAGTCCGTTCGGAACGGTGAGTGAGGTATCCTCCGCGCCGAAGAAATGCACGGTCAGGGGCGCATCCGACACATTATAGACCGCATAGGTGGTGCGTCGGCTGAGCGTATCCGTATAGGCGCATGCCAGCGGATGGTCGGCAGATATATCATAGCGTTTCTCGCCGAGCGCCTTATGCGAATGAGCCAGCCAATAGGTGATGCCGCCGGTGTCGGGGTTCTTGGCCAGCGCCTTACCCATCTTATCCATCCTATCCCATACTCGTGCCGCCGAATCGGCATCAAAGAGAGAGAGGTAAGACAGGCAGACATTCCCCAGTCCGGACTCATCTCCCAGACCGCCGGACTCCGCTTCGTAGTCCCCGACTTCCTTGCCCTTGTACATTTCGGTATAGTCCCATCGGGTGAAAGGCAGGTCCTCGCAGAAATGATTGGTGAGGACAGGCGAGATGGGCAGCCACTGGATCGAGTGCATCCATACCGGATCGCCGGAGAACCAGGTCCACCATCCCACTCCCTGCATGGTGAGATTGCAGCAGTAGGGGTGATTATACCTGGTGAAATCAATATTACGACGCTTGCGGTCGAACCAGTATTCGGCGGTAGCTCGTGTCTCAAGGGTGTACCCCATGATACCGGCTTCGAGCATCTCATCATCCTGCAACGCGGCGCCTAACATCCATACCCCACCCCATCCCTGGATGGCTTCGGAGGTGGACTCCTGTCCGTTACCGTTTCCGCCATTCCCCATACCTCCTGCGAACGAGTGGCCGCAATAGGGATCGAGCGTCCTGAACCAGGGTTCGTCCGGCGTACGCTGCCAGTTGGCATAATCCCGCGCCACTTCGCGTGCCATAGGACCGTACTGCGTCCGGAAATCCTCATCCAGCAGGCAGAGGATGGCCGACGCATAGACGAAATAGCCGTAATGGAAATGATGGTCATTGAAAGTATCGGAGTCATAGGAAGGGTCCATACCGACCAGAGCGCCCCACTTGGGATAACGCGCAAAATAGAAACGCGCTTCTCCCGGCGTATAGGTGTACCAGTCGATGAGGACCTCCTTGAGACGCTGCTTGGCCATGCGGAACGTGGCTGTATCGCCCATTTGCAAGGCAAAAGTCATGTAATGCGCCATCTGTGTCAGCCCCTTGCCGCCCCAGTAGGTATCCCCGCCGAAGGTACCTCGCTTGGCATAGTCGGCGTTGAGCTCCATCATACGCGCCTGCGAGAAGCCGTCCTTCCACTCCATCGGAGCCGGGAAGAAAGGCAGCATCGGATGAACGGGATAGAGACAGGTGAAGTCATTGCCGGCAAACAGATGCATCGTGCCACGCGGCGTGAGATACGTCCATCCGGTATCCGTAAAGGGCACGTTATTATTGATGAAGAGGTCGTCCGGGGCAATGTTATAGTAATGGTGTGGAATCAAGCCCAATAGCACCGCGTGGTGTCCGGAAGGCGCCGCGTGTGGATCGGTGATGTCCTCTGTCCATACGGTGAATGTCGTGGTGAGCGATGACGAGCCGGACCGATAATCATAGGAGAAACGTGTGGTACGCGGCACGCGCGAAGCATACTGTTCGAAAACGGCATTGGTCAGTCCGTCCGTTTTGAGACCGACCACCATCCAATGCCTGTTGCGTCCCTCCATATTCTTCACCCAGTACCCGGATGTATTCGGATTGGCAGCCTGCATGGTGATGCCGTCGGCTTCGAGCCAAACGAGAGGCGATCCGTGCACACAAGTGACGCGCACCCAGGCATCTCCGTCCTGCATGATGAACGACATCATGAAATCCGACCAAGCATCCACCAGCGCATGCTTGAATGCGGCTTTCTTGCCGGTAGCGGTATTGGTGAAGGTGACACGCAAAGGCGTATCCCATTTGACTTCACATCCGGATGGCTCCCAATAGGTCGGATAGCCGACATCGACACCTTCGTCGGTCGCTTCCACCCACCCCGGGTACATCCATATTTTACCTGTCCAGTCGTTGACGAGGGCATAGGTCCACCAGTCATTGGTCGGCAGGGCGACGGAGCCTTGCCTGGAACCGTTGGGATGGCCCAAGCGCTCCAGGAGCGAGTCCGGCAGATAGAGAGTCCGATGCTCCATCTGATAGGCCTGGCAACCGCCATGCCCGGAGGTATAACTGGCCGTCAGCGGCACATACGAAGCATACGAACCTCCGGAGAGGGGCACCGGCTGCTGGCTGTTAGCCGTCAGCACAACGACGAAGGAAAGAACAAAGGCTTGAATGAACGAAGGTCTCATAGCTTTACGATAATGGTTTTAACGGCATTGGCCGGCATATGGATATCAGCGGTATACTCACCTATCTGCAAGGGGAAAGTGAGCTCATCTCCGGTATTGAGGATATTCACGGCATAGGAACCGTCCTGCTTGGCCACCGCACAAACATGCAAGTGATTTACCGTCGGTTCATTTATACCGAGGACGACATCACCGGGACGCATGGAGCGGCTGAACTGCTTGAGTACGTAGTAATAAGGCGTGAAATAGAGTTCGTCGTTCAGATAATCGACCATGAGCATGGCGCCGCAGTGGTTGAAGACATGGGTGGGTCCTCCGACTGAATCCAGGACGGCGTTCCAGTCGATATAACCGGTGAGCCAGTGGTTGAGTCCGTCGATGATATACGACGCATACCGATGCACCACGGCATACTTGGGGTGCCAATCGGGCCACCAGGGAGTGGAGTACGCCCAGTCGGTAGCGGACGGCGTCCACCAGAAATCGTCATTCTTGAACCAGCAGCACTCTTTATATCCCTCATAATCAGACACTCCGGGCCATCCGTCTCGTCCGAGGTTGTCCACGCATCCTTCCGTATGGATGAGCCGTTTGCCGGGATGGGCGTCATGGAGGGAATCGAGCACCTCCGGGAAGCAGCTAACGGTGGACCCGTACCAATGCAGTGCGGTACCGTCCGTGTAGCGGTTGGCCAGCGAATCACCGAAGATAGCGGCGGTGTACGGAGCGGCTTCGAACGTGTTCTGGTCAAAACCAAGTATCTTCACATCCCCGAATCCGGCGGCTTCCATCTGCGGGCCCAGGTATCGGCCAATGAGCGCAGCCTCCGCCTCCGGCGAGAGGTGCATGGACTCCCATGAACCGTCATTACCCATCGGTTCGTTCTCCGGCGTAATCGCCCAGAAACGGATACCGGCATCGCGGTACGCCTGCAGGTACTTGATATAATAACGCGCGAAAGCGTCGTAGTACTGCGGCAGGAGTGCACCACCGTAGCGGTTTTTCCTATCGAAGAACTGCTTGTTGTCCTTCATCCATGCCGGAGCGGTCCAAGGCGAAGCCACCAGACGCCATTCGGCGTCAGGACCGTCTTGGGCTTTGACAGCCGCTATCTCGTGAAGGCATTGCCACATATCGTAGGACTCATCCTTGATCTGGGGGTACTCGGCTTTGGAGAAACCATCCTGATGCACCGCCATGGAGAAATGCGTCAGTGCCTCGTCGCCCTCCACGTCATCGTAGGAATAATGGCCCTTGAGCGCAAAATCCGACGAGCCGACCACGGTACGCGATGCGGTAAAATCGGCGCCGTCAGCGCCATACATCTCTTCGAGGACGGCATGACGCCGCTCCGGGGTGAGACATGCCAACACGAAGACCGAAGACTCGGTAATGGAATTGCCGAAGCCGTCAATGGTCTGGCGTCTCTCGTGCGGGTTGACTACAATGGCATCGGCTGCCGCGCCTTTCTTGAAGACGACCGCCGCCTGCTCGGCACACCGGTCTCCGGCAGCGGAGGTGAGCCAGACGCGGGAGGATTGTTTGCGAGGCGTACATGCCGCCATAACAATCACAAGGGATACGGAACAGATAACGAAAAATTGATTTCTCATACCTCTATAATTAACTGTTTGATTTCGCCGTCACGGGCAAATAGATGTTGACTTTGTTCCCTGGTAAGGGTTACGGGTGAAGGACTACCGGTTTCCGATGATTTGCGGTAGATGATCTGTGTACCGCAGTAGGTGAAATGCAGTTCACCGTTGACGAAGTCCGCCTCGGTGAGCATGGCCGGCCGGAAAGAGACCTGCCCGTTTCGCACACAGACGCCGAGTTCGAAGAAACGTGAGATGATATCCTCCTTGACCTGTCCGGTCATACCGGGCTGCTGTGCTCCCGCCATGGACGGCGTGTGCGAATACGGGTCGAAGGGGAAGGCGCCGTACTCCCGCGGGTTCTTATGCGAACCGATACCTTCGCGGATGGCGAAATAATGATCGCGCAAACGCTGACAGACCGTTTCACTGACAGAACACAGACCGTCCTTCAGACTGACAGACTGAATTACCTCCCCTACGGCCAGCAGCAATTTAGACACCATATGCCAATAGATACATCCCAGTCCTTCGTACTTGTAGAAGGTACCGCTACGTCCGGTGAAGGCATGATGGTCAAAGGTCCGCTCGTAGAGGTCGAGAAGCTCCTGGCGCTCATCCATGGAGAGCGTGAACGGGAGATCGGAGAAGCGGTTTTCCATCTCCTTGGCATTGCGGAAGGATGCATCGAAATGGATGCCTCCGTCGCAGTCCTGTTTGAGAAGGGTGCCCAGACATTTCTGCACCACCGGCAGATTGCCGGCCTCTTCGGGCAGGTTGTTGAGTTCCAGGAAGGCCTTTCGTTTTCGGTCGGGATAGAGCATATAACTGCGCTGGTCCTCACGATAGAGGTCCGAAGCGCGCATGGCATCGAGCAGATCGGCCGCCTCCTGGGCAGAGAGCAGTCCGGAGGAGAGCACCGCCACCTGTCCCTCCAACATCCGGTACAGATGACTGATCTCGATATCGCCGGCCGTGAAGCGGATGAGATTATAGGCTTCATACAAACCGTCCCCTCGCCGGTTGGCACGGATGGACTCATCTATCTTGCCCAGTGTAGCCGTGAGGAACTCATGCAGTTCATCTTTCTCCAGCGTCTCGGTGACGCCGCTGATACCGGCGTACACCTTGGTACGGTACTCCTCTCCGGCAGTACCGACGATATCCGTGAACTGCTTGCGGTTGCCATTGGGATAGGCATGGCGGATGGCCCGCAAGAGGGTCAGCGTCTCCGTGGCTACCGTCACATCCTCTCGGATGAGCTGCATCAGGAACGTCACATAACGGCGCATGTAACAGAGCGTCACCATCGAGGCGCCGTAGCCGACCAATGCATTATTGGCATCGTTCCATTCGGGACGGAGCGTATTCATCCATATACCCGCTTCGGGCACAAAATTGGACAGTTTGGTGAGCAGCGTGATCAGCAGTTTGTCCGCCATCGTGGTATGCCGTACGTGTTGATGGCCGTCCAGCAGCAGTTTGGCGTCGGGTCCCATCGTCTTAACCAGCGCCTGTATACGCTTGTGCTCCTCATCATCGAAGCGGATGCTGTTCTTCGGATCCGCCACTATCTCCGCGTACGACTTGAGGCGATAAGGCACATTCGCAAACGCAAAACGGCGTTCGTTGAGCTGGGACTGTAATTGCTGCGGATCGTGGTTATAACTGATTTCCAGAAGCTTGAGCAAATATATGATCTGATGGTCCCCCCAATAGCCGATATTCGACCACGGGTTCTCGGGTTCTATCACCTCATAATCGAGTCCCTCATTGGAGATGCGGTAAGGGTTGTAGCCGTCCGCCGTGGTGGCATCCAGGAACTTGGCGATGATATGATTGATGAACAGCGGATAGGACAGCGAGAGCGCTTCCCAGTTCTGGAAGATGTCGCGCCAGTTACCCTGATAGGCCACAACGGGCTTGCCCTGTTCGTCCTGCACGCGAATGCTGAAGAGGTTCCATGGCCGTGAAGGGTCACCATGCCGTCGGCCGAACGTCAGGGGCAGGTACTCATAGTGATGCCTTGCGTCATCGCCGGCCGTTGGCTGTTGAATGTCAGTCGTTGGCTTTTCCGGCGGGTACGTCAGATAATAGCCTCCGCGCATGGTGTTGAAGAGGACATTGGCGAAATGACGTGCGTCATTGGCTTCGTCACCTGTCTGCTGCACGCCGTCGTTCTGCGCCACGATGCGCTTGAGCGTTTCCGTGGACTGCGCCATCGCCGCTTCTATGTGCGCTATCGCATCCGGCTGCTGAATGAAATGCATGAGTTCACGCACCGCCACCGCGTCCTTGCTCACATCCAGCACGTTGTACCAAGTGAGCGCATGCGTGAACGAACGGATGTGCGTACTGGCGACATACGCACCACGTACGCCTTTGGAGTTGGAGGCGGAGTAGTCCGCCTGCGGCAGACCGAGCGCATAGACGGTGTTGCAGGTCAGCGACTCGCTGGGTTCGGCACGGTCCACCAGGATAGCCTCCATACGGAAGAGGACAAGCGAAGTGCCCTCCACCAGTTCGGTCTTCTTATAGCCATCGACGAGCGTGGAGAACTCGTTCTGCGTCTTGCGCTCGACTCCGGCAGGGAGTATGTTGAGCAGGCAGTCCTTCAGGTCTATATCCATAGGTTCGCCGCCAAGGTTCTCCAGCGTGGCACGACGTACCCATCCGTGCTTGCCGGCGGGCGCCCATACATAGGAGAAACGCAGGCCGAGCGTATGGTTCTCTTCGCAGAACACGATCTGGTTGCCCACCGTTGATTTGGCAATCTTGCGGGAGAGTTCAAACACATCCTGCTGCTTCCCGCTGAACGGACGCCAAACTGATTTACGATTTGACGATTTACGATTGGACGATTTATTGGACGATTTACCGTTTGACGATTTATGATTAACTATTTCCAGCACAGTACGCGGACCGGTGGTCTCATAGTTCTCGGTGATCTTATCGTCGGTGTAGTACGGAAAGAGCGCTTCTCCCGGACTGCGACGACCGGCAGTCAGTCCTCCGGTGGAAGACAGGTACATCCACAAATCGGTATCCGATGCCAGCGAGATAAAGAAAGGCTGCATCGCATCGTAATTGGCGATTTCGTAGAACCGCTCTCCATTGATCGTTACAAACTGTCCATTTACCATTTGTTCATTCATTTTTTCATTGAACCATTTAAGCATTGCGACGGGCGTCAAGTTCGTTCTTCATCTGCGTCATGGTGGCAGAGTCCAGATTATAGAATATCATGACGAGCGCACATGAGGCGTAGAGCACCCCCGGTATGACGCTGACGAGCAGCCGTATTCCCATCATGGCGGTGTCCGACTGGAACTCTGCGTTCGCCACAAAATGTGTGACGGAGAGCAACCATCCGGCAGCCGCAGCGCCTATCGCCCATCCGAGTTTCTGCGCCAGCACCGAAGCGGAGAAGCATAGACCGGTGGTACGTCGGTTGAACTTCCATTCGCCATAGTCCGCTACATCCGCCAACATGGTCCATAAGAGCGGTACCGCCGGTGCGTACGCCATCTTGGCCAGGATATTGAAGGTATAGACGAGGGGCAGGTTGTCTCCGGCCACAAAGATGAGCGCAAAGAAGACACCCGAAACGATGGAAGACATGATATAAACCGCCTTGTTGCCGAACTTCTTCGCCAGGGGCTTGGAGGCAGGCAGCGCCACGATGAGCGCCACCGTACCGAGGACGTTGAACAACTGTACATTCTCGGCATCATGGATGTAATACTTGAAATAGTATGCGATAGCCGCGTTCTGCATGGCGAACATGATGAACGACACTATACCTACGCAGGTAAGCACGATCCATGCCTTGTTCATAAAGAGATACTTGAAGTCCTTGAGTACGTTATTATCCTGTTTCTCCGGCTGCGGGACACGCTCCCTGGTGGTAGCGAAAGCGATAAGGAAGAAAGCGATGGACAGCACGCCGAACAAGCCGACGGTGTACTGGTATCCCTGCGCCTGGTTGACGATGCCGTCATTACCGACAGCCCCCAGCCATTTGACGAGATAGAGCGCAGCGCCCGTCACCACGAACTGGCCTATATAGGCCGCAATGAAGCGATAGGTGTTCAGTCCCGCACGCTCGTTGGAGTCATCCGTCATGACGGCGGACAAGGAGCTGTACGGCAGGTTGACGAACGCATACGCCGTACGGAGCAGCAGACAGGTGATGAGGGCATAGGCGAACTTGCCATTCAGACCGAACTCCGGCGTTGTGAACGCCATAACCGCCAGGATGGCATACGGCACCGAACCGAACAAGAGGTAGGGACGGAACTTGCCCCAACGGGAAGAGGTGCGATCGGAGATAATACCCACCACTGGATCCATCAGCGCATCCCAGATAGAACCGACAAACATGATCACACCCGCCAAGGCCGGCGAGAGACCATAGATATCCGTGTAGAAAATGAGTAACCAGAAACCCACCAGATCCCACACGAAATGCGATGCGGTGTCACCAAGACTGTAACCAAGTTTTTCTTTAATCGATAGTTTCATGACAATTGTTGTTATGCGGATTATCGGCGTTTATCCGATCAAATCCTATTTCATCAGAAGATTAATTTTTCTTATACACCCGGATATAATCCACATACATCTTGACCGGCGAGCCGTCTTCGGGCAGCGCCGTGACACGCATGAAGGAGGGGTCATCAGACGGGATCACCGCCGGATACTTCTCTGCTGCCGGCATATTCGGGAAGAAACCGCCCACCGAGAGGTTCAGCACCAGATAGAAGGGATGATTGAAATAATGACCGGGCTGGTTGATGTCCTTGCCGCGGAGTGAGAGCTGGAAATACGGTTCCGCATCGGGATACCTGTCCTGATCGAGGTACATGGCGATGCTGTCCTCGGTCCAGATGAGCGTGAACAAATGAAAATCGCCCTGGACGGGATAATCCCAGGTGTGGAACCGTCCGACGTTGGGATACGCACAGTTGTTGAAGGACTCGCCCCAGTGGCACGCACCGTTGAAATAGCGGTCCTGGGTACCATTGTCGATGCCGTGATGATGCCCCATTTCGCATATGTCTATCTCTCCGCACTTGGGCCACACCACCCTGCCCTCAGCCGCCAGTTCGGCCAGTCGCTTGTCCACATCATCGTTGTCGCCGAGATTGGTAGCCAGATTATTACCGAGCATCCAGAACGCAGGCCACAGACCGTCCGCCGTATAAGGAAAAGCGATGCGCGCTTCCACCTTTCCGTACTCCACGGTCACCTTGTCCTGCGTGTTGATCCGGGCAGAGGTGCAGGGACGATTGCGGTACTCTTCGCGCTGCGCATTCAGCACCAGACAACTCTCGCCCGTCAGGGGATGACGCTCTATCGTAACGTTCTTCGGCGCATAGTACTGCAACTCGGCATTACCGCCACCGCGGGCATTATCCTCCACATTCCAATAAGCGGCATTGAGCGTCTCGCCGTCGAACTCATCCGACCAGACGAGCTGCCATTCGTTTTTGGCGCATGAGCACAAGGCCAATGCCGCCAAGATATAAACCATTTTCTTCATATTCATTTCGGGTTTTACCGGATATTATCGGATCATAATGCCGGTGACGGTATACACATGTCCGCCGCGACGGATAAACAACTGACCGTCATAGAGCATTTTCCGGCTGATGTCTTGCGGGTCCTGCTGCACCAGTTCCACCGCCACATTCATCTCGGGCTCGATCGGGTCAGAAGGCGAAAGTGCTTGGAAAGACTCGCCGGATTCGCCCCGCTGGTAAATACGGATCCAGTCGATATACATGGTGCGCGGTCCGTCAGCCAAGGCGGTAATGCCATTGATGGTGTAGATACCCGGGAAGTCACCTCCCACCGCGAGGTTAGCAATCAGGAAATTAGGCTTGCCGAAGATCAGACTACGGTCATACGCGGGATTCTCATTCGGCTCCAGGTCCGCATGGAAATATGCTTCGGCGGGGTGGCTGTCCAGATCCATATACATGTCTATCGTGGTCGGCGTCCATATCATGGTCACGATATGGAAGGTGTCTTCCACCGAATAGGGCCAAACAACGTTATTGGCCTCGCTCCATACATGCTGCCAGTCGGACCCCACATGCATAGCTCCGTTGAAATAGCGGTCCTGCTTATTGGTAGCAAATGCATTCTGATGGCCGATTTCGATAATATCTGTTTCTCCGCATCTGGGCCATCCTACCTGGTCGTAGTTATTACCCATCTGCCAGAATGCCGGCCATAGACCGTTGGCAGTGTTGGGGAACTTGATACGCGCCTCTATCTTGCCGAAGGTGTAATACATCTTGTTCTTGCTGTTCACGCGGCCGGAGGTGCAGTCACGTCCGTTATAGTTTTCCTTGGTGGCCGTGAGGATGAGACAATGCTTGCCGGTGGAGGGTTCGACACCTACGGAAACACCTTTCTCGCAATAATACTGCAACTCATTGTTGCCTCCGCCGTCGCCGTTCACCTCTATATTCCATACATCCGTATCCAGCGAAGCCTCGGTAAAATCTTCGTTCCACACAAGCTGGTAGGTACCCGCTCCGCCTACGACGGCCGTACGCGGCGTCGGGTCGTTGGACAATTGCACCTCGTCCACGAACATAACCGGCTCATAATCCCAGGTCTGGGCATCCGTGCGATCCACCATGAAGAAGATGAACTCGGTTCCGCTCTGCTCATAGGCGCTGAGATCGAACACCACGTCCTGCCACTGGGCGGGCACGACAGGATTCATCGGCTCCAGGTCAAGCGGGTTGCTGTCCGACACTTTCAGATTGGGTTTATTCGCATTATTGCGCCACATATACGCATGCAGATACTTGTATCCGCTGTGCACACAGGGATTGAGGATGGCGCCGACGTAGTTCACATCCGTGATGCTACGGCTGATCATCAGCACTTTGTCCGAGAGGTTGATACCCTCCTTGTAGGCATTGGGCACCACGACCGCCCATTCGGTCTCCACACCGGACCAGGTATTGCCGGAGTTCTCGAAGTTATCAATGTTGACTTGCGCCTGCGCGCACACGGCTGCCGTCAATAGAGTGAATAAGAATGTCTTTTTCATATCGCTGGTATTTTATTTCACCTGGAAAGCGCTCAATGAGCAACTTCCAGAGAACAGTCTGAGTGTAATCGTATGTGCACCGGCATCCATACTGAGTGCCTGGTGTGCCGCCGTCCAGTTGTCACTTCCGCCGGTACGCGGCATCTCCACATGGCAGGCCGTCTGACCGTCCACGAGCACTTCGCAGATCGAGTTCGAATAGCCACAGTACCGCAGTTCGACTGTGGATGCCTTCTCCTGCAGATAGAGCCGGTATGTCAATTCCTGCCCCTGCGAGAAATTAGCCACCTGCAGACCGTCCTTGCCAATCCGGTTGCGGACCTCCTCATCCGTGGTCGGACGCAGAGAGAGGGCGTTATTCTTCAATGCGCAGTACTCGGACGCATACACAGGGCGGTTGGCACGCAGCCACAGTTTGGAGTTCATCGGCGACAGAAGGCAGTAGATCCTACCAAGGTCCGTGAGAGCCGGCGGATAATCATGCGTGATTAACTGCATGTAAGGCGGACTATCCACCTTACTGCCCGAACGGGGAATGAACCAGGCGTAGCGCTCCACCGAAGGACGTGTCTCCAAGTCATGAAGCACGGTACACATATAATCCATCTGGGTGCTGACGCTTCCGGGTACGGGGTCCCAGGCACAGAACTCGGTAAGCCAGATGGGCTTGCCGTATTTCTCAAAGCGCTCTATATAGCCCTGCACCGCGGAAGCAGAGGACATATAGCAATGAATGGAAATAGCATAAATATCATTGGGATCCACCTCCGGCAAGGCGAAGAACTCATCCAACCATTTGATGGGGTCGCTATATCCGGGCAGGGTGCCGTAGTTCATGGCAGGCGACACCAGTTTGAGGTTCAATTCCTTCGCCAAGTCCACTAAAGGTTGCCACAACGCAGCCGCTTCTCTCGGCGTCATATGCGCCTGATCGGTGAGGTTGGGTTCGTTGAACGCCAACAGGTATTGAGTGTTCGGATGCGCCGCTACGAACGCACGGATCTTGTCAGCATTATAATTGCCGTTCCAGCACATGGGACAATAATCCATCTCATTGGAGTCAAACCATAAAGCGGCATCGTCCGTAGGCGTGTTACCCCAGTTATAATCCCAACTGATATACGGAGACAGGAGCGGCAGGTCCAACATGTTTGTGAAAGAGAACGCCACTCCGCGTTTGGCGGATTTGGGCATACCATCCACTATGGTGGACGGATCCGGACCTACCGGGCCCTGATTGCCTTTCTCGCATGCCATGAGCAGGGATGCGGCTACCGCTATCAACCAAAGATAAACGTTTCTTCTCATATAGCGATTTTATTCGGCTTCTTCACGCTGGTAAACGCGCACCCAGTCCACGTACATGATACGCGGTATATCAAAAATAGCATCATCCACCTGACCACCCATATTACCTCCAATGGCGAGGTTGAGGATGATATAATGTGCTCTATTGAAAGGCCAAGTGTCGTTGTCATCTATCGTACCTTCCCATGACTCCGCATATTGAACGCCATCCACGAAGAAGCGGATCACATCCTTGCCCTCCTGCTCCTCCTGCGCCCACTCAACACCATACACATGGAAGTCACCGGAGAGCGGTTCATCGAAATACTTGACGCTGGACCAGTTATTACCCCTTGATCCGTTCTTGGCGGCAGTGTGCAGGGCGAACGAAGCACGCGTATCCAACGAACCCACATGTTCGATGATATCTATCTCGCCGCAGTTAGGCCAATTTCCGGTGCTACCCAGCGTCCAGAAAGCAGGCCAGGTACCTTTGCCGCCCGGGAACTTGATACGTGCCTCGATGCGGCCGTACTTGAACTCTTTCTTACCCTTGGAATAGATACGTGCGGAGGTATAATCGTTGTTATTATACAGTTCCTTGCGCGCCTCTATCTCCAGCATTCCGTTCTGCACGCGGATGTTCTCCGTGCGGTCGGTGTAGTACTGCTTCTCGTTGTTGCCCCATCCGTTACCGCCGGTGTTATAGTTCCAAACGCCTGCATCCAAGGCCTCACCGTCGAACTCATCGGACCATACCAGATTGTATTCACCCCAGCTGTGCGCAACAGCCACCACCGCCTTAACGGACGTGACGGGACTGGTCAGAGTGATGACCGTATTACCCGCCTTGTGGGCAGTCAACAAACCCGTCTGTGTGATGGAAGCAATGCTTTCGTCGCTGCTGGACCAAGTCACATCCAGATCATACGTGTTGCCGTAGGTGAACTGGAACGTATCGCCGGGACGCAAAGAGACCTGCGGAGGAGTGATGCGGAGTGTGGCGCCGTCCGTACCGGTCACATACACCAGACACACAGCAGACACATCACCGGACTTGGCGGTCACTTCCGCAGCACCAATCGCTTTGGCGGTCACCACACCGTGATAAACCGTAGCCACGTCCTCATTGGACGAAGTCCACTCGATGTTAGTCGCCGTACCGGAGACTTCAATGGTAGACAGATCACCCACCTTCATCTGGAGGGTTACCGGGTCCAAAGAGAGAGTAACGTCTGCGTCCGACGAGGACTTTTTCTCACACGCCGTCAGACCACATAACAACGCAATGATTGCAGAAAGAAAATAAACCTTACGCATTTTGTTTGAAATTGATTAGAGACTACAGGGGAACCCAATCCCCTGCAGCCAAATTTTTACAAGTGAATCATTTCTTGTAGAAGTAAACAGCATCGAGGTTAAGCTGGACACCTTGAACACCCTCGCTCAGCGCTACAAATACGTTCACACCGGCAACACAAGAAGTAGAAGCCAATGTCGAAGCGAAACGAGACATCGGGATATCGAACTCATGCCATCCACCATCACGGTCAAAATTCTCATAAACCGGAGCGTCATACACACTGCTGGCACCAAGAACGAACTTGGTAGCCTCACTACCCATGATATAGAAGCAATAACCACCCTGAT
>Ga0265298_10002850_pt1 | contig 23472 bp, 45 predicted proteins | sample AusTroGonzalo_MG_3_FD_193486 | JGI IMG/M metagenome (GOLD analysis project Ga0265298, IMG submission 193486) | Bovine rumen microbial communities from tropical cattle in Woodstock, Queensland, Australia - Gonzalo_01 | ecosystem: Host-associated > Mammals > Digestive system > Stomach > Rumen ...
ACAATTAAGAAATACATAGAAAATCAGAAATTCAACTAATGCTGAGAGCCATCAAATATGAACTAAACCCTACCAAGACTCAGAAGGAGCAGATTAAGCAGACTTGTGGGTGTTGCAGGCTTGTGTATAACACTATGCTTGATAGGAAGATTAGTGCATATAAGGAAAGTGGTACAACAATATCAGCATTTGAACTGATTAACCAACTTCCGCAATTGAAATCGGAACTCACATTCCTGAAGGAAGTACCAAGCCAATCCTTGCAACAGGCAATCAAGAACCTTGATAGTGCCTATACCAATTTCTTCCGCAAGGGCGGGAGTGGTTTCCCTAAATTCAAGAAGAAGGGAGTTAGGGATAGTTTCAGGATACCTGTTGCCTGTGCCCTTGACTATGACAATTGGACTGTCAAGGTAGCCAAACTTGGAACTATTAGGATTTACAAGGGGCACAACAAACCCATAAGTGGAAATATCAAGTCCTACACCATAAGCCATACATCTACTGATAGGTATTTCATATCGGTGTTGTATGAAACTGCGGACAGGGCTAAACTGAATAATGAGAAATCTGTCGGTATTGACATCGGCATAAAGGACTTTGCGGTACTTAGTGACGGAAAGGTGTTTGAAAACCAAAAATACCTTAAGCACAATCTCAGGAAACTGAGGGTATTGCAGAGAACTGTCAGTAGGAGATACCAACAAGGTAAGAAAAGAGAAGAGCAGTCAAACAATTGGAAGAAAGCAGTAAAGCAGGTCGCTAAACTGCAAGAGCATATTGCCTTCCAAAGATATGACTACTTGCACAAAGTCAGCACTTGGATAGCGGGCAACTACTCTACAGTTTGTGTTGAGACTTTGAATGTGAAGGGTATGCAGAAGAACCATCACCTTGCGCAATCAATCTCTGACTGTGGGTGGGGTATGTTCCTGAATATGCTTGAGTACAAGTGTGACAACCTTGTTAAGATAGACAAGTGGTTTGCAAGTAGTCAAACCTGTTTTGAGTGTGGGCACAAGGAAGAAAAAGTCAAGAACCTTGCTGTAAGGGAGTGGACTTGTCCTGTATGTGGGACACATCACAATAGGGATTTGAATGCCGCAAGAAATATAGAGAGGGAAGGACTATCCCTTTGCGGGCTTAAAGTGGGAGGTTACTCCGAGCTTGCCCCAAGAACCCCACTACTTTAGTGGTGGGAGTAGTCAGTTTTGTTTTCCGGCATAATTTTTGTATATTCGTGGTGTATCAACCAAAAAAGAAGAAAATGACGATAGACGAAGCAATCAAGGAGAGAATCGATAGGTTCAACAAGTTATGGAAGAATGCCGTGGGCTACACTTTCGAGGAGGAGCCGGAAGCATTGAAGGAAAGCAACCAAAGGAAGAAGGACGAGTGGAACGAAACCCTGTCAAAATATGAGGAAAAATACGGTTTCAAGGATGACGACAGTTTCATGGAGTACTTGGGGGACCATGGTTTCTGGGACGAAGGCACCCCTGACATTCCGCAGGAGGTTGAAGACCTGTTCCGTGCGAGACCAAAGTACGAGAGTTCCCTTTACCCCTACGAAATGACGGTCATCAGGCAGGCAAGGTCCATCGCCGAATTTGTCGAAGAGAGGGCATCCGAGAACGGCATCACGCCCACGGAGCAATGGGACAGGTACGTCGTCGAATGTGGTCCGGAAGCCACGAATTTCGGATTCGTCAAGGTCCTGGAGTCCTACGGCTACACCGGTTGGAGCGACGGTCATTCCGGGAACACGGCGGCGCAGTCACTTCTGTTCGCCCTGACCCTCGTGAAATGGCGCGAAGATTTCAAGTACCTCCACGGCGCGATGGCGGGGATTGTCGGTGATGCCGGATACCATGATGACAGGGGCGACGTCAGGGAGCACGTGAAAAACATGAAAAACGGGGAGGAACAGGGAGCATGACAAGGGAAGAACTCAACAACGACACGGTTATCCGCAACATAAACTTTGACGAGAGCGAGATAATCAGGAACATACTTGACTTGTACGCGAACGGTGCGGAGACGTTTGACGCGGACTTCACTGCATCGAAGCTCAATTTTTACAAGAAGAGGAAGGGTTGGAAGCACCACATCCCCGTCCCCGAGCACCTGTATGACGTGGAACCCCTCGAGGACGGCATAGAGAAGATAGTTCCGTTCGAGAAGATTCCCGCCGAAGATTTGGCGTTCGACAGCATATGCATAGACCTGCCGTTCGTCATAACCCCGAAGACGGCGAAATCCATGCAGGAGGACGGACCGAACATAACAGCAAAGAGGTTCGGCGGTTGGTATCCAGCGAACGAGGGTTACTATAACATGTACTGGTGGCTGAAGGAAGCTTATAGGACCTTGAAACCGGAAGGAATCGTGGCATACAAGATGCAGAACACGGTGTCCGGAAGCGTTCAGATACCATATATCCCCTTCTCCATCGCGGCGGCACAGAGATTGGGTTTTTACTATGTCGACGAGTTCATCCTAGAGGCGAAGTTCCGCTTGATATCCGCAGGCAAGATAAAGAAGCAGCAGCATGCACGGAAATACACGTCCTCATGGCTGGTATTCATAAAGGAGAAGAATCCCACGAAGGCATCCAAGACCAACGTAAGCGACCTTCTTGACGACATACAGGGATTGGACAACGAGGGATTGCTTGAAGGATACGAATTTCCCCTGAAGTAGCGTTTTTTCCCCCCTCCCAGCTATTTATAGTCCAGAAGGATACGAAAAAGATGAAGATAGTTCTGGACGAAAGCGACATAAGAGGAATGGTCATGGAGTGCGTCAGAAGGATACTGATGGAGTCAGATTCGTTTGACCCATGGTATCCCGGAAAGCCCCTGTACAGGATGCCACGCCAATCACCCTAAGGTTCTCCAACCATGCCATAGGGAGGAAATACAGCCGCGACATAACGGAGAAACAGGTATGGGAGAACGTAAGGGAATGCCTCCCCTTGATTACCAGGGACTTTGAAGAGGGGGAACTGCAACATGAATCGAAGTTCAGGATAATGGACAGACAGGACTCCATGGTAACGGTCTGCGGTCTGGTCGTACGGAAAGGAAGGATACGGGAGATAGTGGTCATCACCTGCTTCTACTGGGACGGCAGGACGAACATAAGCAACTGGAAGAACTACGAAATACACGAAGAGGGTCCGGCATACCTTGAAGCGAAGCAATGGAACGAGGAGAACCAGGACAAGGTTATGGAATATTCGAAATGGAAGCATCATGACCCCTACCATACCAGAAAAACCCTCGACATATACAGGAAGCAGGCGGATGCAAGGTTATGGAAAAGAATCCACGGAATGACCCCCAAGGAGAGGATTGCCGACATGAACAAGCATTATGACGACCTCAATCACCAAAGGAGGAAGGAAATACATGACGCGCTCCCTGAAGGAGACCTCGAGGCAATACGCAGATATTTCAACGACATGCCCTCAAAGCACATATACCTGAAACCCATGGATGCGGACGAAGATTGACGGGAAAGAAAAGAAAAAGAATGAAGAAAGGATGAGGAAGGAAAGAGAGGGAAGACCTTCCTTTTTCTTTTTGCCTCCTCCCCTAAAAAAAATGACGTCCGAAAAATTCCCAAAAAATTTCTGGAAAAAATTTTTTGAAAAACGGGATATCAAAAACATGCCCCCCCCTATAAAAAAGTGATTTTTGGGGTGTTATCCAATTTGACAAAGTTCCTCGAATTCCGGAAAAATTATTAAGGGAAGGGGGTCGGCTTTTTCTTAAATTCCGGGAAAAATTATCGCAAGCAACTTTTTTCTCAAAAATTCTGGGAAAAATTATCGTAAGCAACTTTTTTCTCAAAAATTCTGGGAAAAATTATCGCAAGCAACTTTTTTCTCAAAAATTCTGGGAAAAATTATCGGAAAAATTATCGTAAGCAACTGTCCCCCCGTTTTTGCCCACCCCCGCCCCGGAGACACGGGGGAGGGGGGTAACAGTGGGGGGCGGGGCATACCCCATACCCCCGTACCCGTACCATCCCGCCATCATGGGTAATCTTGGCATGGTATTTGCATCCATCAGTAATGTAATCAACCTTTTAAAATTCATTTGGCATGAAAATTCAGATTGGCGAAAGAATCATTGAATTCCCGAAGGGCGTTGAGGTCAAAATCATTGAGGACGAGGACGCACATAAGTTTTCCATTGGTCAGTACGTTTCCTATGAGGGTGTTGTGTACCGGATTACCGCGCTTACCGATAGGGGATATGCCGTCAAGGAGGTCAGCATACCGAAGGACGAGGAATGGGAGACAACGGAAATCGGGTTCTCGCAGGAAGAGAAAATGGTGGAACTCCATGATTATGAGGAAATCATTGACGAGTGGGGGGATGCCCATGATGCAACTCTCCGCAGGAAGGTCAACGATGCATGGAACAAGAACCGCGAGGGATTTGCTCCGATTCTCCGCGCCCTATATGCAAGGGACATTGACGAAATCACCGACCACGACGCGTTTCAGTACGAGGAATGGGTGGACAGCCCGGAATGTATGAGGGCGATGGCTATCAAAGATTGGGAGGACTACAACGAAATGGCTCTCAAGCATATGCAGAGGGAATGGGACTTCTTCGCCCACAACTACCTCAACCACATAGCGGACGATGCGGATTTGGAATGTATCCTCAACTTCCTGCACTATCCCTACCTCCCCATCTTCAAATAGAGTCATTACGCCCTGACTTTCAATGAGTTAGGGCAATGATTCTTCGAGGGTGAAAATTTGGCATGATATTTGCATGGGTATAAGGAAAAGATAAACGGACATGACACGGAAAGACCTTGAAACGAGATTCCACATTTTCGGGAAGAACAACGACATTTCCCTTTACCGCAACAACGGAAGCCGCTATGAGTATTTCGGAAACATCAAGTTGGAGAGGGGCAAGGCGGTGTTTGAAGGGAGGGCGTACACTGACATTGACGAACTCTACAAGGCGGTGGATGAGTGGGGAAAGAACCTCCCGTACCCCGTTGACACCTACAACCCCATGTTAAACGAGGCATACCGTACTGAATCACGCCTTTCGTGGTATCTGACCGAGAAGATGGGGTTCAAGGCGGGATATGAAAAGGAGGGGTTAGGTTGGGGTTATCTTTATACAAGGGACATGGGGCTTGTGACCAAACTTCAAGTGTCAATCCGTCAAGACCGCTTCAACCATGAGAACGAGATTGAGATTTCGTCAAAGGTCGGGCCATATACTTTCATGCGGAACGTAAGCAACGCGGAGGACGGAATCGGGGTCTTGTCGTCCATCATTGAATCCTCCATTTTGAGCATGGCTTCGGATATGGTTGAAGCATTGGCGGTCTGCCCGAAGGAGAAGGTTTCCGAGATAAACGCGCTCGTCCCCTCCAACAAGAACATTTTCGGGGTTGAGGTGGTTTCCTTCAAGGACTTAATGATTGAACGGCTTGAAAACCAACTGAAAGCACTGAAAGGAGAGTAGTCATTACGCCCTGACTTTCAATGAGTTAGGGCAATGATTCTTCGAGCGTCAAATTTTGGCACGGTATTTGCACTACACTATGCGATAACATGATTTTCTAACCTCTAAAAACGACTACTGCTATGGGTACGATGATGAGTTTTTCACAGTCACGGAGTAATCACTACATGAGCGAGGACGAACTGCGCAAGGTCTGTCCCGCTGCCTTCAAGACCGCCCCCACGAACCCCAACGTGTCTGCCAAGTATTCCTACGCAAGCACGATGGACGTTGTGCGCGACATGGAACGCCTCGGATGGAAGCCGGTCGCAGCGAAGCAGGCACGGGAGCGCAAGAACTCCTCCGGCATCCGCTCCTTCCACATGATTGCCTTCGAGAATCCCAACGTTGCAATCACCAAGGGGGGCGAGACCGAGGCGATGGTGCGCGTAATCCTCACCAACTCCCACGACGGCTTCAACTCCTTCAAGTTCATGTGCGGGCTGTTCCGTTTCGTCTGCTCCAATGGTCTCGTGGTGTCCGACATGGAGTTTGCCAACATTTCCATCCGCCACATCAACTACGACTTCAACGAACTGAAGGTGGTCGTGGGTGACATGATTGAGCGGATTCCGATGGTTGTCGCGCAGATGAACGCCATGACCCGCGTCTCCCTCACGGACGAGCAGAAGGTTGAACTTGCCCGCGAGACCTACCGCATCCGCAAGGGCGTTGAGGACGGGGAGCGGGTCGAGGTTGACGATGAGACCATCCGCGACATCCTTACCCCCGTGCGCGATGAGGACAAGGCGGATGACCTTTGGACTATCTTCAACCTCTGCCAAGAGAAGATGATTCGCGGCGGCTTCAAGGTCGTGGGCAAGAACGGCAAGACCCGCAAGCAGCGCAGCATCACCTCCATCAAGAAGGACATCGACTTCAACGCGCAGTTGTGGCAGGTCGCCTCGCGCTTCATCCCCGTCTCCGCTGCTGCATAAACACGGAGATTGCAACCCCAGCCAAACCCCTGACTTTCAATGAGTTGGGGGTAAGGTTTTTTGAGGTTTAAATCTTGGCACGGTATTTGTTAGTATTAAGGAAAACGAACAAAGATATGGAAAGTTACAACAATATAATCAACAAAACATTCAAGGATTCCTTCGCTTGGATTAAAAGTCGGATTGACGAAAGCATTGAGGACGCATACAATTCCCTTTGCGTACTTGTCAAGGAGAACGGCGGCTTAATCAAAACTCCGGCGGCAAGCGACAAGGCAACCCTCTATGCCGTCTATGAGGATGCGGCTTTCTTTAACAAGACCTTGCAAGTCGCTATCCACGGAATCCGTTATGACGAGGAACTTGGATTGACAATCTGCACGGATGATATGTTGGACAACTATCAGTTTGACAACTATTACAGTTTTCAGTGCTACCTTGACTTTGAGGGCGAGGACTTGGAGAACTTGGAAAAAGCATTGGCTGACCCCGCTTACTTTGTGGAGTTTGACAAGTACGACCTTCTGCGCGTTCCGACAATCCTTTCAATACTCAACGGCATCGGGGACTACCTGTAAATTTGGCATAGGATTTGAAATATATTAGACATAACGACTAAAAACAATAAACACTTTTCGGAGTTACCCTGCCGGAAGAATAGTTTGGCACGATATTTGATGATATTACGGATGGGTGGGTTATGATAGAAGACCGATAAGGATTTCCCCGTGAAAAGCGGCTCGGCGAGTGAACTACAATCGGCAACCCACCCATTTTTAAGAACATTAAAAAACACTACAACCATGAGCAAGACAACTAAGGAAAACATTGAAATCATCCTCGTAATTCTCGGCTTCTGCTTCTGCTTTTATTTCGGCTGCATAATCGGGTGAAGCATGACATTTGAACTTGAAAAGAAGAACGAGGCGGAGGCATGCAAGTCCTATTTTGACGAGCTGGGTTACCGGGCTGTCAGGAAGGGCTGCAAGGTCTCCATCAACGAATCCAACGAGAAGAAGGGAAACATGCTCTTCAAAATTTTCGTGGACACTGCGTTGATTGGACGATAACTACCTGACTTTAAGTTAGTTATGAATAAGAATTTTGATAGGGTAATTTTTGGCATGGTATTTGCTTATACTAAAATATAAATGAAAAACGTTCATAATGAGTAAAGCAATGAGTAAAGCACGTAAAGCACCTTACCGATTTTCTTCAAAATTTATTTTTGATTTTTTCGGAAACAAGAACACCATAATCCGCAAAAGTGATGGTTATAGGTGGTATGTAAATCTTAGTTTTGGGAACTTGGAGGACAAAAACGGCTACAAAGTGTTAGGTGATGAAAGTTTGTCAATGTTTTTTGACCAAAATAATAACTTTTTAAATGATGTGTATGATTTAACATATATTGACCATTATAAGGAGTGGGCGAAAAACGAATTAAAGACGCATGCGCCAAAGTTGTTGAACAACTTGCCATTTAACGAAAACTCAGAACAAATACTAAAAAAAATATTAGGAGTTTAATATGTGTTTTGGCATAGAATTTGCAATATAACATGATGTATGGCTGATAGTAGCATAGTAGTTAGTGCGGTTGCGTGAGCAAATGACGGGGGTGCAACTCCTCCATATCATGCCTAAACCTTGTGATGAAGCAAGTGAAGCAGGAAAAGCCGGGTGGCAGTGCTCAATTACTGCGGATGTGGAGCAAGGACGTACCCATGGAGTGAAAGCCACAACACCTCCATGGGTTTTTTGTTTCTCCTTTTTTGGACGAATAGAGTTTGGCACGGATTTTGCAATATACATTGGTGTAACTTTTAAATAGCATAGATGTTTACTTTCATCAACCCGTGGAACTTTACCGACCCGGAAGATATGCCCGAAATCCCGGAACTTTCAGAAAAGGGTTTTAAAATCCTTGTGGGTGTCTTGATTGCCTGTGCTTTGGTTCTTATAGGTTGTTTGGTATACCTTTTCTGTTTCTTGTAAGCGGAATGGCACGGTATTTGTTAGTATTAAGGAAAACGAACAAAGACATGAAAAGTTACAACAGTATAATCAGCAATATGGTGCAGTGCAAAATGATTACTTGCGCCGCAAACTTGTTTTCCGTGATGAAGATGACGGAAAATTGAGGTTAGTGTAGTTTGGCACGGATTTTGCAACAATAGGAAAAAACGCGAATACTATGGAAACGGAAATCAAAAACGAGAGAACCTACTACTACAAAATCGTCAGCCCGTGCGGTATTGAAAGCGAGAAACTTAGCCCGCAGGAACTTGACTATTACCTTAAGGAAGGTTACTTCACCGTGTTCCTTGTTCTTGGCAACACCGGGAATATCTATCAGGCACGAAAGTTCAAAGTGGATAAGATTTACCGATACACGGAAAAGACAATCGTAACCGAAGAAGAATTCAGTATTGAGGACGCGAAACAGTTGTATGGCGACCACATCAACGAGAGGTTATGGGCCGAACACCGCTCACCTCTTAACGAATAGTACGGCACGATAATTGCAATAGTATAAGCATAAGGGGAACGTTGAGATTAGCGGAATCGAACGCCGCGCTGCACATCGTCTATGATAGTAGGACACTCGTTAAAAGGCCGGTTCTAGTCCGCCTGTGCTAAATGCCCCTTTTTTTACTTTGGCACGATAATTGCAATACTATAATCAAAGAACAAAGATTATGAAAACTTATGTTGTAGAATTAGGCGGCGGGCATTGTAGCACAGTAACAGTTAAAATAAACTTAACGCCGGAGCAGTACGAATTACTCGATACGCTATTTGATAAATTGAATAGTGGGTTCGGCTGCGGTGAGTATGACCCCTACATCGATATGTATCCATATTAAATTTATGGCATGATAATTGCAATAGTATAGGCATAAGGGAGAGTTGAAAGGTGCAAACGGTTCAGCACCGCAAAGGACGGATAAGGATGAGAACATGCGTTGCGGATTGACGATAAACTTCAAACCCCGTCACCCTTTTAATACACTTGAAATTATACCACGAAAGTTAACCCCATGTAGGAGTAATCAGGACGGAGTAATTAACCGAAATGGTGATGACGAACGGGAAGATTAGACAAATAGGGTGTATCTTGCAAGATTTCAAGTTATGTAATCACCTGACTTATAATGAGTTAGGTGATTTGTAATTAGCGGGTAAAATCTTGGCACGGAATTTGCTATACTAATGTAAAACGACAAAGCCATGAACCAAGAAAACGACCGCAGAATCATTGTGAATGACGAGTGCCCGGAACAGGTGCAGATTAAAATCTCAACCGACTGGGGTTTCACCGCTGACTTTCTCCGGCAGCTCGCAAGCGAAATCGAAAACTCCGAAGAACCTTTCACTGATTATGAAAACTTCAGGGGTGTTGCACAAATCGAATGGCCGTAATGACCTTTGGCACGATATTCGCATTACTCTATATGTCCAACCAATAACACCACAACACTATGAGCAAGAAATATGATGTTCAGTATTTTACCGCCAAAGTAAGCAGGGGCAGGGAAATCGAGTTCAAGTGCTACACCACCGACACGCGTTGCGGATTCTGCCATACCGCCATCTGCCTCGACTACGACACGACCGCGACAAAGGTCAGTTACTACAACCGCACTTGGGAACGTTTTCGGTATGAAAGCGCATTGAGCCGCGCCATCGACAAACTCCCCGAAGATGTCCGTGAGGAAGTCCGCGCCCAAATCATTGAGGGAAAGGCGGTTGAGGAAGAAAAGAAGGCAGACGCACAATTCGAAGCATTTAAAAAGTTGCACGATGGTCTGTCGGACGAGAACAAGGAACGCCTCGCAAAATCGGGTATCGTGATGAACTCCGAGGAAGATGTCAAGGGCGTAATGGGTTTAATGGCTCTTATGAGCGTAATGCAGTAGATTATGGTAGAAGAATTTAAGAAAGAACTGAAGGCGTTGCTGAAGAAATACAACGCAATCCTATCGCTGGACTATGCCGACTGCTCCGACACCTACGGGATGTATGACGAGCGCATGACGGTTCATTTTCGGGACGCAAATAAAACGGTCGACCTCGCTGACGGATATTGTCTTGATGCATCGGACTTGTAAAGTTATTCAAATCCCTAATTCTCAATGAGTTAGGGATAGGATTTTTTAGGGGTCAATTTTTGGCATGGTATTTGCATAATCTTTATATGTAACGACTAAACACTACCGACATGAACGAAATTTTCGGCATCCGTTTCCAAACCCCCGCCACTGCCGAGGTTGGACTTGCAAAGAAGGAACTTGACGAACTTTATGACGATTGCGAGGGACTGCACATCTACGCAACCAAAAAGACCTACCGCCACGAGGAAGAAGGTTTCGGAAACTACAACTACAAATATGTCCTTGAAGTCCGCGAGGATTGTGCCGGATATGGGGACAACCTTGAAGGAGAGGGTTTTGCCTGCCTCTACATGATTCTCTGCCCCGATTCCATCTCGAAGAAGAACCTCAAATCGATTGCTGATTCGTGCGGGATTGAGGAAGGCGATGTAACAATCCTTGACCTGTTCTTCGATGGGTTGTATGCCCCGATTGAGGATGAAGGGTTCGAAGCGGCAGACCTCGACCTTGACGCCCTGACCGATGCGGCTGCACATGCAATTTCCACCATCGACACCCTTTCGGGATTCTACCTTGACCGCCCCCGCAACATGATTGGCACGACGGGTTGGGACTTTATCCGCCACGCCCTCTATGACGAAAACCCCTATGAGGCGGCTTTGAAGAGATACAAAGAGAGAAGCGGGATGTAGGGTTTGGCACGAAATTTGCCTTTAAACACATGGAACCCCAATTGAAAGATAGGAGATAATAGGGTAAACGATAGCCAAAAGTTACAAAACTCCGACAAAACCTTTCTGCCGCTCCACTGAACCGATATAAGTGGATGAGTGCCAAGATTTGACGAATCAGCACCGACAAGGCCCAAACGTTACGAGAACAAAGATATTCGTGTTATATTTTTTATGGATTATCACTACATAACCATGCCCCCATTATTTTCGGGGTGTGGTTATTCTTTTGACTATCAGTAAGTTATGATATAAGAATTTGGTAGGTAAAATATTGGCATGGTATTTGCACATCTAAAGAAAACGCAAGGATATGGAAAAATACATCGGTACTTTCGCTGACGGATTCAAAGTTGTGGTTTGGTCTATTGACCGCAACATGGCTAAGTTCCACCTTAAGGATTGGACGCGCCTGCATGGTAAACTCATTGAAACAAAAAAGGTATGAGCAGGTATCAGCACTCGTTCCCTCCCATCCCCAAAAAGCGGAGGAAAAAACAAAACTACTCCAAACTCATTACGGAGAGGGAGCAGGAACAACTTGAACGGAAAATCTACCTCGGCAAGAGAGGATATCAACTTTCATTTGATTTTTAAACTTTGGCACGATATTCGCAATAGTATAGGTGTAACCAAAAAACCCAAGAGATATGAAGATTGAATTAGTTGTTAAAGCCCTTCCTGCCTTGCCCTGTCATTTAATGGACTTCACCATTAACGGTGAGGAGGCATTTGTCGAGGATTTCGGTGAGCGCATACTTAGTGAGGGCAGTTGCATGGATAACGAGTGTGGCTGCGAGTTTGCCCCTAAACCCGCGACAAAGGAAGTTCTTGAGAAGTATGGAATCGACGAGGAGGACTACCGAGACATTTGTGATGCGCTCGAGGAAGAACTCTATGTATGTGGCTGTGGGTGGTGCAGCTAAGAAACGAATGAGTTTGACCTTGACAAGTTGCAGGAAGCGAAGTGGGTTCCGTCAGACGGCTATTTTGAAGAAGAGAACTGAACACGAAGGCGGTGTGGCCAACCGCGCCCAGCCCTTGAGGGAGAAAGACGATGGGGACTTGGGCAACCGGGGTAAACGGGTTGCAAACTATTCCTCTGATTCTCAACGGATTAGAGGAAACATTTTCTATGACTGCCATTTTGTCAGGTCACCTGTCAGGTAGAAAAAGTTGCAAAAAAATTCACTTTCATACCCGGTTTTGGCACGATTTTCGTATTTACATAGGCATAAGCGGAAGCACGAAGCAAGCCGTACAACCCTAAAAACCACACGACATGAAAGGTTTTTCCACCAAACTCTCCCTCTACACAATCACCACCATCATCGCCATTTCCGCCATTGTCCGCAGTATGTTCCACGATATTGCGAAGCGGCTCTGCACTCCGGAACTCGCTGATGCAATCATGGCTGAGCTCAGCAACGCCAACGAGTTCTTCCTTTTCCTTACGGAGTTCACCTTTGTCGGCATCGGGGGCGAACTTAAAAGCGGTCGGCTCAATGCCAAGGAACTTGCTTCTACTGCTGCCCTCTCCGAAGTATGCATTGACCGCTTCACGATGGTCATTGAGGAGTACATCAAGAATGACGGATTCCGCGACATCATGAACGACATCATCGTCAAACGGATTGACCAAGTTTCCGAAATCCCGTGGTTTGAGAACGACCTCGCCATCACTGCAATCCGCCTTATGGAATATTCCGAAGATGTGTAGATAGACCAAAGCCCCTGATTCTTAATGAGTTGGGGGCAAGGTTTTTCAACATCACGCGCCTATAATGACTCAATTGAGTACCTAATCTTGGCATGGTATTTGTTATATTTCTTATAAAAACGACAACGACATGGAAATCACCCTCAACATCCCCAAGAACACCTACGAAGTTCCCACCGAAGTGCGCCCCGAAGTCGTGCAGGCAATCTGCGAAGCCTTCCTCTGCGGCAACTGCAACGCAACGTACTATCCGTTCAGTTCAAGTGTCTATCGCAAGGCAACCCACCATGTAGAACTGCGCAACGGAAAGGGTGTCGGATTCATCAACCCCTCGGATTATCAAAGCGCAAGGGACACAATCCGCTTTCATGGTTGCGAAATGTCTGCTGCGGTCAGTGCTTTAAGGCAGGCAGGATACCATATCTTCCGTATCTACTACTGCGGCACTTGGATGGGATACCGCCTCTCCGCGAAACCCTTCTACATGGACGGAACGGAAGTGCGTGAGATAAACGATTTCATTGACTGATTCCCAAACCTCTAATTCACAACGAGTTAGAGGTAGGAATCCTTTGGGGTCAAACTCTGGCATGGTATTTGCACTAATCATTTTGAACAATTAACAACACGGAATCATGGACATCAAGAAAAGGCAGGAGTACGCCAAGAAAGTTTTCAACGCGGTCAAGGAAAGAATCAACGCAATCAAGGCCGCCAATAAGTTGAACAAGGAAAAACCCTACTGCACACCCCGAAAGATGGTGGCAGACCTCAATGTGGGGATGAAGTACGGATGGCTGAACGCGAAGGGGGATTGCTATCAAATCACCCTTATCGGGGAACGCAACAATGACGATGAGGTGCTTGTTGACGAGATAGTTTCCGTATATGACCTCAACGAAATCATCAGCGAAGTGGTCAAGTTGGTCAATGAGCAGAAGAAGGTCAAGGGATGGAGCACCCTCAACGTGGCATACGATACGGCACATTTCGGCAACGGCTATGTTGAGCGGAGCGTCAAGTACCCTGCCAAGATTACCCTCTGCGAAAAACCCTGCAAGGAATACACCGCGTTGCAGAAATTCATCAACAAGAACGGCATTTCAAACCTCGGATGGAAACGCCCCATGAACTTAGGCAATTATGAACTTTTCTGCTCCGCTATGGGTGGAAAGCGCGGTGTCCTTTGGGATGAATACGGGGATAGGTTATACCTTGACAACAAGCCGAACAAGTGCCAAGAAATTTTGGACAACCTGCGGGCAAAGAAGGGCGCAAGGGATACAATGACCTGTACACGAGGGGAAGAAAATTGGATTGACCCCATTGACCGCAAATATAGCGAACTGCATGAAGTAGAGTGTGACGGAGAGAAGCGGAGTTACCTCCAAATCACCATCAAGACCCCCACCGGCAGACCAAAGTACGACATCAAGATTTACTGATGCACTTAAAACCTTGACTTCCAGCGAGTTAAGGTTTAAGATTTTGGTAGGTCAATTTTTGGCATGGTTTTTGTTTATTCTTTATATGTTCAACCTAAAAGACAAAACAATGAATCAGGAAATCAACATTATCCGTCAGTTCAAGGAGAAATCCTCCGGCTATTCCTTCATCTATACCTATGTGTTCTTCACCTTCAAGGGCAAACTCTACAAGGCAAGGTACACCGACACGCGGCACAACCTCCACGACTTTGAGGATGACGATGCCGCAATCTATGTATATGACGAAAAGTCCTCCGATTGGCATCGCTTCATCAACAACGCATACATAGAAAGTGTCGCGGGAAAGGACTTCAACGGCAAGTCCAATGACGAAAAGGTGGTTGCCGATTACTTTCACGCCTGCTACATCGCGGTCAAGGAACTTACCTCCAATCAACCTTTGGCATAGTTTTTGCCTTTATCCATGTAAAACGACAACGCCATGAGAAAATGCAACATCAACCTCGCCACGATTTCAAGGTGGCACATTACCTACAATGTCAAGTATTTCGGTGGTTCGCTTTGCACCCCGAAATTCGAAATCTCCCATAGTACGCGTTCATTGGGGCGGTTCAAGTGCAACTACAGAGTCGGCTTGTGGGCTAAGATTGCATACAACGAAACAATCATCATCAGCAACTACTATAACCGCTCGGAGAGGGAGTTCCAAGAAACCATGCTCCACGAAATGATTCATCAGTGGCAGGCCGAAACCTATGGGGTTGCTGACCACGGAGCAACTTTCAAGCGGAAGGCAGCGGAAATAAACCGCGACGGATGGGCAATAAGCCGCCTTTCAAACATTGAGGACAGGACGGCAGCGGAAGGAGTAACCGCAAGGAAAGCGGCAAACGAGAACACCCCCGTCTATCTGCTGCGTCTGAAATGGAGTGACGGAAAGGACTATTTCGCGTTCGCCACTTTGAAATGGGGTGAGCGGATTATGCGCTGGGCAACCGAAACCCCCAAGAACATGGAAACCTATCGGACTTTGAAGGTCTATAAGGTCAACAAGGATGCTGCACTTAGGGTGTTTCGTACATCACGTTCCAAGACCGCGTGGTATCAACTTGACAAATATGAGGAACGTGTGAAGCATTTGTTCGGTGGGGAAGATGTGTTTGACAAGCCGTGGTGGAGAAACGCGAAGGAGAAGGTTTCCCTTGCCTATGCAGTGTAAATAACGTATATTGACTAAAAGCATACGCCATGAGAGAAAAACACGATTACCGCGTTGTTGTCAGTTACACGGATTATAGCGGTCAGTCAGTCAGTTATGCCAAGAACTTCAAAAGGAAGATTTGGGCGTGGTTCTACTATCGCAAGAACATTAGAAGGAAGGATGTTGTCGTGAAATACCTTGAAGATGGAGAAACGCAGAGAATGTCCATTTCGTAGGGTTGTTTGGTTGGATGCCCCTGATTCATAGTGAGTTAGGGGCGTTTAAAAATTTGTCTGCCACTTTGTCATACATCTGTCAGTTCGGTTCCATAAAATCTTGGCACGATATTTGATGCTATCCTATACGTATAACCTTTAAAACCAAGCGACATGGCAAAACACACTTTCAAGGTAAAGATGGATATGTTCCCGGGGTTCTACGAAACCGCATACGAGAACTGCGACACTTCCTACTACGCAACCCAAAACGAATTGGACTATTGGGGGGATTTGGGCGTTGAGGGTCTGACCGAGAACGACTTTGACTTCAATTTCGCGGACTATGAAAAAGAAATCGTAAATGGTTTCATCGAGGTCAGCAACTCCGATTGGTACCGCCCCGAAATCGTCAAGGAGTTCAAGTATGACCATATATGGAGCCCGAAATACTACAACTTCCACAATGACGAGATTTACGCGGTTGCGGTGCTTGATACCAAGTGGCGTTCTATGATGCGCAAGTGGATGAAGGACAACAAAGAGTGGCTGACCAAACGGATTCGTGAGGATTGGACTTCCTACGATGGTTTCATTTCGTTCATGAGCAACGACTATGACGAATGGTTCGAATACATCTTCAAGGAGTTGGACGAGCGGTACATCGGTTGCATGATTACCTACATGATGGTACGGAATGAGAGGGTAAGCGAGCTGCGCATGAGTATCTGTATGGCGGTCATGGAGGACATTTGCGCGGAATCATACGTGTTCCCCTGCACGGACGAGGCAAAGAAAAAATTGGAGGCGGTCACTACCAATTGGTAATCCTAAATCCCTAATTCTCAATGAGTTAGGGATAGGATTTTTTAAGGGTCAAATTTTGGCATGGTATTTGTAGATATAAAGGTACATAGCCGATAAAATCTTACACACTATGATAAAAATAATCCCGGGGCAGAAGTATTATCTGAAAGAAAACGCAGAAGTCAAAAGGGCCATCCGCACCGCAAAACAAGATGCCGAAAACGATGGATACGATTATGTCGTTTATGAGGACGAACCCGGAAGTGTGGCTTACTGCCGGAGTTGTTTTGGTGCTTGGGACATTGAGGATGAGGGCAGAATTATCGTGAAAATCGTCCATGTTTATAAAGTATAACCAATAAAATTTTACATACCATGAAACACAATTCTTCCACCTACTACTATGGTATGCTCAATCAAGTGCGTGAGCAAGTTTTTGATTCAATCCGCCACATCTTGAAGGAACTTGGCGGCAAGGTATATTTTCCCCACTATCGGAACAATGACCTTGACCATATCGCGTACACGTTCTTTGAGGTTGACGGAGATGGTTACGGCCGCGAGTTGTTCCTTGAAACCGCCGAAATGGACAAGAACGGAAACATCAAAGTTCTGTTATCTGATACCGAAAGTTGCTATGAACCCGTGTGGGAACTTGCGGATTTCAATGCAGTGGATGCCACCTATCTCTTGGACGAGTTGGAGCAGATTGCCGACTACGTTGAAACAAGCGGTGAGCAGGTTGTTTCCGAGTGTGATTGGTAATTTTGGCACGGAACTTGCTACTATAAATGTGTAACCAAAAAAAAACGACAACGGCATGAGTAAAAAAAGTGAATCCGCCATGGAAAAAATTGAAATCCTCTTTTCAACGCTTTCCGGAAGAGAGCAGGTAGAGGTCATGACAACCCTCTATTATAGCATGGACGATTACACTAAAGACCGCTTCCTTGAAGAAACCGAGAACGCATAAACAACAAGACACCATGTATACCAACTGCAAAAGGGACAATGCGCTTTTTGACGCGCTGAACGGAATCATCATCTCCGAGAACATCACCGAAGAGCAGAAAGCGACCTTGACCAAACTTCGCTCCGCTTACGCCCATGCCACCTACAAGGAATACGATGAACGACATGAGTTTTACCGGAACGTTGTCGGGGACATGATAAACGACTGCGGCTTCAGGGACGATGAACTCGCGGAAAAGCTCGCCAACGACCATCCCACCCTGCAACAGAACTTCATGCGCCTCTGCCGAAAATTCATCTCCCGCATGGCTCGCAAGACCTACTACGATGACCGCAACAAGGATTCCGTCACGATGGCTAAGAAAATGATGGAAGCCGTTGGAGAAACCGCCTGCCTTCCCTTCGTATAACTTGGCATGGTATTTGCAGTAACCTATGTGTAACCACTAAAATCACTTCCGTTATGTGCTTAATTGTTGTAACCAAAACCAAAGAAGAACCCAAAGCCCTTATTGCCGACCGTGACATCATCTGCTACAAGGTTTTGCTTGTGGAGAAGGATGAACACGGGGAAACGAAATTCAAAACTCCCTATCATGATTATAACATACTTCTTGGTAAGAAATACACCACCGATGAGGAAACGGACATATATCTTGATAGGGATGGTTCAACCTTTTCCTCCGATTATGTATGCTGCGTTTGGGAATTGGGAGCAGGGATTTTCCACACCTATGCGAATTACGAAGATGCGCATAACGACTGCGAAACGTTTAGGGATGGGAACTGCATAGTGTTCGCCATTATTCCCAAAGGTACGCCCTATTACTATGGGGACTTTTGCGGAAGTCCCTGCTACGGCTCTAAGTCCTTGATAATCACACGGAACATCGCTTGGCTTGAAGATAGCAAACGGTTGCTTGAAAGACATCACTCCGCAACCCTCATCACGCTTTACAAATTGAAGGAAATCTATGCGGAAGAAATGGCTATCCGAGACGAGTTGACCGAGGAATACAATCTGCCGCTGACCGAGGACGGATGGCTTGACGAGGAAAAAATGCACTACGCCCCCGACCAACCCGACTTTCAGTTTGACTACGACACGGAGTAGTAATCTAAATCCCTAATTCTCAACGAGTTAGGGATAGGATTTTTAAGGTCTGCCATTTTGTCATGACACTAAAAAAATAAAAAAGTGATTCCGGAGTGTAAGAATTTCCAAGTCCGGCGGTATATATAAGTGTAACAATCAAACACGCAGGAGACATGAGCAACACGCAGCATTTCCAAAACGACATGAGCAGCCGTCAGTACATCATCAACCTTATCGGTGGGGAGGGCAAAGTGGTCCTTACCAACGTGATTGACAGGGGACATCGCAACGGAGCGGAGCGGTTCGAACTCACCGACAAGGGCATCATCAACGTTTACAACGACCTGACCGACCGGAGGATTACGATTCTTTTCGCCCGCGTTGGTCAACTCTATTCGCGTTTCGGGGACAAGTTCAAGACCCTGCCGCTTTCCATGCAGAACTCCATAAAGGAAAAATGCCGTGAGTGGGAACGTCTTGGATACAACAACGCATAAACTTTGGCACGGATTTTGTTAGTATTAAGGAAAACGATACGACCATGACAAGAGAACAAGTTGACAAACTCATCCGCTCCCTCGCCTGCTCACAAGGTTTCTACGGAAGATTAGTTGCAGGACACTACGGGGATTATGACTTCATCCTTGACGCAATCATGAGTAACGACCCGAAGGACGACCTTGATGTAATCCTTATGCTTGAAGGTTAAAAAATCCGTTCAATCACTAAAATCCAAGATACCATGAGAAGCAAGTTCACCATCCGAGAACTGAACACTATCACCAAGTATGTCGTCAAGTGCAGCAACTTCATGACCATGCGCGTCAACAAGTGCGGCAACATTGACTTTGACCTCCGCTACTGCAACGCTGCGGGATATGCGCATTTCGTCCTCTACAAGTATGACACCGGCTTCAAGATTCGCCGCCGCGTGTATTGTGAAGATACCGATGTGGCGGGCAAGTGGTTCGGCAAAGGCACGTATCTCAACAACAACAAGCCCTTCGCCACCATCAATGATGCGATGGACTACTTTGAGCGGTACATCGCCAAGCGCAAGGATTCCATCTTCGCATTTCAAACTTACTTTGCCTAACCTCAAAACCAAGAGCATCATGTCTGTCATCCGATACCTTTCCACCCTGTTCGAGCCCTATTACAGCAACGAACTCAACCTGTCCGAGCAGAAGCACCTCGACAAACGCGCAATGGCAAGGAAGAAGCGCAAGGCAAAGCGGAACCACGCAAAGCACAATCGTAAGTAATTACTATTCCCTGACTATCAGTTAGTTAGGGCTATAGTTTTTTGGCAAGAGTCCATGGAAAAAGTACAACAATTTCGGCACTAAAACGGGAAAATTGCCGGAAATGTTATATATTTTTTGGCACGATTTTCGTAATACTCCCTTATGACTAACCTCTAATACCCGCTGACATGACCACGCTTGAAACCACCTACATTAGCTCCTCCGAGAGCATTGACACAATCCTCTTGGACAACGAAACCATCGTGTATGTCCATTACAAAGACGGGTACATCTCAATCATTGAAACCCTGCAATCCCTCCTCGCTATCATGGACGGGGACCTGAATAATGCTCGATGGATGTGGTTGGGGTTACACGATGACCTTGATTCCGTGTTGCGAGAGCTTTCCGAAAAACGCATGTAACTATGAGAATCAGTGCACTGACTTTGGCATGATATTTGTGATAATATAGGCAAAACAACGGACACCATGAGAACAAAGAAATATTCCGAAGATTGCCCCAAGTTTTTTCGTTGCCAAGAACTTTACAACCTTTGGCTTAATCGGGACAATGACAAGCCGGTGACCACGAAAGAACTTTACAATGTTGTTGCAACCATAGCGGAAGCAATTGCCGAAGCTGAGAATAGGGCGAAAAGCCATGCAACTTGGAGTGGTTGGGGCGGCTATTAGTTTGGCACGATTTTGGCAACATCTTATAATAAAGCAAAGGAATCATGAAGAATAGAATCAGCATCAACGGACAAACGAGAATCAGTGAGTGGTACATGGGCGCGTTTCCCACGGACGAACTTGGAAAGGACATCAACAAACCCATAACCTTTCAAGACATCTATGAGCAACTTTATGTGGGCGGTTCCGTCTATGCCCTGCTCGGTGTTGAGGACAGCATCGTTAGGGAGAGGGTGTTTGCCAAACTTGCTGAGCTCATGGGCGTCGACTACGACTATGTATACAATCAGTGGCTTAGTGCTGAAAACCCATGCGAGATGCGGCTCTATGAGGATATGACAACCCTCCGTTTCTGAATCTTGGCGCGGAATTTGTTATAATAAGAGAGTAACCAAAAAAAAGCAACATGAGCAAGAGAGTGAATTTCCCGATGACCCTTGACCAACTTATAGCGGAAGCAATCAAGGCAAAGTCCAAGTACGGAGGGGGCAAGTACGTTCTCCTATCAACGGACGAAGAAGGCAACGGATTCCATGAATGTTATTATACGTTTTCTCTCGGGGACGAGACAATGCGCGGATTGTTTGATGTTCCCAATGACCTCAACCCTAAGGACTGCGTGACCTTGGGGTAACCATACCGTGAAGCAAAGGACGGAGTGCGGGGGTAGGCTGCAATCTATCGCGGCTCCTGATGTGGAGTATGGAAGTACCTGACAGACCTTATTGCAGGGGTTTGTCGGGTTTTTTTATTGTCTTGATTTTCAGTAAGTTAGGACAACGAAATTCTCCCCGAAAAGTTTGGCATGGTATTTGCACTGATTCCATATGTAACCAACAAACACAAAACGATATGCCTAAATTCAACATCACCATGCGGGAACGCCAAAGGGATGGCTCCGTACGCACACTCACGCAAACCGCAATTTGCCAAACCCGTCAGCAGGTCATCGAATGGTACGGGCTCAATGAACCGGACATCGTGGGCTACACCATCACCGAGGACTGAAAATCTTGGCACGATACTTGCATATAATCATCATGTACAACCAATAACATCACGACTATGTTAACAAGAGAAGTTTCTTTCCGCGAACTCATGGGACGCCTCGGTATGTTCCAAAGTGTTGAAAACGCCCCCTCCCGCAACGGTCAATCCACCGCCCCCAACCAGTTCATCCTCCACTACGACAACGGCACAATCTTTCAGTCCTACGATGCGGTGTGCGGCGTCAAGATTGGTTCGTCCCTTTTCTTCACGCAGTACCACGACTATTCCAACATCACTTCGAGACACGTTGGGGCATGGTGCGGATACAACGCAAGGGAGCGCAGGGCAGGACTCGACCTCGGTACGTTCACCAAAATCACCAACTATTACCGATAGGACTACTCGATTGAGTACCTATTTGGTATGATATTTGTACAACCATAAGGAAAACATACAGACATGGGACAATACTACAAACCTATCATCTTGAAAGACAACGGCAAGGACATTGAAGCATTTGTCCATCCGCACACCCTTGACAATGGGCTAAAACTCATGGAGCACGCGTATATGGGTAACTCCGTCCCCAACTCCGTGGTAAACTACCTTAAAGAACATGGGGCGCACAAAATCGTATGGGCAGGGGATTATGCGGAAGCAAGAAACGGGGACGAGGACAACCTTTATTCCCAGTGCCCCGAAGGAAAGGAATTGAAAACCCCAAAGACGGAACGCGATTGGAACATCCGTTTCCTTATCAACGAGGACAAGAAGGAATACCTTGACCTTGAACGGGTGGTGTCCTTGGATGCTTGGACGATTCATCCCCTGCCCCTGCTGACCGCTGACGGAAACGGACAGGGTGGCGGTGACTACTACGGGACTGACATGGATTTCGTCGGGTCGTGGGCGTATGACACAATCAGCGTATCGGAGAAATACCCCCCGATTGACTACAAGCGGATTGAACCCTTGTTTTTGGAACTCGGTGACATTACGCGTGGTCTTGCGGTGGTTGCAAAGGCACTTGAAAGATTGCCGATTGACATAGCGGACGATGAATGGTTTAAGAAAAACATTCTTGAATCGGTAGCAAAAATAGATAAAGTGAAAGAGTGGTAGCAGTGCCAAACCCCTGACTTATAGCGAGTTAGGGGTTAAAAAATTTTTGTCTGCCAATTTGTCATGCATCTGTCAGTTAAATTTTGGCACACTTTTTGCAACTATAATGAAAAAACGCAATAGCTATGACACAAGAAGAAAAGCAACTACTTTTAGCGGACCTTAGTGCAAGGTTGCCGTATGGGGTAATGGTTTATTTTGAAGGATGGAATCCCGAAAAGCTGCTTGAAATCAACCTACGAATTGATGTTGTTAACGACATGGGTGGATTACCAATTCCTTATCTCCGTCCAATGTCAAGTTTGATTGGAAAAGAATTAGATGAATGTAGAGCAACTTGTAAATATCGTCAGGTTGGACAATCTGTGCTTGACTGTGCTACACCTCAAACAATAGATTATCTTATTTCTCATCATTTTGATTTTCGAGGTTTGATTGAGAAGGGACTTGCTCTTGAAGCACCTGAAGGAATGTATAAAATATAAAACTGAATAAATTATGACAAGAGAAGAAGCATATAATTTTTTAGAAGAAGCGTCATCTAATACTCAATCTGGTTTATATGTTCACATTACAAGGGTAGAGAAAGCTATAAAAGCTGTATCTGATGATGAAGAGTTAAG
>Ga0265298_10002853_pt1 | contig 23460 bp, 16 predicted proteins | sample AusTroGonzalo_MG_3_FD_193486 | JGI IMG/M metagenome (GOLD analysis project Ga0265298, IMG submission 193486) | Bovine rumen microbial communities from tropical cattle in Woodstock, Queensland, Australia - Gonzalo_01 | ecosystem: Host-associated > Mammals > Digestive system > Stomach > Rumen ...
CGATGCCGGGGCAATAACCGATCTCGCGCATCATTTCCATGTCATAATTGACGCGCTGATAGAGGCGCTGGGCCTCCACGAGTTTGCCCTGCGATTCGAACCAGGCGACGCGTTCGCGCATTTCCTCCATGATCCCGTCCATGGCGGCGCGGATCCGTTCCTGCGGCAGCACAAAATGGCGCGGCGGAAAGATCATCACCGATTCGGGCCGCGACCGCACGCGTCCGGTCACCGGATCGCAGCGGGACAGCGTTTCCACCGAATCGCCCCAGAATTCCACGCGCAGGATCTCCTCTTTCTGGGGCAGGAAAATATCCACATTGTCGCCGCGCACGCGGAACTGGCCGCGTTCCGGCGCCATGTCGTTGCGGTCGAACTGCACTTCCACCAGACGGCGCAGCAGCTCGTTGCGTTCGATCTGCTGACCCACGGCCAGCGGGATGCACATGTATTCATAATCTTCGCGCGCGGTCAAGCCGTAGATGCAGGAGACGCTGGCGACCGCGAGCACATCGCGCCGTTCGAGCAGCGAGGCGGTGGCGGAAAGGCGAAGACGCTCGATATTCTCGTTGATGCTGGCGTCTTTCGCAATGTAGGTGTCGGTCTGCGGGATATACGATTCCGGCAGATAGTAGTCGTAATAGCTGATGAAGAATTCGACGGCGTTGTCCGGCAGGAACGCCTTCAGTTCACTGTAGAGCTGCGCTGCAAGGGTCTTGTTGTGGGAAAGCATGAGCGCGGGCCGGTTGATCTGCGCCAGCACATTGGCGAGCGTGAAGGTCTTGCCCGAACCGGTGACGCCGAGCAAAGTCTGATATTTTTTGCCTTCCTTGAGTCCCCGCACCAGCTGCGCGATGGCTTCCGGCTGGTCGCCCGCAGGCGCGTATTCCGATTTCAGCTCGAACTGCATGATCCCGCCTCAATCCGGTTTTTCGATGGTGATCCTGCGGGTCTCTTCCCGGTCGGTGCGCTCGATGGCGACGCGGACCGTTCCGGGCGGGAACAGACCGTCGATGCGTTCCGGCCATTCCACCAGGGAGATCGCATCGGAGGCATACAGGAATTCATCGATTCCGAACGCCAGCGCGGCATCCGGGTTATCGATCCGGTAAAGGTCGAGATGAAAGAACATGCCTTCGGAGCGGGGATATTCCTGCACGATGGTGAAAGTCGGACTGGAGACCGGTTCGGTGATGCCGAGGCCGCGGGCGAAACCGGAGGCAAAAACCGTTTTGCCCGCGCCAAGGTTGCCATCCAGCGCGAACACGGTGCCGTTCGGGGTTTCCGCCGCGATCTTCGCGGCCAGTTCGCGGGTCTCGTCCGCCGAGTTGGTGTAATATACCTGTTTCATCGGAAATGATCGTATCCTGTATTGATTAATTTCTCATTCACGCCGGAAACCTGTCCCGGCGTGCCGCGGACAAAACGTCCCAGACAAGTCAGCTTCGTTTCCGGAAAATTCCAGGCGCTTTCCAGGCGGGTGCGCAGACGTTCCGGCAGGGCGAACAGAAGTTCGTAATCTTCGCCTTCGGTCAGGGCCGTTTCCTGCGTGGAACCTTCGCGCAGGGGGATCTTCCCGGCATCCAGCTTCAAAGCCAGTCCGGAAGCCTCGGCCATGCGGGCGGCATCCTTGAGCAGACCGTCGCTGACATCCTGCATGGCACAGGTGAAATCGCCGGCGAGGAAACGCGCTTCCGGCAGACGCGGCGTAAAATCCAGATGATGTCCCGACCGGAAGGAATTGCCGAATTCTCCGGTGGCATAAAGCAGGTCCCCTTCCCCGGCATTGGAACGCAGACAGAGTTTGCCGCGTTCGACTTTGCCGAGGATGGTCAGCGAGAGGGACTGTCCCGCGGTGAAAAGTTTCGCCATGTCGCCGCCGATGATGGAAATTCCGTAGTGTGCGGCGGCTTTCGCCATGCCCTGATGGAACGCCAGCAGCCAATCCTCATCCATGGGGTTGACCGCGAGGGAAAGCAGGGCATGGGTCGGCACGCCGCCCATTGAGGCGATGTCGCTGACATTGCGCTTGAGCAGTTTTCCGGCGACCGCTTCCGGCGAAGTCTCTTTCGTATAATGCACCTCGGAGATCACCTGATCGACCGCCGCCAGGAACAGATCGGACGTGCCGAAGTCGAGCACGGCGCAGTCATCGCCCGGTCCGACGGTCACATCCGGCGACTGCGGAAACAGTGCGGTGAGTTTCCGGACAAAACTTTCCTCGTTCATGGGAAACGGATTCAATCCTGCGTTTCGAGTTTCAGGGCCTTGCGGATCTTTTCGGCAGTCTCATCGGCAGCGGCGTCGGATTCGTATTTGAGCTGACGCCAGTTCCAGTGGAAATTGTCGTCCGCGCCGCGGGGCACCACATGCAGATGGGCATGCATGACGACCTGTCCGGCACAGGTGCCGTCGGCCAGATGCAGGTTGAAGGCATCGGCATCCAGAGCGCGTTTAAGGGCCACGCCGATGCGGGCGCCGACCCGGAACATGCGGCCCGCGGTCGCTTCCGGGATCGTGGCGGAACTGGTGTGATGTTCCTTCGGGATCACCAGCGTATGACCGAAGTTGATCGGACCGATGTCCATGAACGCATACACCAGGTCGTCTTCGTAGATCTTGCGGCTCGGAATTTCACCGGCGATGATTTTGCAGAAAATGCAGTCTTTCATGATATGACTCCGTTATGTTAAGTTGAGAAAGCATCAATCCCGGTTCATGCCGGCAGCGCGGACCAGATAATAGATCAGGGTCAGCAGCGAGCTCAGCACGGCGGCGACATAGGTGAGGAAAGCGGCGTTCAGCACTTTGCCGGCGCTGTCCCGTTCGGGCGCGGAAACGATCCCGGCCGTGACCATCAGCTGTTTGGCGCGCGAACTGGCATCCCATTCCACCGGCAGCGTCACAATCGAAAACACGACCACCGCACTGAAGAGGATAGCCCCGAACATCACCATGCCGCCGGACTGGAAAATGAATCCGGCGATGATCACGATATAGGAGAGGAAGGAGGAAATATTGGTCACCGGGACCAGGGCGCTGCGCAGTCCTAGCGGGCCGTAACTGGCGGCATGCTGCAGGGCGTGTCCAGCCTCGTGGCAGGCCACGCCGATGGCGGAAAGCGAAGCCGAATCATAGACGCCCGGCGACAGGCGCAGAGTCCTGCTGGCCGGATCATAATGGTCGGAAAGGAAACCTTCCACCCGTTCGATGCGGACATCATAAATGCCTGCGCTGTGGAGCATCTGCGCGGCGGCTTCCGCACCGGTCATTCCGGAGGATGCCTGATAGTGGGAATATTCGGAAAAGGTGGCTTTGACATAGAACGAAGCCAGTCCGGCGATGATCAGTCCGGGAATGGCGAACAGCAGATAAAGCGGATCGAAAAACATGTTATGTCCTCCTGATTTATTTCATGCGTTGTTAATGTAATCCGTATTTCAGACAAGGCAAGCGGGAAAAGGTTTGTTTTTCGAAAAAATTTTCCGGGAACAAAAACCATTTTTTTGCCGTCAGCGCTTGCATTTCATTTTTGGGGAGTTATAATTACCGGAGAAAACAATCTGCCGATCAAATGAGGAATACAGCGATGAAGAGACAAATTTTCCCCGTGTGGGGATCCGAAAAACCTTTTGCCCGGGAAGAGGACCGGTCTTTGCAGGAACATCTGATGGAAAACACGTCGGGGGACGGGGTAGATCGTTTTACCGACGTGACCGAACCGGAAGTGCATTTTTTCCCGGCCTGCGGCAAAGCGCCCCGTCCGGCCGTCCTGGTCTGTCCGGGCGGCGGATATCACCATCTGGCCTGGAGCAAGGAGGGACTGGATATTGCCTCCTTTCTGAACCTGAACGGAGTTTCGGCGTTTGTGCTGAAATACCGCTGCCCGGACCGGCGCGATGCAGCCCGTGCGGATGCGGTCCGCACCATGCGCATCATCCGGGCCCGCGCGGAAGAATTCAGGATTCGGCCCGATCAGGTCGGCATCATCGGATTTTCCGCCGGAGCGCATCTGGCCGCTGTTGTGTCCGCCGGAGCGGACAATATGCCATATCCGGTGACCGACGAAATCGACCGTTTCGCTTATCGTCCGGATTTCACCATGCTCATCTATCCGGCCTATCTGGCGGATGATGAATTGAAACTGACGCCGGAATTCAAAATCGATGCATCGGTCCCGCCAACCTTCCTGGTGCAGACGGAAGACGATTTCGCGAGAGTGGAAAACTCCCTCGGCTGGTATCTGGCACTGAAACGTGCCGGCGTGCCGGTCGAGATGCATCTGTTTGCCGACGGCGGGCACGGATATGGACTGCTGCCTTCCGGAAATGCGGTTTCCGAATGGGGAACCATGGCCGGAAAATGGCTGCGCCGGCAAATCGGCGACCCGGTATAATCGGCTGTTTTCCGTCTGAAAAAAAACTGAATGGATCCGGAAGACGTCCCCGCGTTCGATCCGGACCGTTCAGGCAAGCAGTTCCTTGATGGCGGCAATTTTCTTTTCCAGCAGTTCCCGGTCGAACGAATGGAAGTTGCCCTCGATATGCCAACCCTGCTCCGGATCGGCCGCCACCCAGGGCAGAACTTTTTCCACGATGCCAAGTTCGGCGGAGCAAAGGCGTCTGAACTCTTCCAGCCTGGAATCATCCCAATCTTTTTTCAGGAAGTAGATCCGATACATGTTGTAAAGGGATGCCCAGGCTCCGCCGCAGATGGCGGCATTCTGGAAATCTTTATGATCTTCCCCCAGCGCCGTCCGTAATTTTTCAACGCCCCGGGCCCAGATGTCCTTCAGGTCTTTCAGCCGGGCCATGAGATCCGGAAATCCTGCAGGCTCGATGTAAACATCACCCCGCTCATCCGGCAGCCATGATCGGCCGACGCTTTTCCCAGAAAGCCGGCCGGGGGCCGGAATCAATGCCAGCGTATGGTTGACCGGACCATCATACAGGAAAGGAATACAGAACGGATGGCGTTCCATGGCGAGGGAAAAATCGTTCCATGCGGACAAGATGAGATCCGTATTCCTTCCCGGATATTCCGATCCTGCGAACCGTTTCAAGGCCTCATTGCAGGAAAGGTCTTCATCCAGATCCAGGAAATAATTGAACGCTTTGACGGAAGTGGAAATCAGATTCCCGAAATTCCAGCAGCCTAAGAATCCCTGCGTGTGAGTTTTTCTGATATGATCAGCCTTTTTGAAAAGACTCGGATAGATCGGCAAAGAACGGACCGTGGCCAGTTCATGCGTGGTCCCGAGCTGCAGTTTCGGAATGACCGGAATGCCATACCGACCGGCAGTTTCCCTGAACGCAAGATAGGTTTCGGAAGGACCGCTGTATCCCAGCGAGTATTCATCGATATACGTGCCATCCCTGCGGTATCCGCCCCGTTCGAAATCGGCCAGCAGCAGGATATCCGTGGGCAGATGGGAAATGATCTCCTCGAAGGGGGGATCGAGATACATGCTCCAGGACCAGTTCCAGAAGATCAGTTTGAGGCTGGAAGAAACACAGCGGACCCCATCCCGAATGGTCTGGAGCAGTTCGCACACCACCTCTTCCGGCTCCCGTCTGCCGCAGTGCGGACAATCGCACGGAACAAAGTCCATTTTCAATTTTCTCGGCCGGAGCGGTCCCTGTCTGACATTCCTTCTGCAATAACAGTGGGCAGGATATTCCGAGGCGGAGATGATGATGAATCCGCCCAATTCCGGAACCAGACGGGCAAAGTCGGCAAAAGATTCCCGCAAATAATCCCGGACATACGGAAGGGAAGTGCAGAGACTCTGAACATCGAATTCCCGGCCGTCATCGCCGGCGGCATGGATCAACTGTCCCGCGACATCCCGATGTTTCATCCAGAAACCGGTCTCGCTCACGGAAATCGCGCGCGGCGGCTGCATATAGACATAGACTTTGATGCCGAACCGGGCTGCCCGTTCACACAGCCGGTGCAGCGCCGCCAGGTGTTTTTCACTGTTCGGAGCAAATTCCGGGAAGTGCGGATTCGGGATGATGTGATGCAGCTGACCGTGGACCCAGATGCCGTTGAATCCCATGCCGGCTATTTTTTTCAGTTCCGAATCCGTATAGGCTTTTTCGGCGGTAAAAGTCTCATCCTGCAGATCATCCGGATGTTCCACAAAAACACCGAATCTGCTGTATGGACTGCGCCAGATCCGCACACCCGCGGCCGTTGTTTCCGTCGTTTCAGGCATGATACACAACCTTTCTCTGCAAAAACAGGACTTTCAACTGTTTTTTCAGGTATTTTTTCTTTTTGAAATTCCATCTGCCGGTCATTTCACTTCACGCCGGATACAATAGCCAGATCCGAATCGATTGTCAAGCATATTTTTACGGGATCGCGGTGGAAAATGCGGTTTTTTATCCTTTCCACTCTTGCATTTCACGATTTTTCGGTTATAATATATACAAAGTGGTATACAAACCCCAAAAAAGAGAGTCGGAAATGTTATCCAATCATACCGGGGAGGAGCCGGTCTACAAGCAGCTGAGGGAACTTTTTCTGCAGCAGATCGAAAAAGGGGAACTGGCGCCCGGCGACCGGATCTCCAATGAACATTCGCTGGCGGACCAGTTCCAGGTGTCGCGCACCACGATCCGCCGCGCCCTGCACGGACTGGAATGCGACGGGCTGATCGTGCGTTTCCCCGGGAAAGGAACTTTCGTCAATTCCGCCGTTCATGCGGAACGGAATCCTCGCTTCACGGTCGGGATCAACTTCTTCAACGGCTTCAAAACCAATTTTTATTACGGGGAGATCGTGGACGGGATCATGGCGGAAGCGGAACTGCGCAACATCCAGATCCGGGTGCTGTCCCCGGATCTGATGCAGGATGATTCCGCCGGGCTGGACGGTCTGATTTTCACCGGCAGCCTGAAAGCGGACAGTGAGATCCTGCGCAAAGCGGCCAAGGGGATCTTGCCGGCAGTCGGATACAATTATCATCTCGGCCATGCCGGATTCATCGGGATCGACAACCGCAGCGATGCGGCGAAGGGAACAGAGACACTGATCCGCAAAGGATGCCGGAAGATCGGTTATTTCGGAACCCATTCGGGCGACCGCAGCAGCGTGGCATATCTCCGTTTCGCCGGTTATTGCGATGCGTTGAAAAACCACGGGCTGGAAGTCGATATGAGAAGAGTTCATTGGAGAGGTCCTTCGAAGAGACGTTTTCAGGCGGCATTGGACTTTTTCCGGAACTGCGGTCCGATGGATGCGCTGTTCGTGTCTACCGCGGGGATGCTGTTCGATGTACTGTATGCGATGAATATGATGAAGATCTCATTGGATGACCTGCAGCTGCTCTGCTTCGACAATCTGGAAGCGCTTCAGCTGAACTGGCCGGGGATCTCCTACATCCGCATGCCCCTGCGTCAGATCGGCGAACGGATGCTCGATGCGGTGCGGCAGCGCCTGATCCTGAAAGAACGCGCGCCGAAGACGGATGAGATCTACCAGTCGGAAATCATTGATGGAGAATGAATCCTGTTCAAAATAACCAAAGGAAAGGAAACAAACATGGCAAAGAAACATGAAAAAGAAAGCAAGATCCCAAAAGCAAGCTGGATTTTCACCCTCATCGAGCTCCTGGTCGTGATTGCGATCATTGCGATCCTGGCCTCGCTGCTGCTGCCGGCATTGAACAACGCCCGGAGCAGAGCGCAAGAGATCTCCTGTCTGAACAATGTCAAGCAGCTGGGCAATTACATGCAGCTGTATATTCACGACAACCAGGACACCCTTCCGCCGGAAACCGCCAGGTCCGCCTCAACGGATGATGCCTGGTGGTTCGGAAAGGAACTGATGAACATTCCGGACAAGACTCTGCTGGGCTGCCCGGCCGCGACCGCGGCTCCGGAGACCAGCTATATGCGTGCGAAAATGCATTATGGGATGAATGACCTGACCGCCCGCGGTCTGGTCCGGACATCCTCCAAATATGTGCACATTCTGAATCCCAGCGACATCTTCGCGTTTTCCGACAGCAGCAATGCGAATGACATCAACAGCTGGGTCCATCAGACGGTTTTCACGAGTGTAAATGTCAATCCCTGGAAATTCGGAGCATTGACTTCCGGTATTTTCACCCGTTTCCGGCACGGAGACAAAAAAGAGTTCATCCCGGTGACCAGCAGCAAAACCTACGACCAGCCGATCAAAAGCAAGAGCCGGGCGTCATTTTCCTATCTGGACGGCCACGCCAATACGCTTTCTCCGCGTGAAGCTTATGTGAAGGCGGATAATTCCGACTGGACGACCTTCAACACCGGCGGCCGGGCCTTGTATTACAAACATTTCCCCAACAAGAGCTCCCAGACGACCAATCCGTAAAAGAAATCGTTACAGACAATGATGAACGCAACCAATAAGCAAGGAATCATAAAATGAAAAAAACAGCAGGCATTCTCCTGATCGCCGCCGGATTGATCGCGTCCTCGGCTCAGGAAGGTTTCCGCCCGGACAAGACCAAAGGCTGGACTCCCTCACTGACCGCAGACAATGAAGTATACACGGTTACGAAAGCGACCCCGAAGATCCTTTCCGCCGAGACCTTCAAGGTGGATCCGAAGGGGACTTATGAACTGAGCGGAAAATTCCGCAACGACGGAAGCGACCCGAAGAACAAACTGCTGTTTTTCGGTGCGGAAGCTTATACGGCGGGAAACAAGGTGATCGGATCCCCGCAGGTCAACATCTTTCCGGGAACGGAAACCGAACTGGCGAAGGATCTGAAAAAGGGCGATATGACCGTCTATGTCAAGGACGCCTCCAAGTGGAACCGGAAGAACCGTGCGGCCGTGATAGCCTTCGGGATCAAGGACGACCTGGCCGATCTGCCGAATCCGCTCCATTCTCCGAACATTACCGGTATCGAAGAAGTGTCCGGGATGTGGGCGGTGCATCTGCAAAGGCCGTCGTGGAATGTCTTTCCGGCCGGAACGAGGGTGCGCGAGCATGCGCACAGCATGGGACGGACTTTCTTTGCGGCCACTTACCGCAAAATCAATTCGGATAAATGGGTCGAGATCAAAGGCACGATCTCCGGCATTGCTCCGCATGGAGCGTCGGCCAAACAATGGTGGCGGGGCACCGCAGCCGCGAAGATCTGCATCCAGGCGGCTCCGGGCGTCCAGTTCAAGGACATTGTGCTGAAGAAAACCGGCGGCCCGGTGGAGATACTTCCGCCGGTAAAAAAAGCTGCTCCTCCCGCTGCAAAGAAAAATGCTTCCGCAGCCCTGCAGCCGCTGACGGGCAAATATTACGCTCAGCTGCCCAAAGAGATCAAACGTCCGCGGGTGCTCTTCAATGATGCGGCTTTCGAACAGATGCGGCAGGACATGCAGAAAAATCCGGATCTGAAAGCCGGGTTCGAACGTCTGCGCGGAAAAGTGGACGCCTATCCGGATGAGATCACGGAAAAAGCCTATCAGAAATCATTTTACAGCCGGGATAAATTCGGACCGACGGCCTTGCGCTGCGCCTTTGTCTGGAAACTCACCGGCGAAAAGAAATACCGGGACAAAGGAGTCAAACTGCTGAAGGCGGCCGCGCAATGGTACAACGCGCGGTATGCGGCCGCCGAGCCGGTCGACTGGACGGCATTCAGCCGGATCGACGCCTTGTGCGCCTATGACTGGATGTATGACACCATGACCGATGCGGAACGCAAAGAGATCGGCAAGGGGCTGTTCGATCACATGAAAGCGGCCCAGGATCTGACCTGGATCAGCAGATCGGGCGCGCATAACAAAGGGGAAGGAACCAGTCCGTGGTCATCCAGTTTTTACGGCACTCCCCTGTTGAAATTCTATACCGGACTGACCTTCCTCAAGGCGGGGATCGATGATCCCGCCGCGGAAAAATATCTGAAAGAAGGCTTGTCCGACCACCTGAAAATGCTGACCTACCGTGCTTCCATGGCCGGAGCCGACGGAGGCGGGAACAACAGCACGCCGGGTTACGCCTTCGGCGACGGGCCGGTCTGCGAATGGTATTTCTACCACACCTGGAGGAATCTGACCGGCCACAATATCGCCATGGATTTTCCCGGCAACGGCATGCTGCCGCATTGGCTGTTCTATGCGTCGTTCCCCGGACTGGACGGCAGCACGCTGGAACATGGTTCGGGCGGCGCCTGGCACATGGAGAACAAGCTGAAGATGAATCTGCGCCACCTGGCGCAATACCGGAAATTCTACGACGGGCATCCGGCAGCCTGGCTGGTGGATTATTTCATCGCGCAGCAGGATGAGTTCAAGGATGACAATTATATTTACAAATCGGGTTCCTGGTCCTTTACGGGATATCCGCCGTGGCTGCCGTTCATGTTCAAATATACCCGCCGTGCGGATTACAAGCCCGATCCGTCCCGGTTCGAAAACTTCCCCAAGGCTTATCTTTTCCGGAATCTCGGCCAGACTTACATGTTCAGCGGACGCAGCCCGAAAGACACCTATGCCATGTTCACCTGCGGTTCCAAGACCAAAGCGCACAAACAATATGACGAAAACCATTTCGTGATCTACAAAGGCGGCTTCCTGGCCATGGATACCGGCACGCGGACCGCCTCCGGTTACAAGGACTGGCTGGACGACTGCTGGCACGACAACAATTACGCCGCCCACAGCATTGCGCATAATGTGGTGCTGATCCGGATGGAAGGGGAAAAATGGGGCGGCTGGCCCGCGCCGAAATTTTCCGTCGCCAACCACGCGGGCATGTATCAGTCCACGGGCGGCATTGTCAGAGCCTTCGAAACCAACGACCTTTTCACCTATATCTGCGGCGATTCCACGGCCTGCTACCGGAAGGAAAAATGCCGGAAGATGATCCGCCAGTTCGTTTTCATCCAGCCTGATTATTTTGTGATCTGCGACACGGTCGAAAGCGTCAAGCCGGAACAGACCCAGACCTGGCTGCTGCATTCCCAGAACGAACCGGCCGAAGATAAAGATCAGTTCCATTTCGATGAAAATGCCGGACGTCTGTTCTGCCGGACCTTCCTGCCGAAAGACTTCAAGCGGACGAAAATCGGCGGACCCGGCAAGGAATTCTGGGTGGACGGCAAAAATTATCCGCTGGGCAAAACCCGGCTGGCAGAATACCGGAAGCGCAAAGCCAAAACGCTGTGGGGCAACTGGCGCGTGGAACTGACCGCCGGAAAACCGACCGCCCAGGTCCGGTTCCTGAACCTGATCCAGGTCGGAATGAAAGACCGGCTGAACACGATGGTCAAATCGGAATCCTGCAATGAAAACGGCATGGACGGAGTGCGTTTCACGGCCGTGGACGGCACGGACTGGACGGTCCTGTTCGACGCCGCCGGGACCGGCGGAAAAATCAAGGCGGTCCGGAATGGCAAGGTCCTGGTCGACCGTGCCTTGCGGAATGATATCCAACCCCAGAAGCCTTTTCAGAAATAATCAACAGGAAAGTTTTGCAGAGCTATGAAAAAATGCAGAATCAGTTTTTGCGGATCGGGCAAATGGGTCCGCAATTTCCACATCCCCGAATTGGAAAAACGCCCGGACCGTTTCGAGATCCGCGGTTTCTACGATATTTTCCCGGACAATGCGGCGGCCGCGGCCAATGGCAAATATCAGGTGTTCAAAACCGTGGAAGAGCTGATCGGCGATCCGGAAACCGATGTGATCCTGGTGGCCACCAAGCCGGTGGACACCCATTATGACACCGCCATGCGCCTGCTGGACGCGGGGAAGAATGTCATTCTGGAAAAACCGATGACTTATTCTTCCGCCCAGTGTGATGCGCTGATCGCCAAAGCGAAGGAGAAAAAAGTCCTGCTGACGGTCAATCACAATCTGCGGTTCAGCGTCTGCATGAAGGCGGCGCGGGAAGTGATCCGGAGCGGACATGTCGGCACCCCGGTATCCGTGGATATCGTTTCCCCCCGTTCCTGGTATGAGAATATCGATTTCAGCAATTACGCCGTCCACATGATCGACCAGGCGCTGGCGCTGAACCGTTCGCCGCTGAAAGAAGTGTCCGGAGCCACGGTCCATCCGGACGACCCCATGTCCAGCTGCGGCTACGGAGAAGCGCTGCTGCGTTTCGAACAGCCGCCGGTGATCCATCTTTCGCTGAAACCGTCTCCGATGCAGCAGCCGGTTCCGGACGACCATCCGTTCCGCGGATATTTCCGGTTCCTGGTCTGCGGCACGCAGGACACGATCGGCATCAGCGACCTCGGCCATATTCCGGACCGCGAACAGCTGCTGTGCAGGAAATATTACTATTTCGACCGGAAAGAACCGGATTTTTCCCGTCCGGAATTCATCGAGTCCCTGGATAAAGCCTGGTATGACTATTTCTACGAAAGCTGGGCCGACGGCGCGCCGCTGCCGGTTTCTCCGGAAGAGGCCCGCAACAATATCCGCTGCGCGGAACTGATCACCGAATCGGCGAAACTCAACCGCACACTGGAGGCGACCGATATGCTCCCGGCGCGAAAGGATTTCATCCTATGAAAAAAATACTGATCATGGGCGGCGGCGAGTTCCACGATTACAACGGCTGCTCAGAGGTCATGGCACGCCAGCTCCGCGCTCTTCCCGGTTATGAAGTGGAAGTCTCCATCAACGAGCTGGACCGGTTGAAACGCGGGATCATTGACCAGTATGACATCATCGTTTTTTACTGGACGAAGGACCATTTGACGGAGGAGCAGAAACAGGGTCTGCTCTCCTGGTGTGCGGAAAAAGGGAAATTCGTGGCCGTGCATTGCGCCGCCACCGCCTTCCGGGATTGTCCGGAATACGAGGCTCTGCTGGGCGGACGGTTCCGCAAACATCCGCCGTACCGGGAATATTTCGTTTCGGTCAGAACCGGCCATCCGGCGATGAAATATTTCGACCATATCACGCCGCCGGAAGACTGGGCCAACTGGAGTGTCCACGAATGCAAGGTCAAAGACGAACAATTCCTGATCCGGTATGATTCCCGGGTCAACATCGCCGCGGAAGCCGCGTTCAACGGACGCTTCTGGCCGGTCGTGTGGACCAAAAAATGGGGCGACGGGAAAATTTATTATCTGGCGCTCGGACACGATGTGCCGGCATGTGACAATGACTTCTTCAAATACCTTTTATACGCCGGCATCGCCTGGGTGGATTCGGATGAACCCGAACCAGTCGATGATTCGCCGTTCATTTTCTGAAAGGCCGGGCAATGGATATTCAAAAAGAGTCCAACGGTTTCCATGTAATGAAACAACTCGAGCTGGAACCGGACAATCCCCGGGACATCATCCGGGGCTGGGGCGAATCATTCATCAACATGCCGGACACCATACCGTTTCTGGAACCGGATACCGTCGACGAGCTCTGCACTTATCTGGATTTCGAGGAGAATACCGTCCGGGTCCTGAACCGATATATCCCGATCGTCCGGAATACGCCGCCGCTCAAGGCATATATCTGGCACCTCTATTACCGGCTGCTGACGCCGTCGTTTTCCTTCGGCGCCTTCCCGGCCGGATTCTACGGTTTTCCCGTGGTGAAGAAATACTTTCCGGAACATCCCGGCTGCACCTTTCTGATCGCGGTCCTGGGTGCGGTCCTGAAAGCGAGGGAAAGATATCGCCGCGACGGCGTATCCGAAGAAATCATCCGGGATACCCTGATCACGGCGATTGGGCATGACAGGAACGGCCGGAAATTCCATCCGGGGAAAGTCGGCTTCCAGCCAGCCTCATTCGGCTGGTTCCGGATCTATGCCGAAGCCAGGCTGTTTCAGCTCGGACGTTTCAATTTCAAGCTGATGGAAACCAATCCCTTCGGCCTGGTGCTCCGCAGCCGCCGCGACCGCCGGAAAGTCATGCTGATGGAGCCCGGACTGAAGTTCAATTCCCGCGGCTATTGCCTGAAGGAGAAAGACCCCTGGGGCGATCCCATCTGCGATCCTTTCGCAGATCAGGTTTTCACTTCGGAATTGGAATATCTGCCGGACGGCTGGCGGGGATATCCGGTCGATCCGCGCGGATTTGTCCTGAAAGAAAAAGTTTTCTTCCCATCCGCCGAATGGGAATCGGTCCTGGAGCCGGGCGATATCACGATCGATATGCACATTCCCGGCGGCGGGGGCATGACGCCCGAACGATGCCGGGAATCTTTTGCCCGCGCCTTCGAGTATTTCGGCAGCCGTTATCCCGGCAAACATAAAGCGGCCATCATTTCCCATTCCTGGATCTTCAATACGCAATTCGAAGACCGGCTGCCCGATTCCAACCTGGCGAAACTGATGCGTGAATGTTATCTTTTCCCGCATCCGTCCTGCGGTCAGGACGGGATCTATTTCATCTTCGGAAAGTATTTCCATCGCGAAGAACTGGCCTCGGTTCCCGGGGACAACCGGCTGAAACAGGCCATGCTGGATCTGGCCATGTCCCCGGAACAGCTGCGCTGCGGCGGCATGCTCTTCTTCCGCGAGGATCTGGAAGATTTCGGCAGCCAGCATTATCGAAAGGAATTCCGTTTATGACCCGCGGTGATACAGCGGATCTGTTTTTGAAAAAGCAATAAACCAGAAAGGATACATCATGAGTTTTTCAGTCTATGCCGTCCCAACCGAACCCGTTCTTCAATTCGCAGCCAATGAACTGATCCATTACGGGAAGGACAGTTTCAAAATTGCGGAAAGTCCGGAAAAGGCAGACATCGTCCTGCATTCGGAAAACACCAGTAAATTCCAAGACTCTTTCTCCCTGAAAAGCCGCGACGGGAAACTTCACATCACCGGGTCGAATCCGCGCAGCGTGCTGTTCGGCGTTTACGAATACCTCAAAAAACACGGTTTCGCTTTCCTCTATCCGGGCAAGGACGGTGAAATCATTCCGGAGAAGCCGGATTTCCATATCGACGGTTTCGATCTTGCGGAAAGCGCCAGCCGGACCTTCCGCGGCATGGCGGTCGCGCCGAATCCGGACAATCTGCAGGAAGGTTACGACCTGCTCCGTTTCATGGCCCAGAACAAATACAATCTCTTCTTCATGGAAGGCTATGACGTGGACCGTCCGGGCGATGAATATTCCGTGATCGACGGGGTCCATCCGCTGCAGCATGTGGAATACCTGCTGAAAGACAAGACCTGGGAGGAACGCAAGGCGATCGCGCTGAAAAAACAGACGATGATCGCGGAAGCCCGCAAATACGGTCTGCTGATCGAACGCGGCGGACACGGCTGGAATTACGGCGTGCCGGAACATTACGGCAGGAATCACGGGCTCACCCCGGAACAGGCACGCGCTGAACTGAAAGCCAAAGGCAAGGTCAACAAACAGGCGGAAGTCGCGGTTTCCACCTGGTTCCAGATCTGTCTGGCCAAAGAGGAAGTCCGCGAAATTTACGCCGATCATATCATCAGCTATCTGAAAAAACACCGCTCGGAACTGGATATCGCCGCCATCTGGCTGGGCGACGGCTACGACAACAAGTGCATGTGCGAAGAATGCATCAGACATCCGTTCAGCGATCTCTATCTGGATATCTTCCGGCGGGTCGCGCTCCGGGCGAAACAGGAGATCCCCGAAATCACGCTCGAATGCATCATGTATTTCGAAACGCTGGAACCGCCCACCCGCAACTGGCTGGAAGGATTGGACAACGTGATCCTGAACCTGGCGGTCTGGCGGCATTGCTACTTCCATAAACTGGATGATCCGAAATGCCGTCTGCCCGGCTGGATCCCGGATTACCGGCACAACCGCTCCCATGATGCGGAACATGACAAACGCATCATCAACTACGATCATTACCTGGCCTACGACAGCTGGCGGAAAGTGGTCGGGAACGACCTGAAATGTCTGCTCTTCAATTACATCACGCTGGGGAAGAGTCCCGACCGGCATTTCCTGAGCTACGACCTCACCCCGCTGATCGATCTCTTCAACGATTACGACCGCCTGAATTTCGACGGCATGGTGGATTGTCAGGTATACTGTTACTGGGACACTCCGGCCAATCTGCAGCTGTATGGGGCCGGACGCGTGCTCTGGAACAAGCACGACAATGATCCGGACCGGATCCGGAAAGAACTTTTCACCATGCTTTTCGGCGAAAAATGCGATGCCGTGATCAACTATTGCTATCACATGAACATTCTGCTGCGGCAGTGCGGCGATTATCACGAATCATTGAACCGGACCAGAGAAAGGGCGCGGCGTCTGGCCGACGGGCTGATCATTCTGGAAGAGGAACTGGATTCGATCGGCAGTCTGCCGCACGGCCGTGAAGCCGGCTTCCGCGCCTCGCTCGATTCGCTCAAAGAGACCGCGGAAGCCTGCCTGAAGTAAGCTCACAGACTTACTTGTTCAACGCCAGCAGTTCGGAAATTTTCCGCTGGAGTTTTTCCTCCAGCGCGGGATCCTGAATGTCCGGTTCGGCCAGCGTCATCGCACTGCGGAGCGCCTCGGCCGCGGGACATGCCGGATAGGCGGCGATCAGTTCCTGCGCCCGCTTCCGCGCCGCACGGAGTTCCGGCAGCTGTTCGTGGGCCTGATCCAGATACTGAATCACCTTGAGCCGGTTTTCACTGTCGGCGATCTGCGCATAAACCGCGGCGCCGTCGCAGGCCCGGCGCAGCAGAGTGGACTGACGGATCAGCTGCAGTATCAGCGAATTGAAGATCCCGGTCTTCGCCGGATCATGGCCGTCCGGAAATATTTTAGCCGGATCGAACGGACGTTTCATGGCGCCTTCATCGTTCCGGTACTGTTCCCGGACCTTCGGATCGCGGAAATCGGGGATCGGCATGGGTTTGCCGCCGGCTTCATGACTGCGGACCGCCATGATCCCCGCCAGCGTGACGTCACAGGCATCGTAAATCGTCCACGGGGCAGATTCGCCGGTCAGGATCTGACGGGCGAAATAATAGAGTTCCCAGAAATCGCCGCCACCGTGACCGGCCGTCTCGGCCAGCTCTCCCAGTTCGGGCCACTCAGGCTCGATTGGGGTAATCATGCCGCTGCCCGCTGCACCGATCCGCAGTTCCAGACCGTGTCCCAGCGATTCCGCCGCGGCCCGGGTTCCCCAAATCCGCTTGCCGGTATGATAATTTCCCGTGGTGGCGCCGCAGAGATTCCGCATGACCCCGCCGTTGCTCATCCGGATCAGGGAAGGACAGGGCTTGCTCATGCCGCTGCCCGGCAGATATCCCGGCAGGGGAATCGCTTCCGGGAAGGCCGTGACCTCGACCGGACGCAGGGACGTGATCTTCATCAGCGGACCCAGCGAATGGGTGTTGTAGTAATGGAAATCCAGCCAGGAACGCCAGGAATGCGCGGAATATCCGGGCTCGACCGGCGAACCGCCGCCCGGCGCATTGTAACAGTAGCAGAGCGTGCGGCATTCATGCAGATATTCGAACTCGCCGTATTGAAATTCGCCGAAAAAACCCTCTTTCCAGAGCTTGGCCAGATACAGGTTTTCCTTGGTGAAGGGATAATTTTCCAGCAGGTTGTAAACCCTGCCGGATTTCTCCACGGCTTCGACCACGCTGACACCCTCGGCCGGAGTGAAAAACGAGGTGACTTCGCACATCACATGGAATCCGGCTTCCAGCGCCAGGATCGTATGTTCGGCGTGATCTTCGAAGTAGGTGGCGATCAGCACCGCATCCATATCTTTGAAAGAAAGAAATTCCTTCTGGTCGGCGGTGATAAAGGCATCCGGACACTCCTGACGGAACTTTTCCCGCAGATCTTCGCTGTAATCGCAGCCCGCCACGATGTCGATATTGACCGCATTGGCCGCTCTGATGAAACTGGAACCTCGTCCCAGCCCCCAGATCCCCAGACGGATCCGTTTTTCCGTATCAAAACATTTCTGCATTCCGAACCTCCCGGTTATTCAGCAATCAAAGATACCATACAGCCGGAATTATAATTTGCAAATATGAAAATACAGATTATGAGATGAAATCGCAATTCCGGTTTGACCTCTCGTGTTCCCAGTAACAAAGTTTCATTGTTTTCAGCGAAAACAGAATCCAATGAAAAAGTCAAACTCACGATGTCGGTAATTCGTGCTTAATTACCGACATCGTGGTAATATAATCTCAAAAAATACAAAGTCAAGGGAATGTTGTTGTGAAAAATGAAAGTTATCCGGGAATCCGCAAGGTTCATCAACCGATATGGGTTACAGCAGGATATTTGAACAGCATCGTGAAAGGGCGATTTTCGAACTATTCGGACGAACATGCGTGATCAGGGCTTTCTGCACGGAATTTATGGCTTTTTTATGACCACTCGCACAATGAACGTGATTCGCTTACTTACCGGCAATCTCTGTCAGCTGAATATCCCCGACCGTAACGGTATCGGTCGTGTTGCGGTTGTAAATATAGAACCCGCAGCTGTGAACCGTGTCCGGAACCGTGAAAGTTCCCTGGCAGCGGTGGAATTTCTGATCGCCGGGGATGGAACCGGCCAGTATCAGATAACGTTCCAGCTTGCGTTCCTTCGTGTAATTGAAGACTCCGGCCATATTTTCGTATCCGACCTTGCTGACCTCAAAACCTTTCCGAATCATGAAGGAGATCCGGTAAGACTTGCCCGGCTGCACGTTCAGCGGGATCCGGCGCTGCAGATATTTCCCATTGCCTTTGAGTTTGATGACGTGCTTGTCCTTCAGGGGAACAGAATCATCCAGTTCCGTTTCGCCGAGCGTCAGCGGAATGATCCGTTCCGTTTTCCTCACCGCGGCGGTTTTGGGCATGGCCGGAGTCGGCATGGCCCGGCTGATCTCCACGATCTTCACGTCGTCCAGGGAAAGTTCACCGCGAGAATTGCTGTTGTAAACGAATAGAGACGGTTTATGGAGATTCTCCGGCGTGTCGAATTCGACTTTCACGGAATGGAACTTGCCGTCATTGACCACACTGCCGCCCATGAACACGAGACGCACGAGTTTTCGCTCTTTCTGCGTATAGAATCCGATCATGGTGAAACAGTCGGACGACCGCGGCGAAACCTCTGCGGATTTGCGGATCTGCGCGGTCATTTCATAATGGGCATTCGGCGCCAGAGCCAGGGGGAACGAACGCATGCAGAACTTGCCGTTGCCTTCGAGCAGAAAACCTCTCTTTCCCGAGGCGGCAGCCTTGGTCGAATAGGCAGTCTCCTCAAAATCCAGGATCAGATTCTTCCCGGATTTCTGCGCGGAAAGTTCCGGCATGGGGATCTTCTGTCCGGAATCACCGACGGAGATCAGGTGTCTGACCTTTTCCATTCCGGGAGCGGTGACCGTGACCGGCAGGATCTTGTATTCATTCGCGGGGACTCGGAAAGTGAAATATATCACTTCGGAATCATGGCCCGGGACGGTCAGTTTTTTGCGCTGAGTTCCGACCGAAACAGTGAATTCGGTTTCCCGGCCGGTGAAATTGTTCACTTTGACGGAAACCATATCCCTGGCCGGCTGTTCCGCGACCGCGGTGAACTGATGCACACCCTTGAGCGTGTCGATCAGGATCACGGCCGATGCCGTTCCGGCAGGGACATCGAAAGAAACCCTGCCGTCTTTCAAGGTATGATCGAGCGTGACGGGATCTTTATATATTTCGCAGAGCATGGCTTTTTTCAAATGAAAACCACGAGGAAGTTCATAAGTGATCCTGCCGGTTTTTTTCTCTTCGTTCGCGATGGTGAGGGTAACTGCTCTGGTGCCGCCGCCGTCGATGATGGATGCCGTTTCCGGCAGAATGCGATGTGCGAAGGCTTTGACCGATGGATCGGGCACGGTGATCCCGCGAACGTCATCGAAGACCGCCAGATTCAGGAACGGAGAGATCTGCTGACGCAGCCTCAGCAGATAATAGGTTTCCGGATAGATCAGGACCAGATCGTAACGGTTGCCGCAGAGGAATGCCTGAAGGATGCTTTTGTGCGTCAGCGGTTTGGACCACAGGCCGTTGCAGCTGCCTTCGAAGATGATCTGATCCGGCAGTGTGTAACGGTAGATATTCGGATCGCGAGCGAAGCCGGAAAGCAGGAAATAAAGATGTGTTCCAAACACGTCGGCAATGCCCTCGGTCAGCGCGCAGAAATCGGGTTCGATTTTGCGCATGCCGGCCATCATTCCATCCAGGAATTTCATCTTGAACACCGGCTTGTCGCCTTCGCCGTTATTCTTGAAATGCGGATTGAAATCTGGGAGGGCGTTCCGGAACGCAAAAGTATCCAGATACGCCGTGTTGCAGTGATAGCGGGAAACGTAAATATTGATCCACTTGCCGAGGAATCTGGCGAACTCTCCGTTCCGCCAGTTCATCGGCATATAGCCGGTGCTTTCTTCGTAATTGCCGCCGACGATCTGTTTCTTGCGGTGGACCTCATTGATCTGTGCCGTTTTTCTGCGAAGATCAGCTTCATCGACCGCGGATGAATCGGAAATGTATTCGCGGTTTTTCAGATACCAGTCAAAGGCGGGCGGACGGTATTCCGCCGGATATTTCTCCCACGGAATGCCGAAGTAAAGATCGGTCAGCAGATAATACGGAGCGATTCCGTTGCCGAAAAAATAATGTCCGGTATTCCCGCCGCGGTCCCGCCAGAATTTCATCTGTTCGGCGAACATCTTTTCGCCGCCTTTGTCAAGACGCGGCAGATAGTAGGCCGGGCATGCTCCGTTGAAAGTGCTGCCCCACATCTGGATGTAGTCCAGCGAAAGGAAGGCCGCCGCTTTGAAACTGAGCTGGAAAGCCGTGTAATCCTTGTACTGCTTCATCAGTCCGGTGTGCCCGCAGGCATTTCCCTGGAGCCAGGCATCGCTGCTGCGCAGCCACGGACGATATTGATTTTTCGGATAGACCGAATAGAAATATTCGCGGTAGAGGTCCGCTCCCCGGTGCCAGGTATCGTTCAGGACGGACGTGACGAAAGTATCGGTTTTGGCGGTTCCGGCGGGAATGCGGTGGCGGCGGCAGATTTTGAGGCTGATTGCATTGGATGAGGCATTGGCCGCGGAAGTGAAAGCGGTGATCAGCAGTTTCCGGTCGTGGCATCCGTAATAGAAACTTTCTTTCCCGTTGGTGAGGATCGCGAACGGCAGTCCGGCATGGTCGGGGTAAACTACCGAAAATTCGCCTTTTTCAGCGGGATAAGGGATGAATTCACCGGCGGAGAACGGCCAGACCAGAGTATCCGAAGCCGGATTTTCGGAAATTCGCAGTTCCGAAAGGACCGGACCTTCCACCTCGATCACGTCGGTCACGGGATGCCGGTTGTCGACCTTGACCTGCCAGACCAGCTGATCCTTTTTCGCCGTGACCGTGAAAGAGACTACTATTTTGTCATCGGGGAAGTCCCAGACGATCTCCAGCTTTTCCGGAGAAATCTGTTTCAGGCTGACCAGACGCGCGTCTTTCATGTCCAGATATCGCTTGTCATTTTTGCCGCGGGTCTTGAGCAGCAGACTGAACATGGATCCGTTGAAACCGGCAGGCTGAACGGCGGTCCCCGTGGCGGTGTTGGTGATCCCCGACAATGCTCCGTTGGCACGGGAGAAGGTATAACAGGTATGACCGGCAGTCAGCTGGCAGAACTGTTTTTCATCGTAACGGTAAGACGCCTGGATATTTCCGGCTTCGGGTTCAGCCCCGCTTTTGCGTGTCAGAATCAGTTTCAGCGTGACAGGTTCCTTGCCGTATGCTTTCAAATTTTTTCCTTTGAGACTGGAAAAAGTTTTTCCTCCATCCGTCGAGATCTGGAAATCGGCAGAACCGTTGGTCTGAGCTGTCAGTTTTTCCCACTGGAGCAGTCCGAACGGCGCGGCGGTTTTGAACTTAACGGTCCCCGTCGAAATCTTCTTATAGGTGGACACCGGCAGGTCTCCCTGCGGAACGAAGGCGGGATCGCGCGTCAGCAGTATGCTGGAGATCCGTTTCCCGTTCAGAGCCTGAACGATCTGGACCTGGTGATTCCCCTTGTCGAGCTTCGCGGTGAAGCCTTTTTTCCAGAACCATTTTCTGGCGGCGGGGATGAATCCTTTGAGGCCGACCTCATGCTTGCCGCCCTGATCGTCGAAAACGGAAAACTGCCAGTTCGCCACGGACGGCACCCATACCCGGAACCACACCGTATATTCGCCGGGAGTCCGGATCTGATACTGGTAGGCCGCCAGTTTGGTGAAATCGATATAGCCGCATTTCGCCTCGGGATCATCATGCTGAGGCGTGTATTCGGAGGCGTCTTTCTTGATCTGCACCAGAGCCTCGGATCTGGCCCCGGCTTTCCGGGCAAAAACATCTTCCTGAAAGAAAATGCGGAGCGGTTTCGCACAGGCGATCACCAGGTTTTCCGATCCTGTCTGCGAAGGCAGTTCCCTGTGGAGCCGTACCGTGCCCCGGTCGACATAGCAGCCGTTCAGGATATCCGTTTCGAACAGATAGGAACGTTCCGCTGCGGACAACGCCGTTGATAAAGCTGACATGGTCATAATCAAAAAAGCCCGTTTCATCTCAATCCTTTCTGATGATCTTCACGTTCTGGACCCGGACGGTATCATCGGAATTGATGTTGTAAACGTAAATGAACGGTTCGATGATCTCACCGGGCGTCCGGAAATTGTCCGCAACCTCATGAAACTGGCCGTCGCGGGGGACCCGGGTCGCGAAACTGCGGATCAGCTGGAATTTTTTGTGACCCCGGTCATATTGGCCGATCAGGACTTGCGTATCCGTCGCCTTGGTGCTGGTGTTGGTCCCTTTGGCAATGCGGAACGACAGCGTGCAGTTTTTGTTCGGCATGAGGTCCAGGGGGATTTTCACGCAGCAGAATTTCCCCTTACCTTTTCCCTGAACCGTAAGATCCCTGCCGAGTTCGGGCGTCTGGACCGCGGGCGGAAGCGGGAGCGGATATTTTTCCAGCAAAGCGGCTGTTTCCGCTTTGACTTTTTCCTGCCAATCCGTTTTCGCGGCGGAAAATCCTTTGAGGATCATCACATATTCCGGCGACCGGTATCCTTTTTTGGCCGGTTTCGGCGTCCGGGCGCTGAAATAGAATTTATGATAGACTTTGCGGTCCCAGAACATGTAGGAGCCCTGCGTTTTGAAATATCTGCCGAAGAATCCGATGATCCCCTTGCCCGCATTGGAATTGTACTGCGCGAACCAGAGGAGTTCCGGTTCATGATGTTTGCGGCAGAGGAACCAGCCTTCATCGCTGTTGAATCTGCCGTCCAGGGTCGAGCCGTCCGGACGCCCGGCCATCCAGAGATCGTTCTGGTTCGACCAGCAGAACTGGTAGATGTAGAATGAATAGATCGGCTGATCGGCCAAAGCCTCGTAATGTTTGCGGATCACGATCTGTTCCGGTGTGACAGTATAATTCACAGTCATTTTCAGGTTGCCGAGCATGGAGACCTTTTCCAGCTGAAGTTCTTTTCCGGTATAGAGCCGATTTTCGACCTT
>Ga0265298_10002854_pt1 | contig 23455 bp, 21 predicted proteins | sample AusTroGonzalo_MG_3_FD_193486 | JGI IMG/M metagenome (GOLD analysis project Ga0265298, IMG submission 193486) | Bovine rumen microbial communities from tropical cattle in Woodstock, Queensland, Australia - Gonzalo_01 | ecosystem: Host-associated > Mammals > Digestive system > Stomach > Rumen ...
CAAGGTCCCTGTAAAGACATTGGAGCAGCTGGACTATGGAAAAGAGGATTTTCGTCCGGAAGAACCGGCTCCTGTCGAAGAGCTTCCTGCACCCTCAGCTTCGTCTTCGCAGCAACCAGCCGCCGCATCTCAACCGTCGCCAGCTGTAACTCAGCCGAAGTTGGAGCCACAAGTCGATCCTGAGAACCTGCCGAGTACCATCAAGGAGATTCGATTGAACCAGCGTGGTGTTTCTTACGCGAAGTTGTTTGGTCCGTACTTGCAAACCGCCCACAGGGTAGAGTTGACCGATCCTTTTGTCCGTCTTCCGTACCAGATCGACAACTTGATTGAATTCATCAATGCCGTGCGTCAAAGCGTCGTCGATCCTGAGGGGCTTGAAATTCATCTCTCGACTTCCAATGACGACGAGCATCGACCCGATGCCATCAATATCTTCGATTCCATTGCCGATGACCTCGCCCCGCGGGGAATCGATTTTACCTACGACTTTTCCGCCGATCACGACCGCTTCATCCATCTTGACAATGGGTGGAAGATCAATCTGGGCCGTGGCCTGGATATATTCGACAAGGTAGAGCGCTTCTCCCTCGATCGTATTTCCCAGGAAGACCGCCGTTGCAAGGCCTGTAGTATAGCATTCGTCCGCGAAGAAGGCCAAGAGGAGGCTCCCGGCTCTCTTTAGCTCCGGCGGATCTCGGGTAACACCTGAGCGCTCCGCCGAATTCTACCGCAAATACCCCGAATGCCCCCGTCCAGAACCCTTGGACAAACTTGCGCTACCCCTTAAACGCAAATATGCCGAAGAGATCGTGGCGGGCACCAAGGTCGTGGAATTCCGCGAAGTGAAACCCCACTACGGCAATCGCATCTTCGACAAAAGAGTGATGGCCTGGCGCGACCTTCATGTGGAGGACGGCAATGTCTCAAACGAAGATTTCGACTGCGCCGACCCCGTCCGCCAGGTCCGGATGATTCACTTCTACGATTACAATGGAACCTGGTCGCTTGATGTCAGCATCAAAGAAACCGGCATCATCGCTCTCGACAAAGAAGGCATCTCTTACCTCAACACCGCCTTCAATTGTCACGAAATGGACGACGCCCTTGCCGAACTCTCCTCAGCCGGTATCCCCGAGGATGAGCGTCCTCTATTGTTTTATTTTGCTATCGACTCGATAATAAAGAATTAATCTAATGAACGAGAACGTGTTGATTGGACCAGACGGACGGCAGTACACTATAGCATATACAAATGCTACCTTTGGAGAAATGGCCGAACAATATGATTCTATTATTGATAATTCTGGCACGATTGAAGACCTTGACACAGTTCTATCTCAATATCCGAAAGTCCCTTGTTTTATTCATAATATATTTCGCGCCAAGTACTATTATTCTATAGGCGATTTGTCAAAGGCATCTCGTTTTATGGATTTAGTGTTACAAAGCCTTGAGTCAAATGACGAGGGGGTTCAGTCTTTTTTGCTTTTTAGAAATCCGTCACTTCAATGGATTTATGGAAATGCAGGAGAAATATACGCAAATAATGGGGAGTATGAGAAGGCTTTGCAGTCATATCAAGATTATGAACTTACGCTTGCACGGATTTCATCGTGCGACGTATCGGAAGGGCTATTATCCTTCAGATCCATTAACGAGCATACTCTGTCAGACTTAATCAATAATGAGATAACTGTGTGTAGCCCTCGCGTAATGAATGATCCTTATGATACGCTGCTTATAAAATGGGGGGAAAATATAAGGTTGACAAAATCGGAAAAGAAACACGTGCGTCCGTTATGTGACTCTTTTGAGTCATATCGAATCCGATCATTTTGTCATCTTTCAGATAAACTTGGTCATGAAACTATTTCTAATGTCCTAATGTGGGCACACTATGCTAATGAGCATAAAGGGGTTTGCATAAAATACAAATTCTCTCCCAATTTTGTGGAGACTGTTGAACGACGCACTACTCGTTTCAGGGAGATTATTTATCATGATAGAGATATCCCTTTCGACCTGAATTCATCTTCAATTGATACAGACCAAGCGCTTTGTACGAAGCTTAAAGACTGGGAATATGAAAACGAGGTTCGTCTGATTACATACATCCCCGACGTCGTAGGTTATTACTATTCCATCCCGCTTGACGAAAAATCTATTATTGATAGTGTCTATTTCGGCTATCGTTGTGCGGATGATACTATTAGAACGGTTCGCAATGCTCTCAGGGCTTATCCAGATATTCATTATTTTAAAATGAATTCGGATTATGCTGATATCTATAGGCTAAGAGCAACACAATTATAGTTTATTGCATATGGTCGGCAAATACCCAGTTATCACGCTCTGCGGAAGCACTCGTTTCAAGGAACAATTCCTCGAGGCCCAGAAGCGCCTTACCCTGGAAGGCAACATCGTCATCAGCGTGGGCCTATTCGGCCACTCCGGTGACGATGAGGTCTGGACCGAGGGTACCAAGGAGATGCTGGACGACATGCATAAACGGAAGATTGACATGGCGGATGCCATCTATGTCATCAACGTGGGTGGGTATATCGGTAAAAGCACTTGGTCGGAGATTGAGTATGCAATGAATATTGGGAAGGAAGTGCTGTACTTGGAGGTGCCAGAAGAGGGAGGAGGGCAAATAACAGATACAGACATTGCCCGTGTCCGTGCCTTCATCGGCACGCACGAATGGCACTTTGCCAAGACGATGCCCCAGATACCGCATTGGTATTGCCTGTTAAAGGACAATGGCGACGTGGAGGAGTTCCGTTGGTTTGCGGCATATATCCGCGAGCATAGCGTCCAGGGCCGGTTCTATGGGAAGACCTATCAGTATTTCCGGCTTGATGGATACAAATACTGGTGGATGGATACTACGGTAGAAGGGTGCGACCTCATCAACCGGGACGAAGACAGGATGTATGAAGCGCCTGACGGCTTATTGTACGCTTCGTACGAGGCCTATTGCAATGACCCTGATCTGGACGACCATACCGTGATGCTGAAGCTGCATGCCGGTTCACGCACACCGCAGAACGACTATGAACGACATCTTCTGCAGGAGATGAGAGACATTGAAGCCAGGGGCGAGCAGATCGATTTCTCGGAGAATATCTGGTAGTGGCTTCCCGGTAATTTGTGCTTATGTTCACGCACTAAACTCTCCAGCTGGAAGCGACGTATATCTTTGCCATAACGCAAATGAGGATAATCCCTATCTTTTATTTCCCATGGGGATGTAAATCAGTTTGAAATAGTTTTCTCCCCGTGGCTTTCCGCTGTTTTTTCGAAGGCGATTGCTTCGCTCGTTCTGAGTCTTTACCGTCTTGATAAATTCTTTCTCTTTCTGCTCCTTTATTGCTCGAACTGTTTCTGCAGCTTTTTCATAGAAATCTCCATTATTTTCAGCCAGCTTATCCACAATAGACAGAATACTCTCTGCTCGCCGTGAAAGCACAACCGAGCTAATATAGGGCTCATATTTCCGAACTATTGCTGCCGTACCAAAATGCTTCAATAGCTTCTCCGCTATTATTTCATCCTTCGTCGATTCTGTACGAATAATACAATCTCCAAAAACCAAGGGTTTAAATCTGTTGAGTCTTGCCTGCTTACTATGTGGTTTTTCGGCAATGAGGCTCCTCTTTGCGCTCCTTTTGTTCTTATTCTTAGCTTTTTGGGACTGTTTGGGGGCTGGAGGTGTCGGTTCAACTTCAAATACTTTTTGAGGCTTTCCTAAAACCTGTTCTAACCATAAATTGGCGACGGCGCTCCTAATCGATAGAAATTCCTTCTCCCCATATTTAGAAATGAGCATCATTTTAGATTTGTCCAACGAAGGGATATCTCGGTATTGACGAAGCAGTTTCTCAGCTTCTTTTTGTATTTCTAGCAGTGTCATACGAGGTGTCTTAGGGAATTATAAAAATAGCCGACGTACTTGAACTCTAGAAATCTTCAATGACCGCGAACCCCTTCACCCGTTCAATAAAGTCCATCACGGCAGCGTATTCCATCTTATAGGACTCCTTCTCTTTCTCAATCATCGCTTCAATCTCATCCTTCTCTTTCCCTTTGGTTTTCGCCAGCTCTTTATTGAGACTGTTTATGCGCTGCCAGTGCAGAAGGTTCGATTGGCCCTTATCTTTTCCTTCACCAGGTATACGCCAGCGGTCTGTTTGGAATCCTGAAAGGGTGTAGCGGAACTTTCCCGGGCGGAGATCAATAATAAGATTGAATTTCACCGTGCTAGCCGCCTTGACCCACGCACCGGCAAAGGGTGCCGCTACGAGTTTTACACCGACAGGTATTTCAACCTGACTTCCCACCATTGTAATCCCGTCAAATCGGTCTGATATCTTTATTCCACTCCTGTCGTTGGCCGTCCGGTAGAAAAATTCACGTGCCAAGCCTAATAGGGTATCGGCAGAGAAAGGGGCTTCTACAACACCCGAATATACTATCTCGCCAGAATCGTTTTGATTGAACATTAATTCACCCACAGGTCCGTTCGTGTCAAAGGCGGTGTTCAAAAGATTCTGGGCGCTCAATGGCATGACGGCCAAGGATATTAAGGCGCAGAGGATAAACTTTTTCATGCTATGAAATCGATTGATTTTTCAGGTTGATGCTATGATGAATTTGACGGCCATCCATAGGAAGAAAAGTGACAGGGCCGTTACAAGTCCGCTTCCAGTTTTGATTTCCCGCTTATCGTCGCCTTCCCAGTGAATGCTGGATACGATGCCGATAAGAATGCATGATCCAAGAGCCCACAGATCTTCATCTTTGATGATGGCCAGCGTAAAGCCGGCCACAACCACGATAAGGCCGATGACGACTTTCCAGACGCCACTATTGTTGCTCACTAATGGTTCTTCGCTCATAGTGCGAAGATAGTCATTTTCTGTTTGGCACACAAGTATAGCTCGGTATGGAAGCCTTCGGCAGGGCCACCTCCAGTCGCTTTCTGATTGTCGGGCCGGAGGCCCTCCAAACAAAAACCGCCTTCCGGCAGCGCGGCATTATGTCAACCGGCCTACAGCCGGAGCCTGGGCTTTTGCTTGGGTTGCTACTACTGTGGAAGCGTTACCGTGTTATACGCCATAAAGACTTGCTGATCTCCATACTGCTTGAAGAAACACCCATCTCTTTCCGAGAATCCGTTTGCGATGCGGAAATCTTCAAAATCCTGCCTGTTCCGCCTTGCTTTTTCTTCATCTGTCCTATAATGCGGCGTATCGAATACCAGTATCGGCAAGATCACAACGTCCGCACGCTTTCTATCTTTGATGCTCTTACCACTTTCTTCAATGTTGGCTCCTTCCTTCAAGGAACCGAGCAGATAGTGCATTAGCTGATACCTCAGATTACATACGGGTTCATCATAGGGAGTCTTTCCAGGAAATAATTCGGCAACGATTCTTACAACCCGATTGGGCTTCTTGCTTCTCTCGTTAACATTCTGTTTGTATAAGAGGGCGGCTTCATATTCGTCCCGGACGGAATAGTTCCCGAACGGTTCCAAGACCTTAGCCTCTATACCAATGAATACGGTCCTCCCGTCAGGGCAGGTTCCCCAAACAGCGAGATCCTGCATTCTATGCTTTCCACGAAACGTATCCAGTTTGCTTTCATGCTCAATCTCTGCTGCCGTGTATTTAACTGGACAACCCAGAATGGACAGCAAGAGATCATCAAGCCACTTTTGACCTTCACCTTCCGTAAAGAATAGACCCAGAGAATGTGCGCTGTAACCGGGCTCCCAATGTTGCTCGCCCTTGTCATCGACGTCAATGAAACCCTCTTTCCAGTGTTCGAGGGTATCCAACAGTACTTTGTTTTTGTTTCTGATTTCCATCATAATGCCATCTCCTTAAACCTCTCCATCTCCGTCCCATCCGGAAGCGTAACCTTGCCGAAGAATTCATCATACGGCCGTACCCATAGTTCGTGGAGGCCGTAGAGGGCCTGGTAAATCACTACGCTTTCCAGCGTCTTGGAGTCTTTGCCGAAGCCGATCAACTTGTATTTGCCGCCCTTGAAGTGCTCGAAATAACGGTCGTGGTTGAGGCTGCGTTGTTTCAGCATCCGTTTCCACTCCGCTTCGTTCTTGATTGGGTATTCGCCGCCGGCCTTCATCACATCTTCCACGATCTTCTTCACCAGCGGCTTCGTCAAGGTGGCATTTGTGGCCCGCGCTTCGTTTTCCATGCGGTTTGCCGCCCGCTCCAGCGATGCGATGTAATTGTTGATGGTGGTGGTCGGAGTCTTCCGGTGGTTGTACGCTTCTGGCGTCACGCGGCAACTCACTGCGTCCCAGGCCTTGGGCGGAATGCTGTATCCCAAGGTGGTCTGGAACCGGTCGCCATTGAACGACCAGGCCACCCGGATGGGGGCCTCGTCATGCTTGTTCAGCCGTTTCTCCAGATAGAATTTGATGGGCATGCCAGGCGTTTTCACAAAGGTAAGAATTTACGCCCATTTTTACAAGCGCCCCACAGCGTCTTGTCGTTGGGTTTTTGAAACATTTTTTCGGTTGTTCATGCCAGATATCACCAAAATCGCGAGAAATTAAAAATGGCTCTTCGTATTATAATATGTCTGCTTTTCCTGACGAGGAAGCCGATGAAGGTCCTTGAAATCTTGCCCGAAGCTAACGATAACAAACTAAAAATCAATAAAAATGAACAAACAAGTAAAAGAAAGAATGACCCGCACCCTCCGCTCGATAAGCCCGACCCGGGTGGGTGAGGAAGGAAAGCAAAAGATGGTGGAGCGTTTTCGCGAAGAGTACGATTGGTTCTCGGCCGATCCGGGACGCGACAGGCTGGCATTACTTCTCTACGAAATGTCCCAAGGCATGTACAAGGCGGGAGTCGTGGTCAGCCCCGGTTACAGTTTTCTGGCCGACTCCTTTCTCCTGCGCTTCTTGAGAGTCCACATGATAGACAGCGACTTGTGGGACCTTCCTTTCGAACGATTCAAGACGGCCATCGATGGCGGCTCCCCGGTAATCTTCGAGACCGGTAGCGGTGGAGTGGAAGCCGCAAGGAAAGCGCTCAACGACTGGGACGGCGTACTCGTGGCCGAGTCAACGCCCGGCATCTTCAACCTCACATTCCTCGAAGGCATCCTCCTGCCACAGATAGAAATACAAATTACCACATTCAGCGCCCTCGACTCCTTCTCTCAATCGCATATACTTCGATATGGGTGGACAGACCTGTCGCCCGCCATCCTCCAGCAATTCAACCGGGCGGAAACCGACGGCACGATCTGGTTCGAGTCCGACAAGATGCGCGAATGGCTCTTTGAATTCGACCCGGAATCCATGTCCGACCTCGTCCTCCTGAACGCGCTCTTTTTCCCTCAGCTCTGCAGCAACTATCCCGAAATCCTCCGCCGGAAACATCTTCCCGAAAGTATTCCCTCCACAGGAAACGCCGACGCCGACGCCATCCTCAGTGAGTCCTATGGCATCCTGGTCTACCAGGAGCAGGCCCTGCAACTCCAGAAGATCGGTTACCCGGTAGATAAGCCGATGAAAGACCTTGCCCTCAAAGGGCACATGATAGGCCGGACGATGATGTCTGTCGAAGCCATCGCCCAGCGAAACAGAAGAGGCTCCCACAAATGATCCGCATCGTCAAAGAAATGCCCTGGGAGTGTGGTAAAGGATGGTGGCCGCTCGTCGAACCCGTCGCAGTGGCCATCGACTCCTACAATGCAACCTATCCAGACACGCCCATAGAGGTCAGCCAGATCAAGCAGAAGAATGGAGGCCTCCGTATCTATCACCACAACGCCCCGGATGAAATCAGACGGCTCATCGACGAGGCCGTGGCCACCGCCTGGTACACCTGCGAAAAATGCGGCTCCCAGGAAGGCGTCACGACAAACCAGACCGGCTATCGCCGTACGCTGTGCCCTGCTTGCCATGCCGGCGTCCGGCCACGTATCGGTAGGATGCATAACATTAAAATTCAACGAAATAACCGAAATACAACCACATCATGAAGCACTTTGCATTCTCAATCATTCTGTCCCTTGCCGCAATGGTGGCAACGGCCCAAGAACCGAGCACCAATCCGCTCAACTATAGCGGCAAAATGTACCTTACGGCGATAGAGTACATCAAGACCCCGCGCTATGTCTCCTATGAAGACCATGCCATCCTCTCGACCGAGATACGGGTTCCCACCTTCGAGGTCACGATATGCGAGATGGACTTCGAGAAGGGCATCATCACCGTTGATGAAACCAAAATGAACGTGAAGGTCCTCTCCATGAAGAAATACGAAGATGACTTCGGCTGGACAATCGTCATCTATATGGAAAATGTCAAAAGCAAAGACAAGATGGAACTGGTCTGGCCCCAGTATAAGAAACCCTATCTCCAGACCATCACGAAAAGAGACAATGGCGTAGACATCGCACGCATGCTTCTGTCGGATAAGCCATAGTGCTTGTGTCTAACTTCCACCAGCCCGAACTCGAGCTTCGTGTGCTAACCTGGTTCGGTTGCATAAACGAAAAAAGGCGACTCGAAAGTCGCCTATGGTACATTTGTGTTATTGGCAACAGCCAATTTTAACTAGAAAATGTTGGCTTTTGCATCGGCAGTAGCCGATATTCTTTGCAAATATAGCTTTTTTCTTTTAATTCGCAAAAAAATTGAATGGTTGATTAAATTTAAATCCATGTCCTTTGTAATTAACCTCCTCGACTTCAGTATGGGTCTAATAGTAACTTCAAAATTCTCTAGTTTTTCTGTGTCCTCGTAATCCTCTCAACTTTAGCGACTTACAAAGAACGGCAACAAGTTGTCTTTCGATTGCCGAACTAGAGAATTTTTCATTGTTTGACTTATATAGTAACCTTCGTTTTCTCTACTTTTTCGTTCGCGCCTGCGCGGAGCCGGGGCGCCTCGCCGCCGCCGCCCGTATAGGCCAAATATTAACTTTCGTTTTCTCTACTTTTTCAGCGGTGAAGGGAGGGGGGGGGTCTATCATCCCAGCAAGGCGGCAAAAGAAGCGGGGCGACCATCCAGGCCGCCCCGTTCGCTTGTACGATTTTCAATGGCTATCTTGCTCTAACCGTTCCTCTCTTTGATGCGGCAATCTTGTCATATTCCCTGTCCATAAACTTTCCGACGCTCGTGCCGGCCCTGGTAAAGGAGTCGCCGCAGAGGTTGATGAAGGAACCCCATCTTCCTCCGTCTCCGTTTATTTTCGTGATGACGGCCACCTCGTTGCCTTCGGCATCCGTGACGGCAGCGTCACCCCGTACCTCCCCGTCTTCATCAATGGACTTGGGATAGAACGTGAAAGTGTATTTGGCATCCTCAAACCGCCCGACGGAAACGTGCTGGTCCACGATGGGGAGCATGGCCAGGAGAAACTTCGACAGCAGCTCGTCCTTGCCCTCGATCCAGTCCTTGGCACGTTCTCCGCCGACGTTGAGCAACGACGATTCTTTCACGCCGTCGATAACTGCCTGGGAATAATCGATAACCACGTTGAGCTTCTTTTCTTTGAATACCGGTTCGAGAGAACCGCTGACGAGCTTCTGGGCATTCGACGGGAGGAAGCAAAGCAGGAGTCCCGCCAAGAGGAAAAACTTTTTCATGGTTGAATTACTGGTTGTTGCAACTTTGTAAAATTACGAAATCGTATTCAACAATGCAAATCCATGTCATAGTATTATGCGAGTTAACGCTGTTATCTATGCGGGTACGCCCGTGCGCGACAGTATAGGCCTTAAATTAAGCTGTTAATATCCGTTTCCCGTACGAATGATTTCCTCGTAGTTGTCGGGATATACCCATACGAAATCGTTCTTTTCAGCGGCCGTCCATGTGCCGGCGAGAGCTTCAATAAAGTTGCCGCCGTCAGCAAAGGATTTACGGGATATGGGATCACCCCATCGTTTGGCGTCAAACCAGTCATAGCCTTCGCCCCACAACTCCAGCCGGCGATAGAATTTCAGTTCTTCAAGGAGGTCGGCACCGGTCTTCGTGCAATTATATGCAGCATCTCTGCCCGAATCCTTGTTGAGGTAGTTCAGGAGATTGCGGGTTTCGTTTTCGTTCCCGAGGAAGTAATTGGCTTCGGCTTCGATCAGGACCATTTCGGCAACGCGGATGAAATTCTGTTGTCCGCCTCCAGGCTGGTAGAGATTTGAAAATTTGAATTGCATATACGCGTATGCTTTTGCGTTTGAAGCCAGCCCTTGTCGGCCGTCAGAGCTAGCATACCTAAGTGCATAATTCTTCAAATCATTTTGGGCTTCCCCGGTTGAAGTGTTGTAGGAATATCCCGTTGGATCAAGGAATAACCTTCTGCGAACATCCGAAACGGGTACTTTGTCGAACAATTCCTTGCTGATGCATTTGGGATACGTTCTGGCCGCTGACGCAGAAGAATTATATCCAATATATGCGAAATATGCATAGAAATACAACGTATGATCTTGCCAGGCACAGTGCTCGTGCGCTCCCCAAATCCATTCTGGAATATTATAGCTATAATTGAATCCCGATCCATAATCATTGTTTGACATAAGACCCAGTCCGGTCCTGGCGCGTTTGGCACAGTCCAGCGCCTTGGTATAATCCTGTCTGTTCAATGCCGCTTTTGCAAAGATGGCGTACAGGGCCCTGGTATCCATTTCATGAGTAAAAGTGCGAGAAATGCCAGAGTTCTCCATCAACCCTATAGCCAATTCAAGGTCTGCATATATCTGGTTATAGACATCCCTGAGAGAAGAGGGCGTTGTCACGTCTTCAGAAACGCTGGTCCTCAGCGGAAGCCCGGAAGATGAGCCATTGCCGGATGCAGCCCAGCTCTTGCAATATAGCTGCGCCAACATTGTATACGCATATGCACGGTAACCAAGAAGTGCGCCTTTATAATGCCCGATGTTCGGATCTGCCTCATCTGCCAACGTCACTATTTCATCAAGGGTCGTATTGACCTTGTTGATGATCCGATAATAATATTCCATCGGGAAGGACGTGTATTTTGATGTCGCGTCAGTTAAATAACCAGATGTCAACACGTTTTGCCAACTAGAGAGATTAACCGACATTGTATTTCCCGGGTAGTCTCCATAATAAAGACGAATTGTGCCTTCTCCATTAAATCCCTGTCCATAAGAGGAATACTGCTTGGCCATCAAGATAGCGAGACTATCCAGTTCAAACATGGTGTATTCCGTTGCGGTATTCATTCTTATTACCTTGAGCTCTCCATACCCCCGGCCGGCCTCGTTCTCCGCAAAAGCCCGGACATACACCGTAGAATGAATTGGCAAATTGTCCAAGTGCCAGCTGAACCCGTTAGGCGAGAACGGGGTTTCAATGCGATTGTTCAGTTCGTTTTGAGATAATCCCCAGTAGAATCCGGCAGCTTTAATAAACGAATTACCATTGTTGCTAACCTTGCCTGCCATGACCAGGTCTTTGACTTTTACGTTCTGGGCATCCAAGGTCTCCACGGTCGGAGGGAAGGATATATAAGATTCTTCCTTCACGCAACGAATGGGGTTTCCCCGATATCTCTGACTGCGGAAATCAGGCGAACAATAACTCCCATCAGAAAGGTCGTCGGAAAGCAAACGTAAAGATGAACCTCGATTATTTCGGTAATAATAAGAATAAACTATATTGTTCGGGTCCTTTTCGAAACCGTCTTCCAGCAACGAGCCTGTTGCAGGATAATTAACTTCTTTTCCTGTTTTTGAGAGCGTTACCCCATATTTGCTACTAGAAATCACAATAGACGGATCCCATAAAGAAGCATATCTATGGTTGCCTGAAAAATCTTCATTTATTTCATACCATGCGGCATCCGACGGAATTGTGTATCCCTGAGGACAAGGGTCATAAATAGTCTTGAATGTGGCAGAAGATGCTGGTCCGTCAGGATTCCCCCATAAAGCCTCGTCGTACTCCATCCATTCCCTGTCCTTCGGATAATACATGGTCGTAGGGTTCTCTATCAGCATATTGATAGTCAACGGAGAATTCGTGCTTTCGGCCTTCATCTCGATAACATTGAAAGGATCTTTTCTACCAAACTGATAATACAGGCCTTTCGTCGTCTCCAGCCCGAGCTGGACGGTGGTAGCACCCAAGTTGCGGTCAAGGTAGGCATGGGTGGCTTCTGTCAGGCGGATTTCTTCCGGCCGGTCAGTGGCCCAGACATGCCAACTCCAGAGTATCTTTCCCTGCGCATCCGTTACGGCGATGACCGCGTTGCCCTTTTGGGATGAGGCATTGAAGAAGACCCGTCCGTTCTGCAGGGAAACGTTGGACACGACGTCATTGTCCTGCCACAGCAGCCTGACGCCCTTGGGGTCAATAGATGCATCCGTCGTATGGAAGTGATAGCCCTGCATGATACCCTTGTTGCCGTTTCCTATAACCGTCGCATCGAACGTATAAAATCCCTCTTTCTCCACGATATAGCAGTTGGCTGTCCCTTTGGTTGAAAGGCTTGTTACGTCTGACAGGCCCTGTTCAATGACCAGGCTGTCGGCGAGGGACGGATTTTCCGACTTAAAACGCACGACGGCACTGCGATAAGCTTGGTCGGGATTCGAAGACACATGGAACGTGTGCGAATATTCGGTAAGTGCCTTGGTGTTGATTTCGGCCACCCAGTCGACGCCCGTTTCGACTTCCACCGAATAGGCGATGTTCGCACGGACCTTGACGGTGATGTCATGCGCGTTGTTGTCAAGAGAATATGCCTTTTCCGATAGAATCAGTGCGTTTAGCTGCCGCTGTGTCACAAAAAGGGTGTCGGTCAAGGCACCATCCTTGCTCCGGAAGACAACGCTGGCGCTGCGGTCATCGTAAGTCTTGTTTTCATCAACAGAGAAGGTATGCTTGTATGTGTCAAGCCCTTTCGTGCCGACCTGCTTGAGCCAGGCGACGCCGCTGGGCATCATGATGGTATAGGCGACGTTGCTCTGGATTTCAACCTCGAAGGTGCATCCCAGAGCATCCAGATATTTCTGCCGTTCGGAGACTATCAGGCCGTTGCTGTGGGCTTGACGAATAGTGAGCGTGTCCGATACGCTGGTCGTCTTGCTGGAGAAGACCACCTTCGCCTCGCGGCTGTCGTAGGTGTCGTTAGCGGCAACCGAAAAGCTATGCCTGTAGGTGTTGAGCGCCTTCGTGTCCGTCCTTTTCACCCATTCCGAACCAGTTATGATACTTATGTTGTATTCTAGGCTGGCCTTGAGTTCCACCTCTATTGAGCCGCCCTCGGACGGGACCTGAACCGAATCCTTGGAGAGGATGATGGCTCCCTTTTGTGCCTGATGGACCGTGACGGATTCCGAGATGCCGGAAGATGCGTCCTTGAAGGTGATGACGGCAGTCCTGTCGTCATACTTGTCATTCTTTTTGACGCTGAAAGTATAGTCTTTTGAAGTCAGGGCCTTTGAACCGATGTTCTCCAGCCATCCTGATCCATTTGAAATATCAACCGTATAGTTCACGTTGGACTTCACGTTCACGACGAAAGTGCCTCCTTCGTCGCTGACGTTGACTTCCTTCTGGGAAAGGATGATGGCGTTGGCCGCTGCTTGCTTGACGTTGATGTTGAGCGTCAGGCCTTCGCTTTGAACCGTCACCACTCCCTGTCTCTCCGTTGCGTCCGTATTGGCCGACACCGAGATGGAGATGTTGCTGTCACCTGCCATCCCGGATGAAGGGCTTACCCTGATCCAGGACGCGCTCGAGGACGCGCTCCAGGCGTTGTTGCACGAGATGGAAATGGAGGCGCTGCCACCATCGCCAGGCACGTCAATCGAGTTGTTTCCGCTTCGGAGGGTAAGGACAGGTTCTTCTGTACAGCCAGTGATGACCAGGACGAGAGAGGTCAACAAGCAGGAAATGAGCCTTTTCATGAGATGTTTGGGCGGTTGCTTATGTGGGTTCGATAAGGGAGACAACCGCCCAAACAAAGTTAATAAAAAATGTCTTTAATGAAACTGGGGGACAATTAAAGTAAATCAATTTCAAAACTGAAGCATTAAAATTGAAGGCCCGCCAAATTGGCGAGCTTTCTTGGTTGTATCAATGAAAAGAATGACTATTCTGGAATCACCAACACAGGACGAACGCAAAGACCGAGGCTACGGTCGCGTGTGGTCACCATCTCTTGCATCTCGGAGAAGGTCAGGAAATACGCGCTTTCAGCACTGTCGCTGCGCGAACGCGACCAGTAAATGGCCTTCCGACCATATAAATGGAATCTTCATTGACGCTGCCGGCGGCCGGAAGAAAATACTGTTGCCTGCGTAATCGCCATTGCCAGTCACGACCAAACCCGCCACGCCAGTGGAGTTGTAGTCTGCGGTCCACGCATAGGTACAGTAAGTGGAGTTCAGCAGGAATTCCAGGTCTGCCCTGTCAGGCATGCGCTACTCGCCGCCCCATAAAACGGCAGCCACATCATCTGCTGCGTCGAGTGTCAATTTATTATCGGATGTATTATACTTAGGTCATTGAAGAAATAACGGGCGTTTTGCGCCGATAAGCATACCCCTGGGGCGTGAGGTTCCATCGCCCCCTCCTTTTTTGGGAGGGCGACGGAACCTGAACGCCCCAGCGACACCTTCATCAACATATATATTCTCATGATCTGTTTCTACCTTCTGCAGACGGTGGATACATCCCGTTTGCACCTTGCCGCAGCCAAGAACTATCTATGTCCCGCCCATGTTTCTGCGCCTTTGTCATATCTGCCTACCGGCGCTGCGAATCGCACCCGTGCCGGTCCCTGGGCAGCCAAAGCCTCCCGGCCCGAACCGGGCCGACAGATACCCCCCCAAAAAAAATAAATGTCCCAAAAAAATTTTTCAATGAACCAAGACTTTTACTTTGAATATTCAATGCCCGAGCCGTTCGCGAACGACACCGGGCACCGCACGATCATTGAGATCGATTCCGGACGGCACGTCGTCCTCGGAGGGGCCGGCACGGCGAAGACCAGCCTCCTCGTCGAGCGCACGCGACGTGCCGCCTGCAGGATCAGCACCGGCAGAATGGCGAACATCACCCACTCCCGCCGCGCCGCAATGAAGATTCGGAAGGAGGTGACGGAATCTGCCCACGAATACATCACATACGGCGTATATACGGGCAGCCTGCACGGACTCTGCCTGCAGATGCTCAAGGAGGAGGGCCTCTTGGGCAACGAGTTTTCCGTTATCGGCGAAGACGAAGCGCTCGACATCCTGCAGATGCTCGGGGCCGGGGCCCTGCGCCCCGAGCCTTCTGTCGACCTGTGCAAGAAAGCCATCAACTGCCAGCACTGGGTCCACATGTGGAAGAGCAAGTACGACAACGCGTTCATGAGCGGTATCCAGGGTTATGACAGACATGCCTGCATGTCGGTCTGCGAGGCCGCAGAAATCATGGACTCTCCGGACGACCGCCCCAACAAGGCCACGTTCTGCACGCTCTACGACAATATCGAAGATATCGTTACGCAGAAGACGTTCGGCAGTGAGGATGCCGATACTGCGGCGATGGTCCTTCTCGCCCGCCGCTACGAGGTCTACAAGAAGGAGAACAACCTCATCGACTTCCAAGATATGCTCACCCTTGCGTACGACTACCTCCAGGATCCGGACTGCCACTACCTCAAGTATTCCTGGATCCAGGTCGACGAAGCGCAGGACCTGTCCGATCTCGAGATGGCCATCGTCGAGTCGTTCGCCAGCAAGAACGCCTGTATCGTTTACTTCGCCGACAACCAGCAATCCGTCCTTTCGTTCCGCGGGGTGAAGATGGAGACGCTGACGCGCCTGATCAACACCTGCGGCGGAAACGTCCATGTCCTGCACCGGAACTACCGCTCCCGCAAGGCGATCTACCAGCGCATCCTCTGTTTCCTGCGTCGGATGCTCCGCGTAGAAACCGCCCTCTTGCCGCACTTCGCCGGCGACACGGCCGCGGAGCCGGATGACTTCGAGATCGCAAGCGTCTACAGCGCGAAGGAGGAATGCGACCTTGTCGTGTCGCGCGCGCTCCGTCTCCCCCTGGATGAGAGCATGGCGGTCATCGTGCCCAGCAGGAACGATGCCGAGGCCGTGACACAGGCGCTCGAGAGTAGCGGCATCGCAGCCTTCAAGATGGCCGGGGATGATGTCTTCCGGTCACCGGCGATGAGGCTGATCTCATCCCACCTGTCAGTCCTGATTCGGGATAACGACCAGGAGTCATGGGTGCGCGTTTTGGGCGGCCTCTCCTTGCCGGGACTCGACACGACGGCCAAGGTACGCATCCTGTTGAAGGAGCTGAAGGACCATATGCTCTCGCCGAGCGACCTGCTCCTCCATCCCGACGGCAGCTACATGGCGAAGGCGGCGGAAGCGTGGAAAGGAGAGGTCGTCGTCTTCGATACCGAGACCACGGGACTGTCTACGGCCACGGACGACATCGTACAGATTGCCGCCATCAAGCTGGTCGACGGACGTGTCGTCGACACGTTTGAGACCTTGATGTACACCAGCAAGGACATCCCGTACAGGTTGCACGGGAATCTCAACCCTATGTTCGACTACTATCAGGCGAACCCGAAAGTAGGCCGCAGGGAGGGGCTGGAGGCATTCCTGAACTTCGTCGGCGACGCCGTCCTCTTCGCCCACAACGCGGAGTTCGACTACCACATTCTGGAGGCTAATCTCCGCAGGGACTGCCTTCTCGACGACTTCGCCCGGCGGCACCCTCTTTACTTCGACTCGCTGAAGATGGCCAGGCTCGCAGAGCCGCGTCTGCACTCCTACCGTCTGGAGTTCCTTATCCGTGCGCTCGGTTTGGAGGGCGAGAACACGCACCTCGCCGGCGATGACGTCGCCGCAACAGTGAACCTCATCGACCACTGCATGCGGCGCTACGCTGCTGTTTCCCAGCGCCAAGCTGAGGTCCTTCATGAAATCAAGGATATGGCAGAGACCTTCCGGTCCCGTTACCAAGGCATCTACGTCGACAGCAAGAACGCACTAAACGCCCATCAGGGTGAGGGGCCCACGCTGCTTGCCCAGGAATTGCGGCGTATCTACGACGCCTTCCTGGCCGGGGACATCATCTCCCCGGTTCCTAAGATGGACTACGTCGTCGCCCACGTCGACGGCATGGTCGTCGACAGGGAGTCCGAGGCTACGCTAGCCAGCCAGGTGAACGCACATCTCTTCGAGATCTGCGGGAGTAAGGAATCGGACCTCTGCAGCCTCAGTATCGTCAAGGAGCACGTCTTCATCGCCACGCCGTACACTGCCAAAGGCCAGGAGTACGATCGCGTCATCGTGTTTCACGCCAACGACGGGTCGTACCCCCACTTCCGCAACCGCACACAGCCAAAAAAGGAGCAGAAGCTCAACGAGGAGGATGCACGTAAGTTCTACGTCGCGATGTCCCGCGCTAGGAAGAAGCTCCTGATTACCTACCGCCGGCGCAATGCTGGTGTGCGGAATGGATATGCCTTCGACCAGCCTGCAGATCCGTCACCGTTTCTCGCGCTGCTGGAGGAAAACAAATAGGCCGGGAAACGAAAGAAGACCTTCTCTTTCTGCTGACCCTCCCTTCTTGTGAAGGGTCAGCGAAAGAGAAGATCTTCTACCAATATTCATCAATCAAATATATCACGACTATGGTAAACCTTGACTATTTACGCAGCATCAGCAACAACGAAGTCAGCCCCATCAACGACGGGGACCACGTCCCTCCAGAGGTGTGCGACTACCTCCGCAGACTTTCTCCTGAGATGATACGCGGACTCGTCAACCCCGGAGACAAAAACCCGCGGGACGTCGTCCTCAAGGTGGAATACATCTGCCCCATGTGCCAGAAACACACGGTTACGAAGACCTGGCACATCACCACCCTGTCGCGCATCGGAAGCATCATGTCCTCCCCGGGAGACAACGACCTCTGCGACGAGTGCCGCAGGAAGATCAGGGCCGAAGCCCTCAGGCCTGCCAGCGCCTATCAGTTCATCAACGAACTGAAGTACGACGACCTGCCCCGTAGCGGTGAGGAAGACAGCAGCGCCATGCCCCCCGCTTTCCTTGAGGCGACTGCATACCAGGAAGGGCTTGTTGACGCGTCATCCTTCCCGCCGTCTATGTATTTCATCAGGACGTTTCTCGACCCCCGCAAGAAGCTCGTCATCCGTGACAATGACGACCCGGAGAAGCTTGCTGTCAGGGTCGCAGCATGGGCCGAAGCGGCCGAAGCGGACGCTCCGGGTGCGATTATGAACCATATCCGCCAGATGCAATACAAGGATTTCCTGCAGACCCCCTACTGGAAGCTCGTGGCGGCCCGGGCTAAGCACCGGGCGGGCTACCGCTGTTCGATGTGCCAGAAGGACGAAAACCTTGCTGCACACCACCGTTCCTACGCCCACCACGGAGCCGAGATCTTTTATCCGGAGGACATCACCTGCGTATGCAAGGAGTGCCATACTACATTCCATAACCTCTTTCCGAAACGATGACAACCCTTGCCGATATCAAAACAATCGTTGAGACCCGTCCTCTCATCGAGGACGGGGACTTCATTTCGCAGGAAGCTCTCGAGCTGATTGCGTCCTTCCCCCACTGGCGTCGTAAGCTGCTCTTCGGCAGCCGCCCTGGTGACCGGGCAAAGTTTGACATCGAAATGTCTTGTCCGCGCTGCGGGAAAATCACCATCGTGCGCGGCGTGGGACAGGCTGTCATCATTAACGGCACATACCTCAAACAGGAATACGAAAACCGCTTCCTGTGCGACACATGCCGCGAACGAAACGAATAAACTATCAATCAAGCAGATGAAAAATATTCACGAAAATTCTTTGAATCCCGACTTCGGGACCGGACGACTGTTTATCCTTTACGCCTATTTCTTCCGCAACGACAAGGCCATGAAAGAGGATGCGGAAGCCATACTCCGCCGCCTGTCCATCCTGGATGACATCACCAGGGATGAAGCCCGGCTGATCGCCTTCATGGCGCAGTGGACGTACTCCCCTTGGCGCAGCGTCGGCGAATGTGCGGCGGCGCTTAACGTGACGACGTCCGAGGTGAAGACGCTCCTCGACAGCCTGGTCGACAAAAGTGCCGTACGGGAATATGAAAAGGAGGGAAAGACCCTGTACCGCGTGGAAGGCGACTATGAATACCATCTCTCACAGCAGGCGTCCATGGATGGCATCGATAACAAAACGATGTTTCAAGTTCTACAGAACGCTGCCTGTGACCTGCTGTATCAGAGCTTCGACCCCTGCACTCCTCTCAAGACCCTCGACAGCGTCACCGCCCTCAACGAGAACCTGACCTTCGCCAAGGGATACCGGGAGCTCGGCATCGCGCAGTTTCCTACAGCGGAAAAGGTGTTCTTTGCCCTTTTGGCCGATCACTTCCTGCAGCACGGCGCGGAGGCCGTCCGGCCGAAAGACTTTTCTGTCATCCACCAGGAGGACGACAAAAAGAATTCTCAACAGGCTTCCGGGCAGCTCTGCGAGGAACATTCGATTCTCGAATTCGGCTGCCGGGAGGATATGATCACTGAGGGGATGAAGGGGCTCGTCCGGCGCGGCATCGCCGTCATCGTGCCTGGGGAGTCCGACGCCGACCACCGCGCGAGCAGGGACCGTGACTGGTGCCTGCTGTCCGTCGATGCCTGCGCCAAACTGTTCAAGGGACAGGATCATCTTGTCGGGTACGACGCGCTCAGCCGAATGGCGACGCTCCACAAGAGCGCGTCTATCCGGAGCAAGGACCTATTTTTCGACACCGACTTCCGGCCTCGGGTCGAAGAGGTTGAGACTCTCCTCGACCCGACGAAGTACGATGAGTTTACCCGCCGACTGGAGGCAAAAGGCCTGAACAGGTCCCTCAACATCCTCTTCTATGGCGACCCTGGAACCGGGAAGACGGAGCTCGCCATGCAGCTCGCCCGGCTGAGCGGACGCGACATCTTCGTCGCTGACGTGGCGAAGCTCGAAGATTCATACTGGGGCGAAAGCGAGAAGAACTACCGCAACCTTTTCCGTTCCTTTAGCTATATGTGCGCCATCGCTATGAACCCGCCCATTCTGCTGCTGAACGAGGCCGACGGCATCGTAAGTAAGCGCGTGGAGGTCCACCGATCTACGGACAAATACGTAAACTCAATCCAGAACGTCCTTCTCGAAGAGATGGAGCGCTTCGAGGGCGTCCTCATAGCTACAACGAACCTCACGGTGAATATGGACAAGGCCTTCGAGCGCCGCTTCCCCTTCAAGCTCTGCTTCCACAAGCCCTCGCCCGAGACAGCATCCCGTATCTGGCAGATGCGGTTTCCGTACCTCACTCCGGAAGACCTCCTCCGCCTGGCCAAGGAGTTTCCGTTCAGCGGCGGTCAAATCGACAACGTCGCCAAGCGCGGTGACCTGTACGAGGTCATCAACGGGACGATCCCGCCGATCGAGCAGATCGTGGAGTACTGCCGCGTGGAAAAGTTCGAAAGCAGTGAGGGTGCCGTGGGCAGGACTGTCATCAACGGATTCCTTGAGCCTAAATAAAATACACATACCATGAACCATCTTTTTACCTTCGGAGGGGCCGGCGTCGAAACGCCGGTCCCCCACAACAGCAACTCGCTCCGGGGCATGACCCCGGACGGTATCACGCCGCGGCAGGCGGAAGGCGTCCCCATGGATATCTTCAGCCGCTTGATGATGGACCGCATCATCTACATCGGCTCCACCATCAACGACGACATGGCAAACATCGTCACCGGACAGCTGCTCTACCTGGCGTCCATCGACCCTGAAAAGGAGATCACCCTGTACATCAACTCCCCGGGTGGCGATGTGTCCGCAGGCCTGGCGATCTACGACACGATGAAGTTCATCCGTCCCGACGTGGCAACCGTGTGCCTCGGCACCGCCGCGTCCATGGCGGCCGTGCTCCTCTGCGCGGGAGCCAAGGGCAGGCGCGCCATCCTGCCCCACGCACGGGTGATGATCCACCAGCCCCTCGGCGCAGTGAGGGGACAGGCAGCGGACATGGCCATCGCGGTGCGTGAGGTCGAGCGACGGAAACAGGAGATCTACGGTATCCTCGCCGAACGCACCGGGCAACCCATCGAGAAGCTGACCACCGATGCCGACCGCGACTACTGGCTCTCCGCCGACGAAGCTGTGGCGTACGGGATGGTCGACCTGGTGGTAGGGGAATCGCTGACAGAAAGACAGAAATAAAACTGAGGGTTAATATGCACGGAAGTCGTGATCCTCCTCCTCGGAGGAGGATGATATGAAAGACCCAACGTTCCCTCACGATATGCGATGGTCTCTGCGATCTATAAGGGTTGATTTGCTAACGCGAGGCCATCGCATTTTAATCGGATACCTAGAAGAAGGTTCTAGGCATGAAAGGGAAACTGGAAGTATAGTTTAGGGAAACTGGAGGCCCTTTCAAAGTGTGGAGTGGAAAGTGTGGAGAAGTGATAACACGAAATCCCTTCCTGAGATGTGTGGAGACGGGTTTTTCTCACACCTCCACACTTCCACACAAAAATTTTATATTTATTTATAGACCAAGAGAATAGCATCCTGACGAAGTGCTATCTCAGCGCTTTAAAAAACAGGTATAACTGCAGATAATTGGGTATAAATAAAAAGCTCCAGTTTCCCTTGAGTTTCCCTAAAAATAAAAAAAATCAGGAACTCAACCTCGTAAGTTCCTGATTTTCAGGGTAGCGGGAGCCAGGATTGAACTGGCGACCTCATGATTATGAATCATGCGCTCTAACCAGCTGAGCTATCCCGCCTTATAAGACGGGGGCACTGCCCCCGAACCCCCTCGCTTCGGCCTTGCTATTGCTCGAGCTAACCCTGCCCGGCCTACGCTAGCGGCTGATGCCGCTTGGTAACCTTTGCTTGGCTGATGACGCTTGTTAGTCTAAGCTTTCAGCTGTTTTGTTGAGGTAGACGGATTCGAACCGCCACTAAGAGGACCAGAATCTCTTGTGCTGCCATTACACCATACCTCAATGTGTCTACGGGGGCATGCCCCCGAGCCCCCTCGCTCCGACCTTGCTATCCCGCTAGGCCTACCCTGCTCGGTCTACGCTAGCGCCTGATGGCGCTTGGTGCCTTTGCCCGACCTTCGCTAGCGGCTGATGCCGCGGGACTCTTCCCAAATGGGACTGCAAAGGTAGGAAAAGAATTTGGGTTTGCAACAAAAAGTTTGTTTTTTTTACTTGCCCCGTCTTTACTTGACCAGCTGGAAGGGATTGGTGGAAGCTTGCTTGTTGAGCTGCCAGGAGCGCTCGCAGTCGATGAACCAGTTGCCGTCGGCCTGCTTTTCGACCTTGTGGTTGGCGCAGTGGTAGTGAATCACGTCTTCCGTCCCGTCATTCCACGTGATCACCAGGTCTTCATCCAGATCCAGGGCACCGTCGATTTCGCCGAATACCAGATAGTAGCAGTTGCGCTGCTCGGTCGCGCTCATGGAGAGAGGGCCCTGTGCGAGCCGGAGCCCCTGCATGCGGGCCAGATATGCCTTGGTCGGCACGGAACTGGCGCTTGTGAGGATCGAACGAACGCCAAAGGTTTCCCCTTTATACTTAAGAGTAGTGCCGTGGACATAGCCATCGGTCAGCGAAGGGTCCAGCAGGTCCCGGCCGTCCTTGTCCTGGACGGTAATGAATACACTGACGGGATACCAGTCCACGTCCGGGGGATTGTCGCCGTAGGGGTTATCAAAGCATCCGGTAAACAGGAGCGGTGCTGCGAGCAAAAGGCAGAAGAAAAAACGTTTCATGCGTCAGTCATTTATAATATAGATGCTCAAATGTCGGAATCGTTGCGTCCGGCCGTGTTCTTTTTGTAGATATCCTCGATCACCAGCCCGGCAAGCGTCATGCCAAAGATAGCAGTAATGTGGGCGGTGGTGCCGTTGATCTGTGCCTTGCGGCCGTCCCAATCGCTGTTTGAGGCGTCAGCGGCAAGGGCTGTTCCGCGGTTGGGAAGCACTTCCTCGTCGTAAACGCAGCGGAACTTGTGGCCGGGATACGTATGGTTCTGCTTGTATTTCTTGCGGATGGCCGCGCCGAGCGGACAGCCGCGCACGTTCCAGAATTCGGCCACTTTCACGCCCTGCGGATTGACTTTCAGCGCGGCACCCATCGAGGAAAAGAAGACAGCCGGCGTGCGGGTACCCCGCAGGATCAGGTCGGATTTTTCCTTGAGGGAATCGATGGCGTCGAGGATGTAGTCGTAGCTTTCCAGCTGGAAGGATTCGGCGGTGTCTGCATTGTAGGGCCGCTGCAGGGCTGTGATCTCCGCCTGCGGATTGATCTCCAGCAGACGGTCGCGCAAAGCTTCGACTTTCACTTGCCCGACAGTACGGGACGTGGCCATGAGCTGCCGGTTGATATTGC
>Ga0265298_10002855_pt1 | contig 23453 bp, 19 predicted proteins | sample AusTroGonzalo_MG_3_FD_193486 | JGI IMG/M metagenome (GOLD analysis project Ga0265298, IMG submission 193486) | Bovine rumen microbial communities from tropical cattle in Woodstock, Queensland, Australia - Gonzalo_01 | ecosystem: Host-associated > Mammals > Digestive system > Stomach > Rumen ...
GCCGCTAAATCCCTCTTCCGGCGTCAGCGGGGTCATATCATACAGATACTCCTGCTGAATCATCGGATAGCGGAACAGGATAAACCTGTCCGTCGGGACGTTGGCCATTAGATATTGTATCACCTTTCGGCGGTTGGAGTTCACGTGCTGGCTCTCGTTGCCGTAGTTGGTGGTATAGTACCACTCGCCCCACGAACCGATAAAACCGGCCTCCAGCACGTAAATCACATCCGCGTTCTTGGCCAGATAGGGCTTCAGTTGCTCCAGATGCAGTTTGACTGTATCCGGCACGGCATCCTTCTTGTTGCTCTCGCTCTCCGTATAGGCAAAACGCAATACGCATTTCACACCGCTCTCGCGCAGGATTTGCATGTCCTCGTCAAAGCCGTTCAGCACTTCCTGGGGCAAGGGTTTCGCTTGGAAATACTGGAAATTGTATAGAATCATAGCCAAGGACATTTTCTCCGACGAGCCCCAATTACTATCCAGATTGCCTTTCACTACATTCGGGTGGGATTCCCTCACTCTATAGCTGAGCTCTTCGGTATAGCCGCGCTCGGGATTCTTAAAAATAGTGGTGTTGTCCGGCGTGTACGACACTACTGCGGCGCGCATCACCAGTACGCCGAAACAGAGACACAGGGTCAGAGATAATTTCTTTTTCATAATGTCGAATGATTTATTACCACACCTCTTGCGGGTGGTTGTTGTCGGTACGGGGATAATCGATGGTATAGTGCAAACCGCGGCTCTCTTTGCGTTCCATCGCCTGACGCGTGATCAGATAACCGACGTTGATCATATTGCGCAGCTCGCATATTTCCTTATCCGCCTTGACACGTTTGAAGAGGTCTTCGGTCTCCTCATAGAGCAGATCTAGACGTTCCCACGCACGTCTCAGACGCAAATTCGAACGCACAATGCCCACATAGGTGGACATGATTTGTCCCACTTCTTTCACGTCTTGGGCAATCAGTACGCGCTCCTCATTGCTCAGCGTTCCTTCGTCATTCCAAGCGGGGATTTTCTCGTTGAAACCGTAGTTTTCTATCACACTCAGACTATGCTTGGCTGCCGCATCGGCATAGACCACCGCCTCTATGAGCGAATTGCTGGCCAAACGGTTTCCGCCATGCAGACCGGTACACGAACATTCGCCTACTGCATACAACCGACGAATCGACGACTGGCCGTCCAAATCCACCTTGATACCACCGCACATATAGTGGGCACAAGGCGCAACAGGGATATATTCCTTGGTAATATCAATACCTATACTCAAGCACTTGGCATAGATATTCGGGAAATGGTGTTTGGTCTCCTCCGGATCCTTGTGCGTCACATCCAGACAAACATGGTCAATCGCGTGAATCTTCATTTCGTTGTCTATCGCACGAGCCACAATATCACGCGGGGCCAAACTGAGACGCGGATCGTATTTCTGCATGAATTCTTCGCCGTTGGGCAGACGCAGAATTCCGCCGTATCCGCGCATAGCTTCCGTTATCAGATAGGCAGGATGCGTCTCCTGCGGATTGAAGAGACTGGTGGGGTGGAACTGAACGAACTCCATATCTTTGACCGCACCCTTAGCGCGATACACCATCGCTATACCGTCGCCGGTAGCTATCTCCGGATTAGTCGTTGTGGCATAAACAGCTCCGGTGCCGCCGGTAGCCATCAGCGTGATACGACTCAGATAAGTGTCGATTTTCTGCGTATCCGGGTTGAGGATATAGGCTCCGTAGCACTCGATGTCCGGTGTGCGGCGCGTCACGCGTACACCCAGGTGGTGTTGGGTGATAATCTCCACGGCAAAATGGTTCTCCAGCACATCTATCTGCGGATTGCTGCGCACAGCCGCCATCAGCCCGCGCTGAATCTCCGCACCCGTATCATCTGCGTGGTGCAGGATACGGAATTCGGAGTGACCGCCCTCGCGGTGCAAGTCAAACTCGCCATCCTCTTTCTTGTCGAAGTTGACACCCCAGTTGACCAGCTCCATTATTCCTTTCGGTGCATTTCGAACCACCTGTTCCACAGCCGCCGGGTCGCTCAGCCAGTCGCCTGCCACCATCGTGTCATGGATATGTTTGTCAAAATCGTCCACCAGAAGATTGGTCACCGAGGCTATACCGCCTTGTGCCTTGGCCGTATTGGCTTCTTCCAGGGTTGTCTTGCAGCACAAGGCTATCTTGTACTGGCCTGCGCGCGCTACTTTGAGCGCAAAACTCATACCGGCTACTCCGCCGCCGATAATCAGAAAATCGTATTTTTTTGTCATGGTTGTTACGTGTCTCACACCATTTGTGGCTGCAAAATTACTGCTTTTTTTTGATATAACCAAAAAAAAAGAAAATTTATCGCGCTTTGCAGAGGGCGAAGACGCTGACGGTGGCTCCTCGAAAGAGGCGCATAGCACGAAGACAAGAACGTGCTGTCTCGCCGGTGGTGATGAGATCGTCGACGAGCAGGATGTGTTTGTGATAAAGCTGCTCGGGATGATTAACGGCAAAAGCATCGGCCACATTCTGCTTGCGCTCGTCGCCGCTCTGCAGGGCCTGTTTGGGCGTATTACGGATACGCTCCACATGCGTGGTATCTACCGGTATACCCGTTACGTCGCTGATGCCTCGAGCGATGTATTCCGACTGGTTGTATCCCCGTTCACGAAGCCGTTTCGGATGAAGCGGAATAGGCACAATTATGTCGATTTCATCGAAGAAATCCGCGCATTGGAATTCCATCGCAGCTTCCCTTCCCAGTTGGTATCCGATCATCGGTTGGTCGGCATATTTCATCCGATGAATCAGATCTTGCACGGGGTGATCTTTCTCGAAGAAAAGGAAAGCCGCAGCCCGATCCAAATGCATCACTCTGCGAGCGGCTGCCCGGGAATGCACCTTTCCCCAGAGTGCCATCTCCGTCTCGTTCTCCCTTATAGCCGCTTGCTCGGTGCGGGGCAAACGGTGCATACACTCCTCGCATAGACAGAGTTTGCGGGTTGAATCCCGCTCATCACCCAAATACCGGCCGCACATGGCACAGGTGCGGGGATAGAAGAGGCTGAAAAGGGCAGAGCGTACCAAAGACATAGATTAATCGTTATACGAATTTATGTGCAAAAGTACTGCTTTTTTGCGAAATGTGCAAATTTTTCAGGGCGATAACGACTTTTTTATAGAAAATATGCGCGCGCATTTGCGTATTCCAAAAAAAAGCAGTAAATTTGCGGCGCTTTTTATCGGACTAACCAAATACACAGAATATGATTTTAGACAAATTGGAGAACGCTGATTGGTATTACGACAGCGTACCGGGACTCAAAGAGTTCATGAAATTCTACAACGACAACGATCTGGAAGAACTGCCTGCGTGCAAGATTTTTCTCGATGGAAAGGACCTTTTTGTGAACATTGTTGATTTCAAGGGCAAAGAGGAATCCAAATGCCGCATGGAGGCACACAAGGACTATCTGGACATCCAAATTCCGCTGGGCGACGACGAAGAGATGGGTTGGAAAGCACAGGTGGATTGCCAGGAAGTGACCCAGGAGTACGACGAAGGCAAGGATGTAGAGTTCTACGGCGACAAAGCTACCGCCCGCTTCACCGTTCCCGCAGGTCATTTCGCCGTGTTCTTCCCCTCCGATGCTCACCAACCGGGTATCGCTCCGGGCAAAGAGTACCGCAAGATTATCGTGAAAGCCCGCGTAAATTCGTAAATCTGAAACTTGAAATTTGAAATTTGAAATCACTAATACTATGGCAACGAAAGAAAAACACCTGAAAATTGTTGAGCGTGATCCGTATTTGCAGCCGTACGAGGGTGCATTGAAGGCGCGCGCAGAGTACGCAGTTCGCAAAGAGCAGGAACTGACCGCTGGGTCGAGCGGCTCGACGCCCAAACAAACGTTGGCCGACTGGGCCAGCGGTTATCTCTATTTCGGCCTTCACCATACCCCGGAAGGATGGGTGATGCGTGAGTGGGCACCGAATGCAACCGCCATCTATATCAAGGGCGATATGAACGGCTGGCAGAAGGACGAGAAATACCGTCTGCAACCGGTGGGTAACGGCGTTTGGGAAGCCAAACTGCCGGAAGAGGCCATCAAGCACGAACAACTGTACAAACTGCTTGTGGAGTGGAACGGCGGATGGGGTGAGCGCATCCCGAGTTATGTTCGCCGTGTCGTACAAGACGAGCAAACGAAGATTTTCTCCGCACAAGTATGGAACGAACCCGAGTATCAGTGGAAGCACAAAGGCAAAAAACTGAAAGAGAAGGGCGGTTTGTATATCTACGAGTGCCACATCGGTATGTCGTCCGAGCAAGAGAAAGTGAACTCGTACGAGGAGTTCCGTCGCGATGTGCTGCCGCGCATTGCCAAACTCGGCTACAACTGCGTGCAGATCATGGCTATCCAGGAGCATCCGTACTACGGCTCGTTCGGATACCATGTATCCAATTTCTTCGCTGCCAGCAGCCGTTTCGGTACGCCGAACGAGCTGAAAGCGCTCATCGACGATATCCACGGACGCGGAATGCATGTCATCATGGACCTTGTGCACAGCCACGCCGTAAAGAACGAACTGGAGGGTCTCGGCAATTTCGACGGTACGCCGTATCAGTATTTCCATGACGGCGGTCGCCGTGAGCACCCCGCTTGGGACTCGCTCTGCTTCAACTACGGCAAGAACGAAGTGCTGCATTTCCTGCTCTCGAACTGCAAGTTCTGGCTCGATGAGTACGATTTCGACGGCTTCCGCTTCGACGGTGTAACCAGTATGATCTACCGTAGCCACGGTCTGGGTGAAGACTTCAACGGCTATCCCAGCTATTTCAGCGGCAACGAAGACGGCGACGCGTTAATGTACCTGACGCTGGCCAACAAGGTCATCCATGAGGTAAAACCCGAGGCTATCACTATCGCCGAAGAGATGTCGGGTATGCCCGGTCTCGCAGCGTCTATCGCAGACGGCGGCGTAGGCTTCGACTACCGCCTGGCGATGGGAATTCCCGATTTCTGGATCAAGTATATCAAGGAGGTGAAGGACGAAGACTGGAAAGCCGGCCATATCCTGTTTGAGATGACCAACCGCCGCGAGGATGAGAAAACCATCTCCTACGCGGAGAGCCACGACCAAGCACTGGTGGGCGACAAGACCATCATCTTCCGCCTCGTGGATGCAGATATGTACTGGCACTTCGAGCACGGTCACTCCACCTATATGGCTGACCGCGGCATCGCCCTGCACAAGATGATCCGCCTCGTGACGGCCTCCACCATCAACGGCGGATACCTCAATTTCATGGGCAACGAGTTCGGTCATCCGGAGTGGATTGATTTCCCGCGCGAGGGCAACGGTTGGAGTTATAAGTATGCCCGCCGTCAGTGGGGACTGGTGGACAACCCCAACTATTTCTTCGCCGACCTCAACCGCTTCGACGAGGCGATGATTCACCTGCTCCGTCAGCACATCCTGATACAAAATCCGACCGCAGAGGAGAAGAAATACAACGTAGGCAAACACCTGCCGTGGGTAATGAAATGGTGGGACAACGAGGGCGACCAAGTGGTGGCTTATTCGCGCAACGACCTGCTGTTCATCTTCAACTGGAACGGCCAAAAATCATTCACCGACTACGGTATGCTTGTGCCCGAAGGCAAGTACAAAGTGGTGCTCAACACCGATGCCAAGGAGTTCGCCGGCTTCGGCCTTAGCGACGACAGCGTAGAGCATCTGACCGAGCACGACGGCCTATATGCCAAGGATGGCAAGGGCTGGCTGAAGATGTACCTGCCCGCACGCAGCGCCGTTGTTCTGCAAAAAGTAGATTGATATGAAGAAACTATTGATTATATTGGCGGCTGCGATGACCTTCGCAGCCTGCCAAAAGAAAGTGGACCTAAAGTCCGAGTGGGAAAAACTGAACACCAACGCCGAGGCGGCTTACGAGGCCGCCGAGACGCCGGCTGAGCAAGAGGCCGTTGTGAATAATCTGGTGGATTCCGTCTATCTGCTGCTGGACGAGCACATGGGCGAGCCTTACAGCGACACGCTCTTTACCGAGGTGTACGTCATCCTCTCGCCCGAGCAGTGCCAAGAGCTGTTTGCCAAGATGCCGAAACAGATGCTGGAGAACGAGGACATTGCCGAAATACACAAGCGTTTTCAGTTCGTCATGGCTACCTCGAAGGGTAATCCCTACACGGACCTCATCTCTCTGACGCCCGAAGGCGATGAACTGGCACTCAACGAACTGGTTGGCCAAACCGACTACGTGCTCGTGGATTTCTGGGCATCGTGGTGCGGTCCATGCCGTCGCCTGATACCGGTACTGAAAGAGGTGTATGCCGGTCAACCTGCCGGCAAACTGCAAATCCTCGGTTGCTCAGTTGATCGCGATGAGAAGGCATGGCTAAAAGCCCTGGAGGAAGAGCAAATGCCTTGGCCGCAGATACGTGACGGTCGCGAAGGACAGTACGCTTGCTCCGACAAATACGGCGTTTCGGCTATCCCCACCACCATCCTCATCAACCGCGAGGGTATCATCATCGCCCGCAATCCGAGCGAAGCTGATCTGGAGCAAATCCTCTTCGGCGAATAAATCTGCAATCATAAATCTGAAATTTGAAATCATAAATTATAAATCAAAATGCGAGTAATTATCGAACCGTCGTACGACCTGCTGAGTCAGTGGGCTGCGAACTATGTGGCAAAACGAATCAACGAGTTTGATCCCAAGGAGAGCAAACCCTTCGTATTGGGTCTGCCTACCGGCTCTTCGCCGCTGGGCATGTACCGCGAACTTATCAAACTCAACAAAGCCGGAAAAGTTAGTTTCCGCAACGTGGTGACCTTCAACATGGACGAGTATGTCAACCTGCCCGAAGAGCACCCAGAAAGTTACCACAGCTTTATGTGGAACAATTTCTTCAGCCATATTGACATCCGCAAGGAGAATGTCAACATCCTCAACGGCAACGCTCCCGATCTGGCTGCCGAGTGCGCACGCTATGAGGAGAAAATCCGCAACATCGGCGGTATTCATCTGTTCCTCGGCGGTATCGGTCCTGACGGCCACATCGCCTTCAACGAACCGGGTTCGTCGCTCACCAGCCGTACGCGTAAGAAAGAGCTGACCACCGACACCATCATTGCCAACAGCCGTTTCTTCGACAACGATGTAAACAAGGTACCCAAGACGGCTCTCACCGTAGGTGTAGGTACCGTTATGGATGCCAAAGAGGTACTCATCATGGTCAACGGTCACAACAAGGCACGTGCGCTGCAGCACGCTATTGAGGAGCCGGTTAGCCACATGTGGACCGTTTCGATGCTCCAGATGCACCAGCACGGCATCATCGTTTGCGACGAAGCCGCTTGCGACGAACTCAAGGTAGCTACCTTCAACTACTTCAAGGACATCGAGCGCAACAATCTTGACCCAAAGACCTTGTTGTAATTAAGAATTAAAAATTAAGAATTAAAAATGTTAGAGATATATAATTCGCTAACACGATTTAAGGAAACTTTCACACCCTTGCACGAGGGACACGTAGGCATGTATGTCTGCGGTCCCACCGTGTATGGTGATGCCCATCTGGGCCACGCCCGTCCGGCCATTACGTTCGACCTACTCTACCGCTACCTGCAACATCTGGGCTACAAGGTGCGCTATGTGCGCAATATCACCGACGTAGGCCACCTGGAGCACGATGCGGACGAGGGCGAGGACAAGATAGCCAAGAAAGCGCGCCTGGAGCAGCTGGAACCGATGGAGGTGGTGCAGTTCTACACCAACCGCTACCACCGCGATATGGCTGCGCTGAACGTACTGCCGCCGTCTATCGAACCGCACGCCAGCGGACATATCATCGAGCAGATTGCTTTTGTCCAGAAGATTCTTGACCACGGCTATGCATATGTGTCGAACGGCTCGGTCTATATGGACGTAGAGAAATACGCCAAGGATTATCCCTACGGCAAACTCAGCGGACGCAACTTGAACGACATTGTTACCGAAACGCGTGAACTGGACGGACAGGACGAGAAAAAGCACAGCTACGATTTCGCCCTCTGGAAGAAAGCCTCTCCAGAACATATCATGCACTGGCCCTCTCCGTGGTCGGAAGGGTTCCCCGGATGGCACATGGAGTGCTCCACGATGGGCACCAAGTATCTGGGCGAGCAATTCGACATCCACGGCGGTGGTTTGGACCTGATTTTCCCGCACCACGAAGCAGAGATCGCACAGAGTTGCGCCGCACTTGGTCATGAGACCGTCCACTACTGGATGCACAACAACATGATTACTATCGAGGGCAAGAAAATGGGTAAGAGCTACAACAACTTCATTACGTTGGAGCAGTTCTTCTCGGGCAACCATCCGTTGCTCTCGAAGCCTTTCGGCCCGATGGTGATTCGCTTCTTCATCCTGCAGGCTCACTACCGCTCTACGGTGGATTTCTCCTCCGAAGCGCTCGAAGCGGCCGAGAAAGGTTTGCAACGAATGCAAGAAGCCTATGCACGTCTACAGAAAGTACAAAGTGACAAGGTACAAGGGACAAAGGGGATTGAGATTGCCGGTTTGCGTCAACGCTGCCAAGAAGCGATGGACGACGATCTGAATTCGCCGTTCGTTATTGCGGCGCTGTTTGACAGTGCCCGCGCTATCAACACCGTTTGGGACGGCAAGGGTACTATCAGCGAAGCTGACCTCAAGGAACTGCGGGATGTTTGGCAGACCTTTGCCATTGACATTCTCGGCCTAAGGCTGGAGGAAAATGGCGGCAATGAAGGCAAGCAGAAAGCTTTCCATAGCGCTATCGACCTGCTGCTCAACATCCGCTTGCAAGCCAAGCAGAACAAAGACTGGCCGACGAGCGACAAGATTCGCAACGAACTGACCGCTCTCGGCTTCCAAATCAAGGACACCAAAGACGGCTTCGAATGGAGCATCTGAAAGAACTGATACAACGTTACGAAAAGCATGGGATAGTGGTCATCACTATCCTGTGTCTTTTGTTGTTTGCAACGATTGCTATCGTCAAGTGTTCCGGCAGCGAAGAAGAAGTGCCGCAGGAAGAGGAACTGGTGGAAGACAACCTGGTTTGGTATCCAGGGCGTACGTTCAACTACAAACTCAAGTTCAACGACCTGCAGGTACGTCAGCACGAGGTGGCCAGCCGCATTGGTCTGCAGCGCCCGCCGAAGGATAGAGACGATGCTGCATCGATGCGCAAAATTCTCGTCAAAATCGAAACAAATGACAACTATATAGTGGATGAGTTGACGCACTCTGTGCCCTATCTGATTCCCAGCGCCAAGCGCGAGTTGGACTCCATTGGCGCTGAATGGGCAGATATCCTGAGCCGCAACGGCCTGCCGCACTATCGCTTCTATGTGACGTCTGTGCTGCGTACGCAGGAGGACATCCGTTATCTGCAAAAGAGCGGCAATATCAACTCCGTTACGCAGAGTTGTCATTGCTACGGCACGACCTTCGACCTCGCGTATATGCGCTATGACAAAGTCACCCGTACACGCGACTACATGCACGAGGACAACCTGAAACTGGTGTTGGGACAAGTATTACTGAATCATCAGCGCGCCGGCAAAATCTTCGTCAAATACGAAGCAAAACAGAGTTGTTTTCACATTACCGTGCGGAAATAGGCTGTTGGCTATTAGCTGTTAGCCGTTAGCTGTTGGCCTCTTTTCGCAGATATCCAACAAACTGCAATCTGCACAAGCAGAAGAAGAATCGGACTGTTCTTTCGGACAGTCCTCTTTCTTTTTCTTGGCTTTGATGCGTTCGTTAATCTCGATAAGCGTCAAGATAACGACCGCCATCACTATGAAGGCAATAAGGGCTTTCATTTCACCATTGCATCATTCCATCATTTCATCATTCTCCACCCTGTCTTCTTCGATAACAAGGTTGTCGATGATGAACTGCTGGCGCTCGGTCGTATTCTTGCCCATGTAGTAGGCAAGCAGTTCGTTGACGGCATCTTCTTTGCGCAGCGTCACCTGGTCGAGACGGATACCCGAGCCGATAAAACCCTTGAATTCATCGGGAGAAATCTCTCCAAGACCTTTAAATCGCGTGATCTCCGGTGTCTTGATTTTGCTGATGGCTTTCTGGCGCTCCTCCTCCGAGTAGCAGTAGATGGTCTGGTTCTTGTCCTTGACGCGGAAGAGCGGCGTCTGGAGAATATAGACGTGCCCCTTCTTGACGAGATCGGGAAAGAATTGCAGGAAGAAAGTCAGCATCAGCAAACGGATGTGCATTCCGTCCACATCAGCATCGGTGGCGATAATGACTTTGTTGTAGCGCAGCTCGTCCAGTCCGTCTTCGATATTCAGCGCCGACTGCAGGCAGTTGAATTCTTCGTTCTCATAGACTACGGATTTGCTCAGTCCGTACGAGTTCAGCGGCTTGCCTCGAAGCGAGAAAACGGCCTGCGTACGCACGTCGCGGCTCTTGGTGATAGAGCCCGATGCCGACAAACCCTCCGTTATGAAAATGCAACTCTCCAGTCTGAGATCATCGTCTGCATCCTTAGCCGATTTAACGGGCTTCGGGTCGTTGAGGTGAATCTGACAGTCGCGCAATTTGGGGTTGTTGACGAGGTTCTTCTTGGCGCGCTCTTTGGCGGCTTTGGTCACGCCGGCGATTGCCTTGCGTTCTTTCTCGCTCTCCTGAATCTTTTGCAGCATCACCTCCGTGATTTCGGGGTGCTTGTGCAGATAGTTGTCCAGCTGCTGCTTGACAAAATCGTTGACGAACTTGTTCACACTCACGCCGCCGGTAGGCGACATGTCTTTCGAACCCAGTTTGACCTTCGTCTGGCTCTCGAAGACGGGTTCCTCCACGTTGATGGCAATCGCTCCGACCACACCGTTGCGGATGTCCGCGAGCTCCTGGTTCTTGTTGAAGAACTCCTTGATAGTGCGACCGATGGCCTCGCGATAAGCCGCCTGATGCGTACCGCCCTGGATGGTGTGCTGACCGTTGACGAAGGAGAAATACTCATCGCCGTTCTGGTCGGTATGCGTCAGCGCTATCTCGATGTCTTCGCCCACGATGTGAATGATCGGATAGAGCGGGTTGACGGTCATCGTCTCCGTCAGCAGATCCAAGAGACCGTTGCGGGACATGAACCGCTTGCCGTTATAGACGAGTGTCAAGCCGGTATTCAAATAGGCGTAGTTGCGTAGCAACTCCTCGATATAGTCATCGCGGAAATGGTAGTTCTCAAACAGCCCTTTCGTATCATCGGGCACGAACTCGATAATCGTTCCGCGTTTCTCCGGACCGTTGTAGTCCTGTATGCCTGTGTCGTGGGTCAGTTTGCCTTGTGCGAACTCCGCACGGCGCGTCTTGCCCTCGCGGAACGACTCTACAGCAAAATAGCTCGACAACGCATTCACGGCTTTCGTACCCACACCGTTCAGACCAACGGACTTCTTGAACGCCTTGCTGTCGTACTTACCGCCCGTGTTCAGCACGCTGACAACCTCGACCAGCTTGCCCAAGGGTATTCCGCGACCGTAGTCCCGCACGCGAACGCGACCGTCCTGCACATCCACCTCGATCACTTTCCCTTCGCCCATGCGGTATTCGTCAATCGAGTTGTCGATGCTCTCCTTGATGAGCACATAGATACCGTCATCCGAGTGACTGCCGTCACCCAGTTTGCCAATATACATACCCGGACGCCGCCGGATATGCTCCATATCATCGAGGTGGATAATGTTCTCGTCGCCGTAGTCCACGGCGGCTGCGTTCGGCGCTATTTCTTCGCCAACCAATGCGCTCTGCTCGTCTATCTCTGCCATAGTTTTGAAAATCGCCTGCAAAATTACTGCTTTTTTTTGAATTATGCAAGCGGCCGGTGCATTTTATGTGCAGATGCTACGCTTCCGCGTGGGTGATAGTCAAGTCAATGAATAATAAATGGTTAAGGAATATATAAAGAATCTACAACCTTTTGAACGTGCTGTATTATATACAAAGTATATAATACTATAGCGGCGAATACCATTCGCCTGAAACTGACGAAGAAAAAAATGCACTGGCGATGATGGCGATATTGGCGATATCGCCGCCGTCGCCAATATCGCCATGTAAAAATTTGCATGAGACTTTTGAGAAAGTTGAGACAATTGGGCGAAAGTCTCAAAAGTCTCAACTGTCTCATGCATTTTTTTAGCCGGATCCCGCACGACGAACAAAACAAGCGCGAGCCTGACGACTCGCGCACGGGACAAAAGGAGCGGCTCATACTATGAGCCTGGAATGGAAGAAAAACACCGGTATTTTATGCCGGCACAATAGACATAGAGCCGCCTCCCAGGCGGGACAAAGAACGAAAACTAACCGGCTTTCAATGCCGGAACAATGGACAAAGCCTACCACTTAAAGCAAAAGAGGAGTCTATGCCGGACAAAAAAGCCCAAAAATTTGCGTATGTGCAAGATTTGTAGTATCTTTGCAGCCGCTTATGGATTTTTTGGATCAGTTGAATGCCTCGCAGCGTGAGGCGGTGACATACACCGACGGGCCGTCGCTCATTGTGGCGGGTGCGGGTTCGGGCAAGACGCGTGTGCTGACGTACAAGATCGCGTACCTGTTGCAGCAGGGTATACCTGCCTCGTCGGTCATGGCATTGACCTTCACCAACAAGGCTGCGCGCGAGATGCGCGAACGTATCTACCGGCTCGTACCGGCAGACGATGCCCGCTACCTCTGGATGGGAACGTTCCACAGCATCTGCGGACGCCTGCTACGTCCGGAAGCCGAGAGGATGGGCTACACACGCGATTTCACCATCTACGACACACCGGACAGCAAATCGGTCATCAAGACCATCTGCAAGGAGCGCGGACTGGACGAGAAGATCTACAAACCCAGCGCCGTGCAGAGCCGTATTTCGATGCTGAAGAACATGATGGTTTCTCCCGATGAATACGGCAAAAATCAGCAACTTTTGCGTGAAGACCGCGAGGCGCGTATGTACGAACTGTACGACGTCTATCGTCTCTACCAGCAGCGGCTAAAAGAGAGCAACGCCATGGATTTTGACGACCTGCTGCTGAAGACGCTGTTCCTGCTGCGTTCGTTTCCCGAGGTAAGGGAGAAATACCAACAGGCGTTCCGCTATATCCTCGTGGATGAGTACCAGGACACCAACTACGTGCAGTACCTGCTCGTCAAGGAGCTGGCTGCGCCGCAAAACAACATTACCGTGGTAGGCGATGACGCGCAGTCGATCTACTCCTTCCGCGGTGCAGATATACGCAATATCCTCAATTTTCAGCAGACCTACAGCGGAGCGCGGCTCTTCAAGCTGGAGCGCAACTACCGCTCGACGCAAAACATCGTCAATGCGGCCAATTCGCTCATACAGAAGAACCAGCAGCAAATCCGCAAGCAGGTCTATTCCGAGAACGAGGAGGGACAACCACTGGCGCTGCATACCTACATGACCGACCGCGACGAGGCAATCGGTATAGCTGAAGCCGTGCAGAACGATCATCGCCGCCGCAACGTGGACTACGACGATATAGCCATTCTCTACCGCACCAATGCGCAGTCGCGCGCGTTTGAGGGCGAACTGCGCAAACGCAGTATTCCCTACCGCATCTACGGCGGCACGTCGTTCTACCAGCGCAAGGAAATCAAAGACGCTATCGGCTATTTCCGCTTGGCGGTCAATCCGCGTGACAACGAAGCGCTCGTGCGCATCGTCGGTTTTCCGGGGCGAGGTATCGGAGACACCACTATGCGCAAGGTGTCCGACTGCGCCACAGAACACCATGTAGCCTATCTGGAAGTGATGCGTCATCCCGACGAAGCAGGTTTGGAAGTGAATGCCGGCACGAAGAAAAAACTAACGACTTTCGCCGGTCTCATCGATATTTTACGCGAAGAGAGCGAGACGATGGATGCCTACTCGTTTGCCGAACAAACGCTCAAACAAACGGGTGTTCTCACCGCCTTGGCGCTCGACCGCAGTACTGAAGGAATCGACCGTGCGCAGAACGTGCAGGAGTTGCTCAACGCCATCCGTGAGTTCGTTACCAACCGTGCTAACGAAGGCATCGATTTCACACCCATTACGGATTTCCTGAGCGAAGTGAGCCTCTTGACCGACCAGGATGAGAATCTGACAGACACGACCGCCCGCGTCACGCTCATGACCGTTCATGCAGCCAAGGGACTGGAGTTCAAGCACGTCTATATCGTCGGACTGGAGGAGAACCTGTTCCCCTCGCAGTTCTGCGTCAAACCCAACGAGATAGAGGAGGAGCGCCGACTGCTGTACGTAGCTATCACACGCGCCATGGAGCGTTGTCAACTATCGTTTGCCCGTCAGCGTTTCCGCAACGGACAAGTGACCTTCTCCTCGCCCAGCCGCTTCCTCAAGGATATAGACCGGCAGTATTTCTCTATGTCGAGACCGGCGCAGGCACCTGAAAGACCGTCCTTCGGACTGAAAGACCGCTTCGCTGAAAGACCGGTGCAAGCACCAGAAAGATATATTCCCAGTTCTCCTAGCGCTCCCGTTTCGGGCTCAACATCCTCGATCGCCTCAGCCGCATGGAGAGCCGGCGACCGAGTGACTCACCGTGTGTTTGGCGAGGGTGCGGTAGTACGCATTTATCGCGATGAAATCACAGAGAACGACAAGATAGAGATCTGCTTCGACAAGGTAGGAACCAAGACGCTGCTCCTGACTCATGCGAAGTTGGAGAGGATATAAGAGTGAGAGAATGAGAGAATGAGAGAATGAGAGAGTTAGCGGTAGATCAGGTAGCCTGCTACGCCGGCCAAAATGATCAAGAGGATAGGATGACTGATAACTTCGGTCATCTTTTTTACATTCACCATTCGCCTTTCGCCATTCGCCTTTACTAAATTCGGCAGTACGGTAAAGAATGCGACTGCGGCGAAGATAATCCAACTGGTGGTATCGATGAAATTGGTGGGTTTGATGAGCATTAGCGCTGCCGAAGCGATTAGTCCGATGACCGTGAAGCGCAACATACGCAGCGTTTGCTCGAAATAGGGATTGCTCTGGAAACGACGGCTCAACCAGAAATATGCCTTGCAGATACTGAGCATAATGATCAGGCTCGGCAGAACGATGGCAAACGTGGCCAACACGCTACCCCAGAAGCCCGCGGTGGTATAGCCGACATATGTCGCGCAGTTGATACCTATCGGTCCGGGCGTCACCTGACTAACCGCCACGATGTCCACAAATTCCTGTTGACTCATCCAGCCGTACTGCTCCACCTCCATCTGAATCAGCGACAAGATAGCCAAGCCTCCTCCAAAACCGAAGAGACCTATCTTGAAGAACGATATGAAGAGTTGCAGGTAAATCATAATTGACGATTATTGACGATTGCTACTACCATCAAAGTCAAGATGATGGTAGCCAGTATGACCCAAACGGGATTGACATGTCCCAGCCAAATCAGCAGCGCTGCAGCGACAGGAATCAGCGCAGTAAGCCAACTGATCTTGGCCGCTTTGGCCATCTTGAACAACGGCGCCGCGATGAGGGCGACTACGGCAGGACGGATACCCTTGAAGGCGGCTTCCACGGCAGGCAGTTCTTTCCAGTCCTGAAACACCATCGCGATGGCCAGAATAATGAGAAACGACGGCAGCACGGCGCCCAATACTGCACCGGCAACGCCTCGCCAACCGCCTACGCGCCAACCGATGAAGATGGCCGAATTGACGGCTATCAGTCCCGGAGCCGCTTGCGCCAGAGCTATCATGTTGAGAAATTCCTCCTCATCAATCCAACCCTTACGATCCACCACTTCGCGCTGGATCAGGGGTAACATGGCATAGCCTCCACCAAGGGTGAAGGTGCCGATCTTGAGATATGTCCAAAACAGTTGGAAAAACATCAGTTCTCCCGCAGCTGCTGCTTGACAAACTTAGCCAGCATGTTGATGGCGGCATTGTTGTGTCCGCCTTGCGGCACGATGACATCCGCGAAGCGCTTGCAGGGTTCGATAAACTGCTCGTGCATGGGTTTGAGCACACGCTGGTAACGCTCTATCACCTGCTCGGCAGAACGTCCGCGTTCCAACACGTCGCGCTTCATTACGCGAATCAAACGATCATCGGCATCGGCATCCACAAATATCTTCAGATCCATCTGCTGACGCATCCTCGGTTCGCGCAACGCCATGATACCCTCCACCACGATCACCTCTCTGGGCTCGATGTGGATGGTCTCTTCCTGACGCGTACAGGTGATATACGAGTAAATCGGCTGCTCGATCGGCTTGCCCTCTTTGAGCAAAGCGATGTGCTTGCTCAACAACTCCCAGTCGAATGCATCGGGATGGTCGAAGTTGATGTTCTGACGCTCCTCGACGGGTACGTGACTGCTGTCCTTGTAATACGAATCTTGGGGAATAACTACCACCTCGCCCTTGGGAAGGCGCTCGATGAGTTTTCTGACTACCGTTGTTTTACCCGAGCCGGTACCGCCCGCTATGCCGATGATAAACATAAATTTATGATTTACTTTCGGACTGCAAAAGTACTATAATTTTTGTAAATATGCAAATTTATAGGCAAAATAATTCATTTTGTTGCCATTATTGCCCTATTTGTCGGTTATACAGTCTGCGCTCTGCGTCAAAAATCCAGCCCCATTTGTTGAAATAGCGGCAAAGGTTTCGAATATGCACCCGCAACATGCGCGCGTCTTTATAGGATTCGCGTGCGTGCGCATGTACGATAGTCCATTCGGGGTAATAAAGCGTGAGGTAGTTGCGGTGAATCGTTCTGGTCAGGTCAATATCCTCCGGGTACATAAAATACCGCTCGTCGAACAACCCAGCCTCCACCGCCGCCGTTGTTCGGAGCATCATGAAGCAGCCGCTCAGATAGGGCGCGTTCTGCGGGCGCGTGAGGTCCAGATCGCGCAACTCATAGCGCTTGTTCCTCCGCGCCGTCATCCATGCGGGCAGGAATCGTCGTCCGAACACATCCAGCGGTGTCGGCAGACGTTTGGCGAGATACTGCTGACTTCCGTCGGGACTAACCACCCGCGGCATCAGTTGTCCCACCTCGGGGTGCGCCATCATCCAGTCGTGCATGGCATCGATGTCCTCAGCCAGGACGCGGATGTCGCTGTTCACGACGAGGTGCATCTCGGTCTTATGATACGCACTCTCACGAAGCGCGATATTATGCGCCCGACCGTACCCGAGGTTCTCCGGCATCGCCATGTAGCGGAGTTTTTTCGATGGAACCGGCGCTTTCTGCATATCCACATGCTCTCGCAGCCAGTCTTTCTCGCTGTTGTCCAACAGATATATCTTTCTCAGACATTTCACGCGCAACAGCTCCTCCACAAGAGGCAACACCTCCTGCTCCCACTTAGGACGATATAGCACGATGGAAATGTTTAGCATGGGTAATTAGTCGTTAGTAGTTAGTCGTTGGTCGTTAGTAATTGGACTTTTATTCTTTGCGCAGGAACTGGCGGACCTTGCGTATTTGCTTGCAGGCGACGGTCAGATAGCCGGCTCCCACATGATTCTTCTTCAGCACGATATAGTCCTCCTGCGTTTTGGACAAGCGCGCCTTGGTATTCTTGTTGCTCGCACCGCCTACCTCCATATTGACCAGCACCTCCGGCAGATACTGCGCCTTGTAGCCGGCTGTGAAGATACGCAGCATCATATCGTAGTCGGCCGATATGCGAAACCACTCGTCGTATTTACCCACTTGTTCATAGACCTCACGGTGCACATACACCGTCGGATGAGGCGGCATCCAGCCGTATTTGAGGCTGCGCGGATGAAACTCATTGCTCTGCCAACGGCGCACCACCTTATTGCCCTTGCAGTACTGCAGATCACCATAAACCACATCCACCTGCTTATCCTCGAAAGCCGCTGCGATATGCCCGATGGAATCGGTCGAAAAGAACACATCGTCGGAATGCAAGAATCCGACCACATCACCTGTGGCCATCCGGATGCCCTTGTTCAGCGCGTTGTATATACCCTCGTCCGGCTCACTCACCCATCGCACGTTCGTGTGCTGCTTCGCGTACGCTTCCACTATTTCTCTGGTGCCGTCCTTGGATGCGCCGTCCACAATGACATGCTCGATGTCCTTGTAGGTCTGGCTCTGCACACTCTCCAGCGCACGCTGCAGCGTCCTGGCGCTGTTGTACGTAATAGTTATAATAGATATTTTCATGTTCGTTTATTGCAACAATTGGCGATACACATTCTTCGTTTGCTCGTAGGTCTTGTCCCACGAGAAACGCTTGGCATTCTCAATGCCTGCGGCTATGATATCCTGCATCGGTCTGGATTGCACTTCGCTGACTTTCTCGACCATTTGTTGGATTATTTTTTCTGTACTGCTATGTTCAACTACTAATCCTCCTTTGCCTATCACTTCAGGCACTGAGGAGTAATTTTGCGCAATAACAGGACAGCCGGCTTTCTGCGCTTCCAGTATCGGCAGCCCGAATCCTTCGTAGTCAGAAGGATAGAGAAGACACAGCGCCTCGTTATACAGCTTGTTCAGTTCTTCACTTGTTACATTTCTTGCTGCGACTAACTCTAATCCCGTTCTTTTAGCCACAGCTTGCGCTATATCAAAGCGCTTGTAACTGACACTGCTGTTACCGATAAACAACAGATAGCCTTTCTTCTCTATGTCCGTTATCGGATAAAAATCATCGCTCACGCCGTTGTATATCACATGCAGTTGTTCTTCCGGTAGCCAGGGATAGAAACGCTGCACATCCCGCTTGGTGTTCTCGCTGATACAAATCACGGCTTCGCTATGTCGGAGTGCCCGCTCTTCTTCCCAAAGATGAACGGCTTTGGGCAAGCCATGACGATAGAAATGATATGTCAGATCGTGCACGGTCGTTACATTGTGTACACCCGCTTGCGGCAACACACGGAAATACGACGAATGGAACACCGCTGGCGTTTCTGCCGTGTAGGCGGGAATACGGTATCGCTCCAGCCGTCTGTACGGCATTGTTTGCCGGTAGTCCAGTTCCGTCAGATTCAGTTCCTTGTCTGCCCGTGCACGCTGCAGCAGTTCGTTCCAAACGACTGAAATCCCGCCGAAGCGTTGCAGCGAGAAAATAATATTGTCCAATACGATGTTCACCGGCTGTTCTGTTCGCTTAATACCTCCAAATACTGTCGCTCCCAACGCTTGTCGGGCTCTATATAATTGCCTTCACCCCACTCGTTCCAAGACTTGAGCATTACGAGCTGATTTTGTTTCTTATCTACGATTCGTTTGATTGCCGCCACATGTGCTTTGAACGCCTGCGGTGTTGAGTTATGCATCACAAACGCCCGCATCCGGCTACGCGGCGAGTGGTCCCAACAGGGCAGAATAGTGGGAACAACGTCTTCCCGTTTCATAATCGGCTCCGCAAACACCCGTATCGCCTTGGCGTAATCATACACCAGCGGAGATTTTCCTCGCACATGTTTGAGCAATGTCGGCAGATGTCTCAGCGCCAACCACAGGTTACGTTTGGTATCGCCTAGCGGCACCAAGTTCACGGCATCAAAGCCCATCGCCAGCACATCGTCAACTTGCCATCTATACGCTACGTGGCCCAAGAGATACAGTCCGTTGAAACCGGCATCCTTTGCCATCTTTCGCCAGCGTTCTGTCCACTCTTTTCCGTTCGGCAGATTCAGCGGCCTATAGACCATCAGCAGCGGTTTGCCGTCCACCTGAATATAGCGTTTGTCGCGCAGCATAGGCAGGATAGCCTCGAAATGCGCTTTGTCGTCTTCCTCGGAATAGGTCTGCTCGATGAGCATTCTGTCCGGCGCGGTCTGCTGGTCGAGCCAGGTTTTGGCTTTCCAGCTCTCGTTTGCCCATCCTATACAGAATGGAAAATCAGGCTTACCGCTTTCTAACACTTGCTGCATCGGTTTCTCCAATAACTGCTTGCCGCCAAACCAGTAGTGCCAATAACAGAATCCTTCCACACCTGCTTCGCGTGCCAAAGCGGCCTGACGCTCTTTGACATCGACATCCAACAGGTTGTAATAGCCCAACTCGCCGGGTTCGACGGGTTGCTGATGTCCCTTGAAAAGCGGTTTTCCGTTGCGCACGCTCACCCATTCGGTGAAGTCTTTTCCCCACCATTCGTCGTTCTCGGGTATTGCATGGTACTGCGGAAGATAGTAGGCTATTATGCGCATAAGAGTTTCTGTATTTGGTCGTCAAACGACTGGTTGTTGACTAATTGCAGTGCTTTCTCTTGACCCGCTTGGGCTATCTGCTGGCGCGCGTTCTTGTCCATACAGCGCGCCAGCTGCAGCGCGAGGATGTCCGGCTGATCGGGCGGAAAAAAGAGTGTCTCCCGGTCGTGCTCGAGCAGTTCGTCCATTCCCGAGCGGTTGGTCTGGAGCACACACACGCCGACTTGCATAGCTTCCAACACCACCAGCGGCATTGTCTCGCGCCAGGAGGGCAAAACCAGTATGTCGATGTTGCTGTAGAATTTCGCCACGTCGGGCGTTTGGGGCAATATATTCAGCACCGGTTCTCGCAATTCAGTCATTCGCTCCACATAGCACCGGTCACGCTCGTCTATCGCCCCGCACAGCCAGAGCGAGGTATCCGGTTCCGACTCGTGCAGTTGTTCAAACGCATGTATCAGCAGTTCGATATTCTTCCGTTCGTCGAAACGACCGATGAAACCGATACGTGCCCCCCTGTGAAACGCATATCGGCTCGATGAAACCGGCACTATTCGTTTGATAGGGTTGTAGATGATTTGCGCATTGGTCAGTTCAAGATGCAATGTCCGCTTCCACTCTTCCTGCTGCCGGCGGGATATACAAACGATGGTGTCCGCCTTTCGCGCCAACTGCCGGTAGAGCTTTTCCAAGGTGAAATGCCAACCAAAGCGCTCGTCCACCGGTTCGTGCCAATGCCATACATGGCGTACGCCGGTCAGGCCGGCCAATGCGGCACCCAGGATGGTGATAGAGGTATTGGAATAGATCGTGTCCACCCGCTCGCGCTCGACAAACGTTTTTAACCGGAGCAGTGTAGGGATATTGTACAGTTGTACCAGTCTGGTGCGCAAGATATTCTCGCCTGCGGCACGATAGGGCATCGCCATTAGTTGCACTCCGCCTACCCCCTGCAACGCTTTCTCCAGCCCTTCGTCAGGCACGATCGAAGGCACCAGCACCGTCACGCGTGCACCGGATTTGGCACAGGCTTTTGCTGCCTGCACCATCACGGCCTCTGCCCCATGCAGACCGCGAGCGTGGCTAATGAAAAGGAGGTGTCTCATTTACGTTCGTTGCGGAAGGCTTTTTTTGACTGTTCCAAACGCTGCTTACCAGTACTGGGGCGCGGATGGATCTTGTATTCGATATAGTTCTGATAGGGATTGTATGCTGCCGCCTGCGGAGCCTCAAGGAAGATGCCGCGGGAGAAACTGAAGCAATAGAGTGCTACCACCACCAGGCCGGCCAGGCGCTCGAGGAACAAGGGAAGCACCTCAAGCAACATAGGCAGCAGGGCAATGATACCGATGTAAAAAAACATACGTACACGGTTGCTAACCTCTACCAACTCGAAGCAGTAATAATAGAGCACCAGGCTCAAAGCGAACATATTCAACATGATAGTTCCGTGAGGAAGACTGTCTATCTTCTCCTTGAAGAACATCACCACAATGAGTATCGCCAGGTTGAGCACAAAGCCCACACTCAGTCCGCGATTGACGGCAAAGAGCGCATTCTCCGCATACATCTCCGCTTTTTCGGCATAGTTGGCTCCCAACCAACCGGCTACGGTGAGGAAGATAGTCCGTATCCACGGGATACCGACCAGCATCAATACCGCCCCCACTCCGACCACCGTCAAATACAACCATACGGGCAGTTTGCGGTCAAGCAGGAAATAGAGGGGAACCATCAGTGCTGCCACGCGGTGGAACGTGCAGGCCAGCAGAATAATCAGCATATATGGCCATATCTTACGCGGGCGGATGTACTGCAGAGCAAAGAAACAAAGTGCCACCGCTGTCGCCTGACGGATATATATCATTTCCAATTGGAAATACAAAATGCCGTAGTAGCAGAGCAGTCCGATCACCGGATACTTGGTGTATCGGTGCAAGGCGCAGGTGATCAAGGTGATGTTGATGAACGTCACGACAAAGAAGAGGTGCTGTACCGTGCCGCCCATGGATTTTACCCATGCGTTGAGCAAAGCAAACCCCTCCTCTACCTGCAAAGATGCAAACTCCGCAGGACGGCCTATCAGGCGACTGAAAGTTGGGAAGGATGCGAATAGTTTGGTGTAGGTATCCCAGTCGCCTCCGGTCTCATATCTCAGGCCGGCTATGCCGATCAGCAGCAATGCGGCGATGCCGCTCAGTATTTGTGAACTGAGTTTGTCATGCATCTGCAGATTCAGAATGGCAAGGGCGAACAATATGACAAAACATATCAGATAGAACATAGCTTGCGTCCTTGGATTAAGAGGATGACGGATACAATGATACACTCAGCCGCTTCCGTCATGTTCCAACTGAAACATACAGCGCCGACTCCCCAACGGGGCAACAGCCACAGGTTGAGAGAGATGCATAACGCGGCGAGACACAGCCCTACCCACGGAGCCCAACGCTGCAATCCCATGCCATACAGTCCCTGCACGGTTAACAACGTGGCGGTCATGATCAGGAAGGGTATCGGCGAGAGCCAACGCAGGATATCTATAGCCGGTTCGTACCCGCCACCATAGATGATGCGGATGACCAGCGGAGCCGTCAGCCACGTCAGCGCCGAGACAACCGCTGCAGCCAAACCCGCCAGCAGCAGCACACGTTTCAAGAATTGCACTCCCTCGCGCTTGGAAGCTTCGAAGCGGCGGCTTATCTCCGGATAAACAGCCGTGCTGACAGGCAGTACCACCACCATATTAAGTGCTATAATCAACCGTTGCGCTGCAGAGAAATAACCTATCATTTCGTCGGCAGCAAAAGCGCCAAGCAAGGTCATATTGACTGTGGTATAGAGGCTGACAAACACATTGTTAACGAAAATGGGTGCGCCTGCAACAAGCACCTCGCGCATGGATGCACGCGTGAGAACAAAACCGCCTATCCGGAAATGACGAACAACATAAACCAGTGCACCGATACCCACTATGATGCTCGCCAGCGAGAGCAACAACGGATACAAACGATACGCCGAAGCTTCGCGTACGAGCGCGATGACAAGCACTGCGCCCAGCAGTTTGGTAAAGAAATTCGCCCAAGCCATCTTGTCCATCTGCTGCTCGCCCTGCAAATACCATGTCGGGAAGAAGACGATGCCGATATTGGTCAGCGCCGTATACATATACAACTTAGGGTCACATGCGAT
>Ga0265298_10002856_pt1 | contig 23443 bp, 32 predicted proteins | sample AusTroGonzalo_MG_3_FD_193486 | JGI IMG/M metagenome (GOLD analysis project Ga0265298, IMG submission 193486) | Bovine rumen microbial communities from tropical cattle in Woodstock, Queensland, Australia - Gonzalo_01 | ecosystem: Host-associated > Mammals > Digestive system > Stomach > Rumen ...
AAACCAAAAAAAGAATATATTTTTCTTATTTTAATATAACACTTTGATTTTCAATGAGAAAAAATTTATATCATGACAAGAAAAACAACATATTCAGACGAAGAATTAACCAAAATAGAATACAGAATAGCAAAAATTCGGAAAGAATTATGCGAAGATAACAATACATTGTTTGCAGAAAAACTCGGTATAGCAAAACAAACTGCATCGAATCTCTGTGGCGGTAAAAAAAGCGTTGGAAAGAGGACGGTTGATAAAATATTAAATACCTTCCCGACCATTAGCAAAAAATGGTTATTACTTGGCGAAGGTTGCATGTATAATAATAGCAACATGACACACACTGGCGACATCAGGGATAACAGCGTTGGAGGTGACCTCCTCGGCCACGGTGCTACCAAGAACGACAGCATCGAAATCCAGAAGCTCGTTGACACCATAGCCATCCTCACAGAGACCAACCGCCAGCAGTCCGAGCAAATCTCCAAACTCATTGACATCATCGCAAGCAAACAATAACTTAATACATATATATTATGGAAATGAAAGTAACCAAAGCCAAGTCCAAGGAAATTATGACCGATAATCAGGAGTACGTTTCAGATGAAATCAACCTCCCGAAGCTCAGAAGACTCTACAACGGAATCCCAGACAAAAAGAAGTTCTACGAGGTGACTGGCATCACCATGTCGTCAATGAAGTACATACTTGAGGGTGTCAACTCACCGACCGCCAAGACCATAGTCAAGTTAGCCAAGTACTTCAACATCCCCAGCGGGTTCCTGTTCAAGGACTACGAGAAATGGCACACTGCCGACTCGTTCAAAATCCTTGACAAGACCTATAACCACTGTCTCAGGATAGACAATGCCATACTGTTCTACAATAATGCAGAGGAATTGAAATAACCACAAAACCACCAATATATGAAGACAATCAAACAGACACTGAGAAGAGCATCCGCTCTCACAATCGCCATGCTCTTTATGGCATGCTCATTCGCAAATGAAGCCAGTGAATCAGACACCACAAGAGGCAAACAGGACGATGCACGGTACAGGGCAAAGATGGAGTACATCAAAGAAGCTGCTGACCTTATGCACAGAGGACAGAATGACCAAATTGTAGGGCTCTCACTCGCCATAGGAGGTGCTGGTATCGGAACAGCGTTAATCCTTGCAGACATGAGCCTCGGAAACCGATATATGACTGTCGTGGGTTCAAGTTTTGTCATCGCAGGTGCCGCCCTCGGACTTGCTTTCACTATCATTGGAAGTCTTGAGATGCGCAGAGGAAGGGACGCTCTGATACTCACCGTCACCAACGATGGGCTTACGCTGAAATTCTGACACCCATAAACAAAAGTCCCTGCCAAATGGCAGGGGTTTTTGTTTGCGCACTATTTAATTATAACCCGTTTGAATGGAACTGCAAAGATACGCATTTTTCTGGAATGACAATGTAAAAAAAAATCCCCGCCATCGCTGACGGGGAAAGGCATCGGGTGTAATCAAAAAAACAACTATAATAGCTATACCGCTGCCAATTCTTTACCGAGGTCTCGTAACGCATCCTGTATCTTCTTTATTTGACCGCCTGACAAAAACTGACCTTTTCTATACATGCGTACAATTGACGAACGGATACCAATACGCTTCGCCAGTTGTGGAAAATGAAAATAATTGTAATAGTCCATATATGACCTCAAATCATACTTATACACGAACGATATATCAATCAGGTCATCAGGAATCTGCTTGTTCAATTCCTTATGCAACTCCAGCACCTCTCTGTATGAGTTTTCAAAATCAGCCTTCGCCTCGTCTGTCGTCTTTCCGCTGCCTATGAATAACGACTTTGTGTCTATCGGAAATATTGTGAATGTACCGTCTTTGCACATTTCTATCACTGCCGTACTCTGTTTCATATCCGTATAATTTCGGTTTGCAAATATACGCATTTTTCACTACAATAGCATGCTGTTATAAGCCATCATGTCCTCAAGGGTGAACGGTGCCACATAATACGCCCCCACCGACCTCTCCGCATGCCCCATCGCCTGCTCACAGTAGTGGTCGGGAACACGAAGCCTGATAAGGTTCGTCTTGAAGGAGTGCCTTGCCCATGTCATACTCACATTGCCGTTGATTCCGAGCTCGCCACACACCTTCCTCATCGTCCCAGACACCCGCTTTCCCCATTCCCAGAGCTCATTTATTGCCGTCTGCCCTTTCCTTCCGCTCAGGATAAACGGCAGCACATGCCCGCCAACCCTCTCATCGGTCTCCATCCTGTCAATGACGTTTCTCAACCAGTCTGTCACTGGTATGCGTATCGGTTTCGCCTCTCCAGTGTCAACCGTCTTCCGTCTGACGAAGGTCAGCATCTTCCGACCAGTGACGAAATAGTTGTCATCGTACTTCAAATGCGCCATGTCGGCCATGTTCATCCCGTTGGCAAGATAGCTGAACAGGAACAGCCCTACATTCACCTTCTCCTCTCCATCACACTCGTACTCGTATATCCTTCTCATGTCTTCAATTGACAGGTACCAGTCAGTCCGTGCCGCCCCAGTAATCATTCTCATTCTCCTGCTGTCACCCGCAGACCTTCTGAACGGATACTGCGACTCTGAAATCTTCTCATCGTACAGAGCCATGTTGCACACTGAGCGCAAGTGTCTCAGGTAGATTCCCTGTGTCGTCCGTGATATGCCGTCCGTCTCCATCCGCTTCCTGAACTCCACAGCGAGATTCACACCAACATCCGTCATCCTCACATCACCGAAATACTCCGCCATTTTCCGCTTAACAGTCTCATACAGCCTTGCCGTGTTGTATTTGTCATCCTTCCTCGCCATCTCTATCTTCTGGTCGAATATCGAAGCCAAGGTGTCACCAGTCTTCCCTGTCACCTTTCCACGGAGAGCCTTGAAGTTGAAGTCACCACCGTCTATCATCCGCTTTGCCTGAGCGAACACGCTGTCGAACACCTCCTCGCAGTCCTTCCGCTGTCTGAACAGCTCGCCCTTGCCAGCCTTCGCCACCCTCTCATACTCAGCCTCGGTCATCCTCATCCCGACAACTATATACGTCTGCCTGTAGTCGTGTGTTATCCTGACAGCCGCTGGATATTTGCCATCCTTTGACGGGTGCCGTGTGTCAAGAATCAGAGCAAAATAAACTCCACAGTACACACGTTCGGAAATTTTTTGTATCTTTGCCATGCCTTTTGTGTTTTACTATTCCAAGTAATAAATGCGGAATAAATTATTGTTGCAAAATAGGGACTGCAAATATACAATAAAAACACGAATGACGAACAGAGGTATATTTTGTTCCTCAAAACTTCAGAATACTGAAATTTGAATACGTAACAAACTATGCCTTTGTAACTCATAATCAGCGGGTCCTTGGTTCGAGCCCGAGTGGGACCACGTTGAAAGACAAAAGGTTGCGATACATTTCGCAACCTTTTCATTTTTCAGAAGGAATAAACTGGGAATAAATCAGCTTTTCGGTGTCGTTCTGGACGTGTCAGAACTTAAGCTCGTTTCTCCCATCTCCCATATCCTTTGTCAACAGGTCTGACTTGATTCTCGGCTCCTCATACTCCACCCTGCTTTTCTCTCTCCATTGGTCATACCTGTCATATTTCGCTTCCAAAATCAGCCCTGTCGTGCAGAAGTCATACCGTCCGTCATCCTCATTCAGCCGCACATATCCAGCGCAGCATCTCAACTCTGCCATACCGTTCCTGACATCCAACGTGTACAGGTATTGTGCGCTGACATCCAAGTCGCCAGCAAGCTCATACCCTTTGTCCACATCGCACCATTTTGACAGGTTGATTCCCATGTTCTCCAGCAGCCACTTCCCGTGTGAGAGGTCGCCCTTGACCAAGTAGGTTGCAATCTCGCATGCGTTACAGCAGCCCAACACTCCTGACAGCATCAGCAGTTCAATCCGCTTACCCATCCTGTCTGGCGCACCGTCAAAGTGATACAGCGTTACTTTGTTTCCGTCATTGTCCGTGATTCTGATATTTGCTCTCTTATAGTCCATATCTGTTGCTTTTGTGGTTAATACTCCTGTTATAAATTACTGACCATATTAAACTGTCTTGCAAACCACTTTACGTGCTCAGCTATCGCCTCGTCATCGCCATGCGCCTCCGTATCAAAATCATCCATCATTTCATCAGTGACTTTTGTCTTTTTACTGATAAACTCCCTCACAGGATTTCCATAGAACTCGCTCCATCCGTCAATGTCAAGCCTGTAAACCTTGTGCAGCTTTTTCGCAGTTGCGCTAATTATGCTTCTCTCCATAATCTCGTCATACAGGACATCACACTCGTAACACTCAAGGCTTGCGAACTCGCCATAGGCCAGCTTGATAATGTATATATACTCAATGTCTCCATGCAGACCACACGTCACATCATAGCCGTCATCATCGCATACCAGCTCGTTCGGGTTTACACCTTTCTTCTCCAGATTCTTTTTCAATTCGTCAAACTTGAAATTCCACTTGACAAGCTTGTTTGCGATTCCTTCCGAGCACGGGAAATTCCCGAACGCTCCAGCCTGCATCAACAGGTCAAGCTGTTTGCCGACTCCTTCTGGATAGCCGTCATAGTGATGGTATAACATTACTTCATTACCACTTTCGTCAACGATTCTGATGTTGCATCTTGTACTCATGTCTTTGTCTCCTTTCTGTTGTTTTGTTTTACTTGTTATTGCTTGTTTTCTCGCTTTCCGTGAACTTTCTCTCATACTCCAGTATATCCTCCATTGAAATCCATTCAGGCTTCAAATCGCTTGGGAACTCGTTCCAGATGTTCTTCATCTCCTGAATCAGCTCAACGGTCGTTGACGTATGGGAATTGTTGTAATGCTCTGCGGTATTGTAGTACTCGCAATCCTGCTGCATGCGGCTCAGCAACATGTATTTGAACTTATACCCCTTCATGCGTTTCTCACGCTCCGTGGTTGGGTTTGTGATGACAATGTTGCACTTTACCATTGTGCAAGGCTCTCCGTCAGGCTCGTTGCACGGGCTCAGCCTGTACACTACCGACTCTCCTGAGTCCTTGACCTCCTGATGACAGTCAACGTAGTAATTTCTATTTCCGTCCATGTAAAGGCCACCGTCCATATAATGCTCACCTACTCTCGTGAGTCTCAAAACGTTTTCTCTTGTCTGTTGTTTCATAGCTATTGTGTTTTAAGGTTTGTACCGCTTAGTCAATTTTAACTCCCTGTTGAGCCATGCCCAGCCTGAATATCTCTCTGGATGTGTTGTTGTACGTGATGAACGCAGACTCAATCAGTTTCATGGCTCCCTCGTTCTGAATCAGGAAACCAAGGATTTTATATATCTCAGCCCTATCACTGTCTGGTCTGAATGTACCAGTTGTTCCGATATTGAGAGCCAGCTGACCGTCCTCGAAGTATAACTGTATGCTGTTTCCGAGGATTGACTTCCCGTCACTTCCGAACTGCTCAATGCTTCCATACGTTCTACAACTAATACTGAAAACAGTCTTGTTTCTCAGTCCCAGACCGCTCATCATCACAGCCAGTCCGATGTTGGTGTTCTCGATTACTTGTCTGCTTGATTCAGCCAGCTTGTTCATTTCTTCTGTGTATTCCATAGCCCTTAATATTATATATATTATACATATTTGATTATTTCATTTCATATACCATGTCACGCATCATGCACGAAGCCTCAAATCTCATGTTATCAGTCAGCGTACCTTTGTCAAGCCTCTTGATGTCTCTTGGAATCAACACCTGATACTCGTAGTTCTCGTTTACGTATGGTGATGTCACGCAGGACACAACGACTTTCTTTCCTCTGTATTCCGCTATCACGTTGACCCGAGTCTTGAACTCGTTGATTCTGATTCCGTTTGTCTGTATAGCTTTCATAACTACGTGTTGTTTGTTGAATGATTTAACACTACAAAAATACATAAATACATGTATCATTCAACCGAAAAAATAAAATTTTTTTAACTTGTAAATCAGTACGTTACAATTTTATTTTTAATTAAACTTATTTTTTGCTTCGTTTTTTGGAAGTTTTTCCAACCAATCAACTGGAACACAAAACAAAATCCGTCCCGAATTTCGGAACGGATTCCTAACCTTAAAACATAATTGTTATGAAAAGGAGTGCCCCAAACCAAAGCACTGCCAAATCTCAATTATACAACCAGACCGTTATCCTGTCGCATATATTGCCGAACATCTTGTCCATTGACTCCCTGCACTTCTCATAGTCTGGCTCCACGTCATCGTTCAGCCTCCTGAATCCGATATGCCTGTCAATATAATGCAGATACCTCAAAGCCTCCTCCATGTCGCTATCGCTCTTTCCAGTGAACGCCTTCCTGATATACGAGTTTGTGCTCATGAACCCTCCGAGCATGCCGATGATGATTGCAGCGTCAACCCCTTCATAGCTTACCTTGTTCACCATTTCAATCCTCAGCAGTTTCTTCACATGCTCAATGTCTGGCTCGCTCTGGTCAACTATCTCACACACCGCATCCTCAAACTGGCTGAATTTCTCCTGAGTCAGCGACCTGCGCACCCACTTGTAGGATTTCATAATCCTCTCGTTAATCATAGCTGTCTCGTACTTGAACTTGCTCTTCACACTTGGCAAATTCTGGAACTCCGTCATCAGGTCTTGGATAATCTGCCTGTAAACGCAGAGTTGTATTGTGTAGTGCGACACGCTGAACCTGCCGCCTACCTGCTTCTTCTGTATATTTCCTTTGGTCTGATTCATGACGCAAATATACAAAAATTATTCTATATAATGAAATTTGTTGATTTTTTATATACTTGTATTTCAGTATATTACATAAATTACTTCATTTTTCAGAAGTTTTAATGCTTATTTGTCGAAGATTTTCACTATTTTTGCAACCTCAAACAACCCGTGCGGCTGCACATGTCTGTTGTTTCATAGCTCAGCGTGTTGTGTCGTTTTGTTTTACTTGCCGTGCGGGTTTTGTTTCCTCATCTTTACACGGTTTGATTCAGGGAGTCCTCTTTCGGGGACTCCTGCCCGTATATAGTCAAAATGGCGGATTCCATGAACCCTCCATCCGATTGTAAGAGCAAATAAGGTTTTCCAGTGTCAGAGCCCAAGTACCGCAAAAATCATCTCAATGCAGTCAAACGGCAACGCACGCCTGCCGCACATGAAATCGCTCATCGCCTGCGGCTTCTGTCCGACTGCAGCGGCAAGTATATACTGTTTTATCCCGTTCGCTTCCATAGCGTCCCTGATTCGTTTGCGCAGGTCTGTCTTAACGAAGTACATCCCGAGGCTTGTGTCATAGAACGGTGTCACGTCTTTCCCTGCGGTCTTTGCCGCTTTCAGTATCTCCTTCTCGGTTGTGGCATTGATTACGCTCTCAATCACTTTCATTCTGTTCTGTTCCATATTGTTCACGATTTAAGTATTAATATTAAAATGAATATATCTCACCTTACATTGCCTGTTTTTCGCTTTCCTTGTTTGCATCCATTACTTCCTTGATTTGCCTTGCGAATGCGTATTCAAACAACTGCGTCTCTGCACTTGTGGCATAATACAGGTCAAACTCATCCAAATCAATCTCATCGCATTCCCACACCCTTGTACGTTCTTTCCTGTAGAATATATTGAACCCTACGTCAAACCACAGGCTTCTGTATTGTTTTATCGTATGCTCTTTATAGCACGTCTTGTCATCTGACAGCTTTATGAACCCAAAGCCGAATCCGTCATCCTCCTTTGGATGTGCCACAAACACTTTACCAGCGAGATAACTCGGTGTTGCAGCCTGCATGTCAACCTTCTTCCTGCTGATTATCTTCTGTCTTCTCTCTTCCATACTACTCCGCTGATTTGATATACACTACATTTGCCATGTGTGGTAAAATAATCATCCTACCACTACAACACATAACCTCAAGCTCTCCAAAATTGTTTTCCTTGATTCTATATTCATCACCGTTTTTTAACCTGATTTCTACTGGTCTATTGGTTTCTGTTTCTACTTTGTTACATTCTAATATCATTTTTATATACACTTAGTCCGTGTCGTGCGCAACTTCTATATTGTTAATCGTTATTACTTTCTGAGTCCTCACACTGCTTGAGCAGATTCTCAATAGTCTCCTTGTCGAAAATATCAGACGTGGCCACCTTCCTGATGTCTCCCACGTGCACACACGCAATGTTCTCATTCGTGAAGAAAGCTCCGTGCTCCTTCTCGTACTCTATGATTCCGAGCAACGCTCCAGCCATGTTCGTCAAGGCATCAAACGTGCCGTAGTCCATTGACACACTATTCTTGTTGAAACGTACTTTCATAGCTTTCATTTTTTTTACTTGTTATTCACCATATAAAAACTCATCCACATCCTCAATCTCCTCGCCATTCGCAGGGTTATACGGAACACCGCCCCTGTCATATATCACCAGCCCGCTCATGTTCCTTCTCTTGCAGTAGTTACTCGCACCCTTGAAGGTGTAGAAGTCGGCTATAAAAGCCCCGTTGTAATACACGAAATAATTTCTCATGGCCATTTGTTTTTAGTTGTTTGTCCTGCATCCAGCCCAAGTCTCGAACGCCTTGTCAAATCCAATCCTTATGAAGAGCATGTCACCGCTGCCGTCACCCCACCAGTCATTACAGTGCGAAATCGCATACCCTATCTTGTTGTGGAACTCTGGGCACATCTTGCGGTATATGCTCCTGAACATCGAAGACACCTTCCTGCCCTCAAAATGACCGCCCAGCTTGGCATCGTTCGTGCAGTAGCCTGTCATATAGACCGTCTCAACGCTCCTGTCGTCAGCTTCGTTGGGTGATTTCAGGAACTCATACTCAGCGTCACCCCAGCATCCGTGCTTGATGGTGTCCTTCAACAGCTGCTGTTCGTCATCCGTCAGCACACTGACCATCTGATGAAGCATCTGCATCCTGATGTCGTCAATACCCTTCAATACATTGTCGCTACCCATCTGACTGCATCTCTCACTCCATATCTCGGCCAGATTCTTGTTGTTGCTGAGAAATTCAGCGAATTTCAACTCGTCAAACTTACAGGTGATGGCATCGTCAATGCACTCCAGTGACTCAAGCTCGGTCTTACCCTTACCGATGTACTTCTCGAAAATCTCTTTTGGTTCTCTCATAGCTTTTGATTTTTAATGTTATTATATATGTGTCGTTTTGTCGTTTGTTTTACAGCTACAAAAATACATAAATGTATGTATAATTGTACACCGAAAATAAAATTTTTTCACTTTGTAAATCAGATAGTTATAAAATAAACTAAATAAATACGTGTATTTTCATACCCATTTTTCGGAGTATTTTCAACCTCCACAGCAAAAACACAAAAAAAGACTACGGCACCAGTCCGTAGTCCAGAATCAAAACAATAACAATAAAATCACGGGAGGTCAAGCCTCTCCCATGTATTCCGATATATTATATATAAACTCCTCGGCATTACGGCATATCACATATTTATACCCCTGCTCCTCAACAGCCTCCTGATACGCCTTCTGTAGCCTCGTCTGTTCACCGTCCTTTGATTTCAATTCAACGAAGAGTCCGTGATAACCTCCTCTGGCAATCAGCAGAACGAGGTCAGGGAATCCCGCCCGTGTACCCATTGCCTTGAACCTGCCAGCCTCCCTACTGTTCCTGTACCCTCCATTCGGAGAGTGGTGCAACAGCGGTATGTACTGCGGGTACTGGTAACTGAACCACGTCACGCACGCTATCTGTGTGTCCTCTTCTATATGCCTCATCTCTTTACGACTTTAAGGTTGCGCAATATGGCCAGTGTGTCGCCCTTGCAGGCACTCACCGCTATGGCCTTTACCTTCCGTTTCTCAAACAGGCATTTTCTTTTTTCCTTATACAACGACAGCAGTATCTCATCATTGGCCTGATAGCAGCTTATTTCAAGCGTGTCACCGCATATCTCGCCCGCTATCGAATAACATTCCCCGTCAATCTCAAAAGGTGTCCTGTTGGCCTGTATCACCGTGTCGTAAACCCATACCAGAGTGTCCCTGTATCTCATCGTGTCAACGTATCTGTATTCCACATTGACGATGTTCTCAATCTGGCCAGCCTTGATACCGTATTCTTTCAGTGTCACAAGCTGCTCGCTGAACAGCCTTTTCAACTCCCTCTTCGTCACCTCCTGCTGTATTTCGTACTGGCCAGTAATCTCAGTATTGAAGTTGTCCCTCAACCGCCCTATTTCCTTCGTCTGCTTGACAGCTATTGTGATTAGCACAGCTATCGCAGCCGTCATAAGCAGACCGAATGCAAGTAAGATAAGATTCTTTTTCATTTTTCCAGTTCTATTGTCATTTTAAGTTTCAACGCCACAAAATGCTCGGTTTTGGCAACGCTGCTCGTCTTCCATCCTTCAAGCATATATATCCCGTCACAGTCCAGCAACTCTTTCAGCCGCCTTCTCGTGCATTTCTGCCAGTCCCAAGACGGACTGCATATCCTCATAGGATTCACGGGCACATCACCTCTCATCGCAATCATTTTGCTCGCATTGTTAAACTGCTCGCTCGCCATGCTGCACATGTCCTTCACGAACGCTCCAGATATGAAGATTCTCCTCCCGCTCATGCCGACTCCTTCTTTTTATATCCTCCGTTCTCACAAGGTTTGCCCGCAAGCATCGAAAACTGCGAGAACTTGCATCTGTACAGCGTAGGCAGCTTATTCCTGTCAAGCCATCTGTCTGTGATAGGCTCCGAGTGTTCGCACGTCTCACACGTTCTTTTTGTCAAATCCTCTGCGTTTCGGGATTGGTACCGTCTTTTTGTTGCCATTGTTTTTACTTTTGTTTACTTTTTCTCCTTTCTTAATCACACTTACCTTTTCGCCCTTCTCAACCAGAAAATCAACATACTTGCCATTCAAAAACTCTTCCTCTAAATCTTGCCTATGGCTTATCTCTGTGATTTTAGTCTTGATTGTCTCAATATCATTTCTTAATATTTTCCAATCATTATCCCTCTTTGTGTCGCTCTCGTCCATCTTGGCCATCATACGGTCAATATTCTTCTCCAGTATGTCTGACCATTTTGCTGTTTTCTCCAAGAATAGGTCTCCAAGGTCTATTTGTTTTTTGTCGGTGTCGGCCTCAGCCTTTACAACTTCATCCTTTTTCAAGTCTTTATTCTGTTTTTTGTATCGAATCCTGTCAATTCCTTTGAATACCACATTGACAATGATTACACTACCTATTACTTCTATCAATGAAACCCAATCCATAGCTTTGCCCTCCTATTCTGAATATTTGAAGTCATACAATCGGTTCATCCAGCCTTTCAGGAATACTTGGTCTGACGGTCTCGACACGGTGAGATTCACATAGAACATCCTGCGTCTCTCCCACAGCTTGCCAAACAGCTCCCTTTGGTTCGGATGGTTATTGATAGCGGAAAGCGTCTGGTCGCCAACTATTCCGTCTGCCGTGACACCCAACACTCTCTGGATGTTTTTGATGTAGCCTGATCCACTGCCCCATACATTGTCAACACACAAATTGGCAATGCTCTGATTGTTGATTTTATCGGCCTTCATCTTGTCCCAGTAGAGCGATTTCAGAACATCAAGCCACTCACAAAGGCTTATCTTCTTCAAGTCATCCACCGTAGGCTCTTTCCTGCCTTTCTTCTTGCAGTACGATGTGTAGGTTTTCAGCGTGATGCCACACATGGTGGCACCGCCTGTGTCGTTCGGATGGTTGCTGAATCCTTTCTTCACAGCCTCAACCCACTGCTCTTCGAGCGTTATTGGTTTGCTTACATTTGCACAAACATATTTTTCTGGAGGTACACCAGCCTCCCATTTCAGGATTATAGGTGCAAGTTTTCTTACTTCTGCCATACCTCAGTCCTCCTCATCGTTCTCATCATCATCGCTGCCATCATCGAAGAAACAGCCTACTATGATTCCAAGCAGGATGATGTGGAGTATCGGTATAATAGCCATCATCACAAGCATGGCGAATATCTTCACCTCGCCACTCCTGCGCTTCTGGATAAACAACAGAACCAGGTCAAGTACCAGTATGCACAAGTAGATAACCAATAAGATTTTGAACAGCGTCATCATAACCTCCTTTCCGTTACTCGAAGTTATAACCCAGTTCCTTGTTGATGAAGCCGTTGATTTCAGCCTTCAACGCCTCAAAGGTGTTTGTCTTCAACACGTCAGTTGCATCATCGCTGTGTGACGTTACGCCTTTGATTCTGTCAATCTCCTCGCCAGAGTAATGCTCCAGCAGGAACGCATGCTCAATGTTGGCTCTGTTCGGCTCGCCAGCCACATCCAACACACTGTAGGTGTAGTCGTTCTTTCCGTTCTTAACCACATCGTAAGCGAATCTTACGCTTCCGTTTGCCTGATTCTGCATGGTCTCAGGTCTTGTTTTACCCTTAATTCTCATAATCTGTATAATTTTTAGTTAGTGATAATTTTCTCTTCCTCCGCCTGTTCACGCTGAGGAAATATGCCAGTTTTGTCTTGTTCTTCTTTATGGTAATCTTGTTGTCGTACAAGTTGAAGCACTTGCCGAGCTTCGTGTCCATCAGTATCTCGAACACATGACCCGTCAGCACACCAGCATTGCACCACTTGAGCAGCCCGCAATAGCTATTGAACTCGCTTTGGAACCGCTCGCAAACCACCTGCATGTTGCATCTATGTTTGTCAACAAACTCAATGGCACACATCGTCTTCCACTTGAAGTTGTGCGCTATCCTGTCAGAAGGCAGCATCCTGTCGTATCTCAGCTTTATGCCAAGGAACTCAACACCCTTGCTGATGTGCTGCACATACTTCTTATCCCTGTGCCACTCCAGCTGCAACTCTTCCATGATGTAATTCTCTATAATCTTCTCGTCAATCTTCCACTGCTCGTAGTCCGTGACGAATATCAACGTGTCGTCAGTGTAATGCACAAAATCATACCCGAGCTCACGGAGTTTTCTCAGATACAGCGTGGTGACAAAATTCGCTCCAGTCTGGCTCGTCACGTTGCCGATTGGCAGTCCTATGATTTTTCCTCTCATTGACTTCCTCGGCTCAAGTTTCAGCCAAGCAAGGCCATGAGATTTCATTATCATCCTCTCCTGCGGCAGCGAGCGGTATATGATTCTCGTCAACCACATCAACCTGTTCCTTCTCTCCTCGTCAAGACCAAAATTCTGCATGATGAAGTCAACCATCCAGTTTTCCAACAAGTCGGTTTTGATACTCATGAAAAACGATCTCAAATCACGTTTTACAAGAATCATATCCTTTGTCCATCCGCAACTGATAGCTTCCATTTTCTCACGTGCAGCCAGCACGGCTCTCAATCCACCCTTGCCCTTACGGCACGAGTAGCTGTCATCGTCAAACCACTCCGTCTCAAGGAACGGTTTAATCTGTTCGTTGAACCACGTCTGCACAACCCTGTCACCGAACCATGCGGCAATAACCTCTCTGACTCTCGGTTGGTCAATGATAAATCCTATCGAACGCTCTGGAACATACTCCATGAGCCATACACAGAGTGACAGCATGACACGTGTCACGACATCGTACTCAAATGCTAGTTGTGTCATGCTGTTTCTCTTGGTTTTCCTGCATATCTTCCATGCAAGGTTCATTTCACAATGGAACTCCTGAAACTTCGCCAGACCTGCGTAATCCGATAGACAATAATCGAGGGCGCGCCCGTAGTTAGCGTTGTACTTGTTGTTGTTGTTGAGACAACCATTGTTGCCGTTGAATAACCACGCATTGTTGGAATTGTACTGGGCTACAGACTTATACCCGCATATTGAAAACTGACTACGCATTATTACCTCCTAATCTATCGCAGTTATGCGTCCTTATTATCTTCGGGCTCTCCGCAAGGGGCGCACCCCTCTACGTCTGACCCGTTTACCGAATCACCAGTCTTTTTGGCAAACGTGCTAAGCAGGTTTGCGAAGTTTATCTCAAGTTCCGCAAGGCTTACGTCAAGTCTTGCCTTGGTCTTGTCGGATATTGTACCCAAATCATTCAGCTGACCCAGAATCATCATCACCACTCCACACTCCGAGTAGGCATCGTTCATCATGTCACGCTTCGCCTCCCATGTGTGCTTGTCGTATGGTATGAGTTTTAATGACTTGGCAAACGTCCTCTTCATAAATCCGAGGCTGTCTTTCATCTGCTGCTTCAAGTCGAAGTTATGCTCCTTCGGTGTGTTTTTCAACACCCTGTATATCTCGTTCTCGAACAGCAGAAACAGACGTGCTGCCTCAAAATCCGTTACCGCTTTGTTTCTGTGTCTTCTTGCTGACATTGTTCCTTGACTATAAGTTTTTGTTCAATATCCGTATTGCCCGCCTTTTTTTGAAGAAAGGCGGGCGAAAGGTTAAATTACTAATTCAAATAAGCGAGGGCGCGCCCGTAGTCAGCGTTGTACTTGTAGCTGTAGTCGAGACAACCATAGTTGCCGTAGAAAAACCACGCAGTGTAGGATTTGTACTGGGCTACAGACCAGTAATATGTTGAGTTTGACAGTGCCGTACCGCCCAACAGTGCAATGGCAGTGTTGATTTCGGTAAAGTTCACGTCTCTCATAAACACCGCAATCTCGTGATTGGTCGGCATGTTGAAGCCTCCAATATCGCCATCGGTGACAGACCTTGCGGCCTCTGCAGCAGGGAATGCAGCCACGTATGTGCCAGTGAAGTCCATAGTGGTCACCGACACGAGAGCCGAAGTCTGGGTGTCTCCGTTGTCATACGACTGAGACTCAATGCCGTTTGAATGCGTGTCGTCAATCATCACACGGCTTGCGTCCATGTACGCATTCCAGTCTCCATCGTACTTATCGTACAGAGCCTGATGTGTTGCGTTTCCGTCATTGTTCAGTGAGGCAAATCCAGCCTGTGACATACGTCCTGACACAGCATCCTCTGCAAGGTATGAATCCACGCCACCGTGACCGCTTCCGCTGGTGCCGTAGTAGTACTTTGCTCTTGTCTCGTTCGCAATACATCTGTAAGACAGGTTGATTCCGCTTTCAGCGTACTGTCTTGTGTTTGCGGCAAGGAATCCCAAGTTCGGGAACATCGTGGTGACATCCTGAGCCATGAATGTACGGTGAACCTCGCTCTGCTGCACGCCATTGATACGGACATACTTCGATAAGTCTTCAACGGATGCTGTTCCAGATACGTTTGAGATTGTGAATGTCGTGTTGTTGTAGCTCAGCTGAGATACCCTAATGAAGTTCTCGCCAGATGCTGTTGTGACGACAAAATACGAGCTCGTGCCAGTGAAACGTGATGCAATCTGGGACAGCGTGTCGCCAGCAGTCCATGTCACGGTTCCAGTCTTCTCGCTTCCGTTGATGGTGACAGCGAAATTCAGCGAGCCGTCTGTTGTTGTGTCAATATAGAGTCTGTACTTGTTCGGTGCAGCCCAAGTCTTTGCGGCAAGCGCATTCTTGTGCATGCCTACAGCCCTGCCGTTCTTACCTCTATGGAATCTCACCACGGGCTTCTCGAAGTACCTCACAGCGTCAATCTGCGAGCGTTTGTCAATGCTTCTCATTGGCAGGTATTTCAGCATACCAGACAGGTTGTCCTTGTAAACAAGCGCAACCTCATAGTTTCCGAGTTCGCTCTCGTACAGCAGGAATCTTTCAGCGGAGAACAAATCCTGAACCTCCGCATTCTCCGACACCACAAGTTTTGCCTTTGTGTCGTCAATCTCCACCATATACGAGCCGTCAACGGTGCCAGCCTTGACTTCCACGCTCTCAATGATATTAACCTGCGCCTCAGACTCAATCCCAGTCAATTTACCCTGTTCTGTGGCAGTGAACGCCTTGTTTGTCTCACCGTCTTCCACAAGGTCTGCGCTGAGCTTATGGCTTGCGTCAATCTTGGTCTGATAACCCGCCAGTGTGCTGGCGAGTGCCGTAGAGCTCACATAGTCCTCCAATGTGAGGTTCAGCGTTTCGGTTGTGCAGTAGCCAGACAGGTCAATGTCCGCATCACCTATCTTCTCCCAAGTGTAGGTGTATGGGTCGGCCTGCGTTCCCGCTCCGCTTCTCAATGTGATATACTCGGCTTTTGTATTGGCATTGTCAGCGGTGTGACCCGTTGACGATGCTGGGACAAGATAAATCTTGTTCATCGTGTCCGCTGACGCTGTAGGCAGCGTGGAGACGCTGACATAGGTGAACTGCTTGAGTGCCGCAATCAGCGCACCTACCTCTGTCTTCGAGTAGGTCTCCGTGGTCAGATAGTAATTCAGCAGGTCGTTCACACTTTTGGTGATGTACCCTTTGGCATCTATCTCATCCTCCCTCTTCTCCTTGTACCGCCTCAGCATGTCTAATGTTAAGAGTTTTTCCTTCATATCGTGTTAAATTAATGATTGTAATTCGTGTTCCGTAACCAAGCCAACGGTCTGGTTACCGCTTGTGTAGCATTTTACCCTGAATACCTTTACTTTGCCAGCATACACCATCCTGTCGCCATCCACATACAGCCTGTCAAGTCCAGTTGCTGAAAACTTCATCGTGACATCACTCCTGTTGTTTGTGTTGTCTATGGTGATATTTTCAACTGTTGCAACCTCTGATACCGCTACAATGTAGTCCGTTGTACCGTCATGTATTTCCTCCAGTAGCCAATCTTCTGTGCTTACATCCCCCTGTCCCAACAACGAACTTCCGTTGACAGTCCTGATGCTCGTTCCGCTCGTAAGCCTCTCCTGTATATACTGAGTACTCCTATACCACAGAGTGTTGATACCGTCTGCACTGAGATAATACAGCCTTGTTATCGCAAACGAGCTCTCAATCTTGAAGAACGTCACAGATGTTCTGGACAGTCTGTAATACGGCTGACCGTCAACCTCCACAATAATAAGTTTCCCGCTGTCCCCCGCAGCTATCATGTCAGATGGTGACATTGGAACCTTATAGCTATATTGTCCATACGAGGTGGCTTTCAGGTAGATTATATTCTCAGTCCTCCATTCAAGCCCATCGCCATAGGAATTGACTCCGAGAATCTTTCCAGCGTTGCCCATAACAGGAGGCATCAAGTCCTCTGCGATATGATGCTGCAGACACTTGAACTGCTGTATATACTCCTTCTTGAAATCATCCGCACTGCCATCATACAGGTATCTCACCGACATTGCCATATCGTTATAGAATCCCGTCAGTGAAAGTGCTATGCTGTTGTACGTCAACCCAGCGGCATAGGTCTTTGATGCGTTATAAGATGTTGAAGCCCAGAACAACGCAACCTTGGCCATCTGGTAGAACGAGCCACTGTCCATATATCCAGCCGCCTTTGCCGAGAATGCGGACGCATTGTTATTGGCAGGCACAAAGCCTACAGAGCCAACCACTTCCGAGCTATCCCATGACTGCATGCTTGCCAGAGCCTTCGCCACTGATGTCGGGCTGTCTGTTGCCAAATACTTCTCAAACTGACCCATATAGTCTCTCAACTCCTCAAAGTCAGCAAGTGTCGGCAACCTCCATCCGCTAAACGTGGCTATCTGTGCGGCTGATATGTTGTACAGCAAACCGTATGTTTCGTCATTGTTCGCATCACCGTCCACATGGTAGTAGTACGGAATGATGTCGCTGACGCTGCTGTCGCCATGCGTAAGACTGTCGCCATTGGCATCCTTAGTGGTTCTCAGGTTCTGAACCATCCATACTTGGTCGCCAATCTGCACAGCGTCATACCAGTTTCCGTCATTATCCCTCACGGCATTCGGATAGTACCCCCACTCGATTTCGCTCTTGTAGTCAAGCTGAATCAATTGCAGGCCTATGTCAATCCATGACTTGAACCTTGACAGATTACCCAGTGTTGCGAGTTTGTCCTTCATATTCCTACTTCTTTAGTTCAAGGGGCGGGGTGCTCGGTGTAAAACTTATGAACAAAACCACCAAACTCCCCGTTCGTCCCTTGTCTTGTTTCTTTTAGCTGCCTGATGAGAACAGGCCGTCAATGTCAGCGTTTCCGCATACCACCAGCAAGCCCTCCTTGTTGGTTACGGGCATGTTGTAGGATGATGCGCTTGATGTTCCCTCGCTTGAACCGCTCGGTGCCACATCAACCTTGATGGACTCAATGACGTTGACTTGTGCGCCTGCCTCAATGCCTGCCAGTTTGGTCTGTTCCGTTCCTGTATAGACCTTGTTGGTTGAACCGTCAGAGAGCAGGTCTGCGCTCAGCTTGTGGCTTGAGTCAATCTTGGTCTGATAGCCTTCCAGTGTAGTCGCAAGGCTGGTTGCCGTCACATAGCTCTGCAGTGTGGTGTTCAGGGATTCGGTGGTCACATAACCGCTCAATGAGATTTCAGTGTCACCGATTTTCTCCCAAGCATAGGTGTACGGGTCTAACTCGGTGCCAGAACCGCCAGAGATAACCGTGATATACTCCTGTTTCACATTGGAAGCGTCCGATGAGTGGCCGCTGCTTGATGCGGGAACAAGGTAAATCTTGTTCATCGTGCTTGCAGACGGTGTCAGCTGTGCGAAGTCCTCCGCACTGATTGACTCGTACGTAAACTGCTTGATTGCAGCCAACAGGTTGTCCACCTCCGTCTTGGTGTAGGTGTTCGTCTTGGTGTAATAGTTGACAAGGTCATTGACCGTGTTGGTCACATACCCCTTTGCCAGCAGAGCGGCCTCGCTCTTTGTCCGAAACTCGGCAAGGTTGCCGAGGGTTACCAGTTTGTCTTTCATTTTTCTCTACCTTTTTAACTGTTAATAATGCTTGTTATACCGTTTCCGCATTGTCCTCAAACAAATCGTCAATCTCTTCATTTGTAGCTGTCTCGTACGTCCTGAGCCAGTTGAAATAGTCACACACCGTTCCAGTGTGACCCATAGCCAGCCATACCTGATATGATGACAGCCCGTTATCTCCCTTGTCACCCTTTATCCACTTGCCAAATGTCACGAGCATCGTCTCCGTAACACTATAGCACGTGTCGTATATCACCTCAAGTCTCGGCTGGGAAATCTCTGCATGTATGGAAGATTCAGACGATGGACTTCCCGCCTTGCCGTCAACGTCAAGCCTTGGCTGCGATACCGTCAGTTTGATTGTGAAATCCGTCACTTCCATATACCTCTTTTTCTTTAGTTCAGTTTATTGGTCACCACTTCGGTCACCCATTCTATCTGCATGGACTGCTCGCCTGCGCTCACAAACTTCCTGTCCTCCGTGAACACAGCGAGCTTCAATATGGTTGCTCCGCTGAAATTCCTCGTGGTGTTCCAGTCAAGCTGCAGGGCGTAGTGCGTCTCGTCAACCTGCTCAATCAGCCCGTCATCAGTCACAGTCTCGAACAGCGGCTTGCCCATAGGTGTGTATATGCCGACTTTCAGCTTCTTGCCGCTGAGTTCTGCCGATGTCTCCAGCATAATCGTTGTCGTGTCTCCTTGTCTCAATTCCAGCATGGCACCATGTTTTTATTAGTTCAATACTTTCATCTGCTTGGCATCCACGGTCAGGATGTCAAGTTCTGGATTGTACATCAGCTCAATCACACAAAACCTGTTAGCCTCAACCGTTATGGATTTGCTATCGCCTATCATCAGCGTTTCACTCATCTCTTCCGATTCAAGCGTCAAGTCAACGTCAATGCTGCTGCCGTTGTCCTTGTTCAGTACAATCACCGTGTTTTTCCCATAGTCAAGCACATCAGCGATTGACAGCGTGAAGTTCTCATTGTTCTCAATGAAGTACATCTCACCGCCCATGACCTTCAACTCTGCCACACCTTCCTTGATTTCGACCTCAGCCTTTCTCAGGTTGCACGTGTCGCTACATCTCTCCCATCCGCTTGCGTCCGTGTATGCGCTTGTCATGCCGCTCACAGCGTCATTATAGTATCTTACACATCTCCTGAAATGCTCGCCAAGACTCGGTATGTACAAGTCCTGAATCACGCAGTAGCTCTCATCGCTCTCAAGACCTGTCGTGTTCTCGGCATTCTTTGCGTTCCTCACGTCAAGGATGCAGCACACCGCACTCTCGCACTTGCTCAGCTCAGATGGTGAGTTTGACGGCTTGTTGAACGACACTCCGCTCATGATGCCGTAGTTCCCGATAAACCTTCCATTTCTCAGCAGTGTGACGTCGTTGAAGTCCGTGAACGCATTCATTGACACAAGGCTCATTCCCACTGCGCTTCCAGCGGATGCCTTGTACACCTCGTTCACCTTCCATAGCATCGTGTTCCCAGCCCCATTCACCGCAAGCACCTTGTTCGCATTGCCACTGATGGTCGGAATCTGCAACCCTCCGTTAATCATCTTCATAATGACCTCTACCGTGGCCTTCATCCAGCCCTTCTCTGTGGCTACATAGACAATATCCGTCTTTGCGACAGACTCCGCATCATTGTACTCCTCCGTATTGCTTGCAAGCCCGCCAAAGTCCTGAATCTTCTGCGGGTTCTCCGCATCGAACGGCAACAGTGTCGCTCCGCCAATCTTCGGTTTGTTCTGCAGGTCTGCGTAGTTGTTTGAGCGAACCACGCTTCCCGTGGCCACCCATTCATACGCTCCGTTGTTCAACTGGCACTTGTAGTATGTGTTGCCAATCTTGTATTCGTCTCCGAGGTTGTCGGCACCCGCCACTGGCAGGTCGCTAACCGAGTCCAGCACTCCGAGGTTTCCGCTCACGACATCATTGAACTGTGCCGCTGTCGGATAAGCCCCTGTGTAGAAATAGCCTCTCTGTGTGTCCTTGTTCTGTTTCATACCGTTATATTCTGAAAGTGTCGCCAATAGCCATATATCCGAGTCCGCTCGGGCTCACAGCCTTGTTCACGGCCTGAATCGTGGCTATGGTCTCACCGTTTTCGTTTTTCAATGGAATGTTATATGTGATGTCCTCTCCGCTCGTATTAGGCTTGAAGACAATCTCTATCGTGTCGCTGCCGTTGCCGCCAGTCAGTTTGCTGAATTCAGCGTCATTCATCACCGAGTTGATGTCCAATGTCCATCTCTCCGAGGAGTTGACCAAAACCTCTGTCCTGCTCGCTCCGTCATTATCGCCTCCTGAGAAGCCTCCGATAATCAACTCCACTATCTCATTCTCGGCCTCTGTTGAGTATGAGTGCCTGTTTCTTCTCAACACCATCTGGACGGTGTACTTATCGTTGAATACTCCAGTCTCTCTCTCAATGTCAAATATGCCCTCTGACACCTCTACATCCACACCGTCAATGGTTTTCTCATCGCAGCAGAAAAACACGTTGAGCAACCTGAAAAAGTCCCTTGGTATGCGTCTCGCATTGTCACCGAGATTCAGTGTCACACACTCCTTCGGAAGGCTCCTGATTATCTCCTTGCCGCCAGTATAGGTGTCAAACAGGGTGATGTCGCTCGCAGGCTCCAACTCCGTATATCCAGCTTCAAGTCTCACATCGTAACCGTTGACCATGTAGCCCCAGAACGTGTCAAACCTGCAGTCGTTCATGCCGCAGTCAAGTTTGTAGTGGAACAGTTTCGTGCCCTCAAGATTACCCGTACACAACATCCTGTTGCTCGTCCACACGTCACCTCTCATGTCGGTGATTTCCACATAGAACTCATCACCCTCGGTTATTATCCTGCCGCCTGACGTTATGTCCTTTATCCTCTGGGAGAAAACGTATATGCCGTTGACATACGGGTCGTTCCTGAATCTTACCACAAACTCATCGTACAGATGGCCGCTGTATGTAAGGTTCTGAACCGCTGAGAACGTTGAAGTCCTCGCAATCGCACCGTTGACAATGAATTTTACCGTGAAGTTTTTCGACTCGCTCTGTATGTGGTAGTTTTCCCAAGAAAACTGGAACGACAGCAGGTCGTTCTCCGACCATCTTTGCAGGTAACATGACTGGTACTCACGCTCTTCCGCATCATCCCATACCCTTTTGTCACCCCTTCTCCTGAAACACATGGGGTTGCTGTAAGGCAGCCTTATGACGCTGTTAAGCACCTTGTACATTGCTCTATCCTGTTGACTTGCACCCATTAACGCTTGCAAAATTAAATCTTCTGCATAAATACTTCTTTTTTTAGAATTTTTAATGTGTAACTCACTTTTTTACACAAAAAAAGTGAATTATTTTCCGTGCAGTCCAGAAACGTTGTTTTCCAGCGGTCTTAATACTCTTTCAGAAGGAGCTTGAACTCGCACTGCTGCTCGTTCATCGGGTTGATGGTCACAGCGTCATTCTCGTATGCGAGGTAGCCCTTGTACTGCCTGCCTTCGTAGTCAAACTTCACAAGCCCTGTCCTGTTGTTCTCAATGTTCCTTATCAGCCATTCCTTTCCAGCTGCGGAGATGCTGACAATCAGCGGGACAAATCTCCTGTCGTCCGTTATCTCAATGTCTTCATATCCTCTGATATACATGCCGACACCACCTTCTGCCCAAAGGACATCTGGATTTCTTACAGCTAACTTGCTGTTATAATCAGCACTTTTGAACGTTATCATCTTTCCAACTTCAAACGCCAAGTATCCATTCAATTCTCTTGCGTGTGCCGTTAGCATGAACTTTGGCCAATACTTCACGTTCCATTCATAACTCGGAAACGGAGAGCCGCCAGACACTACAATGTCTCTATTGAGTACATACACATCACATCCGATTATTTCATTTCTTGAATCTGGCTTTCCATGAATAAGGTAAATACTTCCTACATCGCCATCCTTATCGCTGTCAAAATTTTCAATCAGATACTCCTCAACAGCCCTTGAATACGCTTTGTATGGGCAAATAATTGACAGTTCATTCTCTTCTATTTGTGTATTAGGTGTATCATACTCATACAGACAATTAAACTCCCTCTCTTTGTTCACAGTATCTTCATCAACCTCATGTCCGATTTTGATATGGGTATATAACTTATCCCTCCATAGTGTCAACGAGAAGTCGTTTATCCTTTCTCCAAGACTTGTTATTATGTTACTTGAGAACATATCGTCGTAATGCGCAAGAAATACCGTGTATTGGTCATTTTCAATGTTGTAATTGACACAAAGCCTATAGTTGTAGATTGAGTAGCAGTATTCAAGAAAACTATTTAGGCTTGTCCTTACACTTCCTTTCAATACCGCTCCTCTATAAGTAACCTGCGTGCCAAACTGCATACCCTCTGGCAGTACTCCTTCATACATCATAACATGTGACGGAAGGCCGCTTATATTTACACCAAACAACTCGCATGTTATAAATGGATTTCCGCTTAAATCCAAATCAATATAAGTCGTTGTTACGTTTGTTTTATGGCCGTTGATATACCATATACACCCAGTGATATTATTCGATACAACAGGCTT
>Ga0265298_10002857_pt1 | contig 23442 bp, 19 predicted proteins | sample AusTroGonzalo_MG_3_FD_193486 | JGI IMG/M metagenome (GOLD analysis project Ga0265298, IMG submission 193486) | Bovine rumen microbial communities from tropical cattle in Woodstock, Queensland, Australia - Gonzalo_01 | ecosystem: Host-associated > Mammals > Digestive system > Stomach > Rumen ...
AGACCTTCATGAGGACTATCAAAGAAAGAGAGGAGGATTTGCTCAACTATTACGAGACCTTTGTCACCAACGCATCGGCTGAGTCGCTGAACTCTGGCATCAAGGGCTTCCGGGCAGAACTGCATGGAATCTCTAACCTGCCGTTCTTCTTCTACAGAGTCTGTAAGATATATGGATGACTGGTTTTGCCTTTGCTTATGCAGTCATGCGGGCCTGTGGAGGTCAGCCACGGAAAAATCCGGGTGCGCCGAGACGTGCCAGGGACCGATGGGCGTGGGACCCTCTCCGATGTTGATGTTACAGGGTTCGCAATAGTAGTAACGGAAGGTGCTGTCCGTCTGCTGCACCACATCTGGGGCCCATACCACTTCGGTGGTGGGCCAGTTCATCACGATGTTCTTCCAGTTTCTGAAATCCTTCGATACCCCACACCTGCGCCGGACCATAGCCGTTGCCAGTGCCGTCGGTGGTGGCATAGAGATACCAGGTATCGCCGAACTTCCTGATGGTAGGGTCGGCGAAATAGCCTGGGATGAAGGGATTGCCTGCGCCAGGGGTGTTCCACTCAGTCGCATGACCTTGTATCGTCAGCGTCAGTAGTGCAAATAAAGTCAGTATTCTCATATCATTGTCTATATCGTTTTTATCCTCCAATGATAACGTTAAGCCCTTTGGTCTCCAACAGCTGCCTGCAACGGTCGAGGGTCTCGTCTGTCGGCGATGACATAAGATAGTTATGTGGATTATATACTGACGGGGGAAGCATGCGGCGATGCTTGTCCTTGCCCACATCGTGGTAAGGGAGGAGGTGTACGGTGACGGATGTACGGAGCGATGCCAGGAACTTGCCCGTGGCATCCATGTTCTGTTCATCGGCATTGATACCCTCGATGAGGGGAATGCGGATGAGAAATGAATGGCCGTTGTCTGCCAGGTAACGGATGTTCTGAAGGATGAGGTCATTGGGGACACCCGTATAGAGGCGATGGTTGTCTGAGTCCATGATCTTCAGGTCGGCGAGTATCAGTTCGCATTCTTGGACCACCTCTGCCACCACCTCTTGTGGTGCATAGAGCGAAGTGTCAACCGTGCGATGAAAACCGCGACGACCCAGTTCCTTCAACAGTTCAAGGGTATAGGCGTGATGCATCAGGGGCTCTCCACCACAGAGGGTCACGCCCCCGCCGCTGTCCTCCATCACGGCCCGTTCCTTCTCGATCTCTGCCATCAGGGCTTCCATCGTCCATGCCTTGCCGCACATCTCCAAAGCGGTGGTAGGACACTCTTCGGTGCAGAGATGGCAGACGGCGCAGGGATGCTCCATCACGATACCGTCGGGTGTGAGACGAAGGAGCTGCTGCGGACACACATTGACGCATGTCTGGCAGCCGATGCACTTGCTTTTCTTATAGAGTACCTGAGCCTGCGGCGTCCAGCTCTCGGGATTGTGGCACCACACACAGCGCAGCGGACAGCCTTTCATGAAGATGGTTGTCCGTATGCCTGGCCCGTCGTTGATGGCATACCTCTTAATATCGAATATCAGCGCCTCAGTACTCACTGTTTTCCGTTCTTGCGATAATCTCGTTCTGCAACTGCTCCGTCATATCGTTGAAGTAGTCGGAGTATCCTGCCACACGCACCAGCAAATCACGATATTCCTCGGGATGTACCTGTGCGTCGTGGAGCGTGGCGGTATCGATGATATTAAACTGGATATGATGGCCGCCCATCTTGAAGTAGCTGCGAATCAGCGAGGCCAGTTTCTTCTGATCCTCCTCCCGTTTCAGCAGATTGGGCACGAAGCGCACGTTCAACAGCGTACCGCCGCTCTTGGTCTGATCCAGTTTGCCGAGACTCTTGATGACTGCCGTAGGACCATGTGTATCCGATCCGTGGGCTGGTGAGGTACCGTCGCTGATGGCGAAGTGGGCAAAACGTCCGTTGGGGGTAGCCCCGCACACCTGTCCGAAATAATTGTGGCAGGTAGTAGAGAGCATATTCAACTGCGTCTTGCCGCCACGGGTATTGGGACGGCCCTCGATAGCCTTCACCAGATCGTCGTACACCCGCACGGCAATGCTGTCGGCATATTCGTTGTCATTGCCAAAGAACGGCGTATGATTCCTAATATACTGCCGCATTTTTTCCCCTCCTACATAGGAGGGGCTAGGGGTGGTACTTCCCCAGTTCGTAGCGCAGGCTTCGAGGATCTGTTCCATCGTATACCGCTTGTCCTCAAACACATGCTTCTTCAAGGCTGCGAGACTATCCGTGATAGTACCCAGGCCCGTACACTGGATATAGGTGGTGTTATATCGTGCTCCGCCGCTATAGTAGTCCTTGCCCTTCTCGATGCAGTCGTCGATATAGAGACTCAGGAAGGTTGCCGGAGCATAGAGCGAGAACATCCGCTCAATATAGTTGTTCACGGAGAGCTTCAAGTTCACGAAGTACACCATCTGCCGATGCCAGGCATCGTAGAGTTCTTCGTAGGTCTTGAACCTTCGCGGATCCTCCGTCTCGATGCCTATCTTCTTCCCCGTCTCGGGGTCGACGCCGTTGTTCAGCGTGATTTCCAAGATCTTCGGGGTGTTCAGATAGCCCGTCAACAGATAGGCCTCCTTGCCGAAGGCTCCCACCTCGATACAGCCTGAACAACCACCTTCACGGGCATCCTCCAACGACTTGCCGGCTCGCACCATCTCCTTCACATATGTGTCGGGATTGAAGATGGAGGGATAGCCGTGACCCTGGCGGATTACCTTGATACCTTCGAGCAGGAACTCGTCGGGGGTGTTCTCAGCGATATGTATCGAGAGACCCGGCTGCAACTCATGCAGCTCCTCCTGGATCTCGAGAATGATATACGACAGTTCGTTGGCGGCACTCTTGCCGTTACGGTCCACGCCGCCGATATTGATATTGGTGAAGTCGTTATAGGTGCCGCTTTCGAGGGCCGTCACGCCCACCTTCGGGGGTGCTGGCTGGTTGTTGAACTTGATCCACAGACAACTCAGCAGTTCCTTGGCCTGCTCGCGCGTCAGCGTACCTTCCTCGATGCCTTTCTGATAGAAGGGCCACAGGTGCTGGTCGATATGTCCGGGATTCATCGAGTCCCAGCCGTTGAGCTCCGTCACCGTACCGAGATGCACGAACCAGTACATCTGTATCGCCTCCCACAGATCCCTGGGGGCATGGGCAGGCACCCACCGGCACACTTCGGCAATCTTCTCCAACTCCCGTATGCGCCGCTCGTCGGCCTCCGTCTTTACCTTTTTATCTTTTAACCTTTTTACCTTTTCCTCTGCGAGCTCTGCATGCCGTTCTGCAAACAGGATGGCCGCATCGCAGGAGATGGCCATCGCCTCCAGCTCCTGCTGCTTATCCGTAGCCTCGGGGTCGTAGATATAGTCGAGTTCCGCTATCTTCTTCTCAATACGGGCCTTCACGTCCAAAAGCCCCTCATGGTACATCTTGCCATCCATGGCCGTATGTCCTGCGGCACGCTGCTCCATAAACTCGGTGAACACGCCTGCATGATAGGCCTCTTCCCACGCCTTTGACACATGATTAAAGATGCGCTCCCGCTGGGTCTTGCCCTTCCAGTAGGGGATCACCTCACGCTCGTAGGTGTCGATATCGGCTTGCGAGATATGATAGCTTTGCAGCTCACGGGTATCGAGGGTGTGGAGATCTTCTACAGAGTGACAGGTCAGTTCGGGGAATGTCGGCACCGCCTTGGGCACAGGCCCGCGCTCAGCCACAATCAGCTCGTCATCGCCGATATAGAGGGTCTTCTTCTTGCAGATCTCATAGAAGTTCCTGGCCCGTAGCACTGCCGTGGGCATCGTACCGTAGTGGGTTTTATAAAACGCCGTCTCTATCAGGGCACGCTCTATCGACAGCGTCGTCGGCGTGTCCATATTCTGCTGTCTCAGCCTTCTGATGCGGTCGTTCATGCCGCCCAGGTTCTCCGGATGTTTAATAGTATAGTTCATCTTATCGCTTTTTCACCTTTTTACCTTTTTACCTTTTTACCTTTCCCCCTTCGCCTCATACACTTCTTCTATCGTCATCGGTTTCTTAATGGTGCCGAGAAGTCTTGCCCCGCTGTCTGTCATCACATAGTTAAGCTCATTGCGCAGGCCCGTGAAGTCGCGCCAGGGCCCCAGCTTGTCGTAGCAGATAAAGTCGCGGAACTGTCCCTCGGCCTCCCATTTGTCCATCAGTTCAGGGATGAAATAGATACCAGGCTCGACGGTGAACACGAAGCCTTTTTCCAACGGACGTGCCAGACGCAGCGACTTGAAGCCGAACTGTGTCGATTTCACCTGCCCCTCGGCATAACCTACATACTGCTCACCAAGATTCTCCATGTTATGGACATCCAGTCCCACCATGTGTCCCAGTCCGCAAGGGAAGAACAGGGCGTATGCACCACATTCGGCGGCCTCGGCTGGATCCCCCTTCATCAGTCCCAGCTCCTTCATGCCCCGGGCTATCTCCGTGGCGGCGGCGATGTGGGCCTCACGGAAGGGAGTACCCAGGTGCAATTGATCCACTGCCGCCTGAAAACTGCGCAGATGGATGTTATAGACTTCCGCCTGACGATCAGTGAAACGCTCACCCACAGGCATCGACGACGACAGGTCGCCAGCATAGTGGTTCTTCGTCTCAGCGCCGGCATCGAGCAGGAAGATGTCACCCTCTTTCAGGTCATGGATAAACCCGTGGTTGTGCAACACCTGTCCCTGTACGGTGGCGATGGTGGGGAATGCCAAGGCATTGCCGTGGCGGCAGGCCACCTCCTCGACGGCCGCGGCCACCTCGCTCTCATGGATGCCAGGCCTCACCGTGCGATAGGCAGCGAGGTGCATCTCCGTACTCAGGTCGACGCTCTCCTCTATCAGTCGTATCTCCTCCTCGTCCTTATAGTTGCGCTGTTTCACGATGGCCTTGATGAATTCCACAGAGGCTTTTGCTGTCTGGGCGGCAGGCTCCACGCCCAACAGTTCCCACAGCCATACCCGATGGTCGCCGCGATAGGGAGGCAGGAAGCAGACTAATTTACCATATACCATTTTTGCCAGTTCACTCATGGGACGGACGTCGGTGATGCCCACCGGCTCGCACCGTTCTTTGAGCGAAGGCATGGCCCCAGTCCATACAATATCGTCAATCGTCAGGTCGTTGCCAAAGACGATTTCACGGTCTTCATCGATATCGATAATCGCAGCAATGCCCGGAAAGTCGAGCCCGAAGAAATACAGCATCGTGGAGTCCTGACGGAATCGGTAGGTATTGTCGGCATAGTTCATACCCACCTCTTCATTACCTAAGAAGAGCAACAGTCCGCTGCCCACATCCTTCTTCAACTGCGCCCTGCGCCGTATATACGTTTCCTTACAAATCTTCATACTCAATATCTACTTATCTCGTTTATTTTCTTATGTTTGCTGATGTGCAGCGAGGTATTGGGGAAGAACTCTGCCAACAGGTCGTAGAGGTCAGGATCGAAGTCCTTCAACTCTTCGCGAGTGTTGCACCAGTTGTGCTTCCCGTCCGTATGATCCATCTCGGCATTCACGTTGAACCAGTCCTGTACGGCTTCTGCGAAATACTCCTCCTTGTCCGTGATACGGTAGGTATTGTCAAGAATACCCTTTGCCTTCGCGTTCTCATAGCATTGTTTCAGGCGATTGTCAAAATCAGGTACGGCGAGTGCCAGTCCGATAAGATGGATAGAGTGTGCAAACTCGTGGATGAGGATATCTTCCGCATGATACTTATCGATCTGATAGGCGAGCACATTCTCTTCTGCACAACTCGTCAACGGCAGTTCGAGGTCACCGCCTAAGCCACGTGCCCTCAAATCCCAATTCAGGGCGGTATCGTTCACCAGATGATGGTGTTCGGGGATATCAGTGGTTCCTTCGTAACGGGCCATGATGGCCACCCGTGTGCCATAGCTCACCATCGAGTCGAGCACCGCCTTGGGCAGCATCGAGGTCATGGCATACAGCGTGCGGTGGGCAGCCACGAAGGCAGAGTCCGGCACGCGCCAAGAGGAGATGAGCGGCAGACCGTTCACGTCAGTGTACTTCTTGTAGAAGGGGTCGAGGTTCAGGGAGTCCGGCGGGGTCGTCACCACACACGCTGGTATCTCCAACGTCTCCGTCTCCACAGCCACCTCCTGTTGCTGCCGTTGCTGACAGCCAGCCAACACCAGGGTTGTAATACTCAAAAATAAAAGCTTCTTCATCGTTTCGTTAATTGTTTGGCTGCAAAGTTACGAATTTTTTCTTCATATCCACTGACACAATCGTCCAAAATGATGCAACTATCGTCTAAACCACCGGAAAATAGCAAGTATTTCATTTTTTTGTTGTATCTTTGCAACCACTAATAGAGGTTTATTATGGATGCAAAACGAATTTTGAAGTACCTGCGCCAGTTGGCGAAGAATAACAACCGCACGTGGTTCCAGGAACATCGACAAGAGTATGATGCCATACGGGCAGACTTTGAGCAAGGTGTAGAGCAGGCCATTCGCCGCATCATCACCTTCGACCCGTCGGTCAGTCACCTGACGGTAAAGGACTGCACGTATCGGTTCTATCGCGACACGCGGTTCTCGAACGACAAGTCGCCCTATAAAAACCACCTCGGTGCCTACATCGCTGCACATGGTAAGAAGGCACTGCATGGGGGCTATTACCTGCACCTGGAACCAGGTCACTGCATGGTGGCCTGTGGCAACTACTGGTTGCCCACAAATATCCTGACCTCATGTCGCAACGAGATGATGGGCAATACCGAAGAGTGGTTGCGCTGTGTCCGTAGTCCTGAGTTCCTGAAATACTTTGGCAACCCCGCCCCCACCAGTTTCCCGTCGCCCACCGATGTCTCGAGCTGGGACCAGCCGCAAGGGTTCGGACTTGAACGTCTGAAAACCTGTCCTTCTGGGTTCCCACGCGACTGGGAGTATGTGGAGTATTTGCGCATGAAGGACTACTGCTGTTGGCATCAGGTGCCTGATGACTTCTATCAGGGTGATGCCTGGCTCGACGCCATCGTCCCCATGTTCCGTGCCGCCAAACCCATGATGGACATGATGAACAACGTTATCGATGACTACGAGTAACCCTCATGGACAAAGATACGAAAATAATCCCAAGGCAATGCTGTTTGCCTCGGGATTTAACTTTTGTTGAATGAATGATTATTGGACGATTTATGTCTGAACCAGCCTTACTTTACGTCTGTTTTCTGATGGCCTTACCGCGAAGTGCAGCCAGTAGCCGCCACTTTTATTACGTTCAATGAGCAGCTCATCATAGTCCTGCTTGGTCTCGTCGGCATAGTCCATCAGGATCACCGCATACCTCATCGCCTGCTCGATACCATATACTCTGATATCCACGGCGCACCCCGTCAGATGATTGCTCGTCGCAGAGCCTCCTACCTTCTTATTCAGCTCCGGACTCCGATAACCGCTGTTTATCACAATCGGTTCCTCAGACCCCCTCTGGCTCCCCTTACTCAGGGGGAGAATCCCGCCGGAGGCTTCCCCTCCTGAGTAGGAGGGGTTAGGGGTGGTCTGATCAAAGCACATAATTCTCATTATACCTCCTGCGCAGTTCCTCCAGCCACGCACATACCCTTTTCAGATTCTCAATCGCCACATGACTGGGGATGTTGTAGATCTCAGTATGCTTGCTCTTGGTCACCTCACCAAGTGAAAAGTGCGGCGTTAAGCGAATTGATTGATTAATACTTACTTTTTCCATTTTGTTTTTCGTTTTGAAACATGAAACGCGAAGGGCCAGTGGCAGCCTGTCAGCGGTGCCGACGGCTATCCCACGGACAAAGGCTCAGTCTGCACCGTCAATTTCGATCCTGTGAAGACGAAAGCCCTACGACTGGAAGTTGTCTTACCCGTCGACAACTCAGCAGGACTGTTTGAGTGGATTATCAAATAGGATTATATAATAGCGAAAGCGCGAAGGGTATTGAGAATGCCGTCATCATCTACGGAGGTCGTCACATAGTCGGCCTCCTTTTTTAGGCCCTCGATGGCATTGCCCATCGCCACGCCAATGCCTGCCGCACGGATCATGGAGGTGTCGTTGCCGCCGTCGCCAAAGGCCATCGTGTACTTGGGGTCGATCCCTTCGCGGGCGGCCATCAGCAGCAACCCCTCCCCCTTGTCGGCTCCCCGTGCGGTGATGTCCGTAAAGGCAGGATGCCAGCGGCCAGAGATACAGCCAGGGATTCGTGCCATCATCTGCTGTTCGTAGTCGCTGTCGAAGAAGGCCGTCAGTTGCAGCACGCGCTGACTGAGCACTTCTTCTACGGGCTTGGCCTGGTTCAGGTTCTGCACGGCCAACTGCCGCCTGAAAATATCGTCCACATCACCTTTGGGATCCCATACGGCGATGTCGCGCTCGCCGATAACGATCAGTCCGTAGCGCTTCGCGACGGCATCATCCACCACCCGACGGGCCTCTTCCTGTGGAATGGCGTTACAGGCCACGATCTCCGACCCTACGAAGCAGAGGGCACCATTGGTGGTCACGTAGCCGTCAATCAGGTGCTCGATGGCTCCGAGGTTGGTGATGATGATCGGCGGACGGCCTGTGGCGATGAACACCCGATGGCCGTTGGCCTTCGCCTGTGTCAGTGCGAGGATGGTCGAGGGCGGTATCTCGTGCGTCTGGAAACTCACGAGCGTCCCGTCGATATCAAAGAACAGGGCGTATCTTGTCATCTGTTGTACTATGATTGATAGCGCTGGCCGATGACGTTCCAGTCGATGATTTGCCAGAGGGCTGTGAGGTGGTCAGGACGACGGTTCTGATAGTCAAGATAGTAGGCGTGCTCCCAGACGTCGAAGGTCAGCAGGGGTTTCAGTCTGCGCTGAACAGGATTGGCTGCGTTGGTCTCTTGCGTGATGATGAGTTTGCCATCCTTGTCTGCCGACAACCACACCCAGCCGCTGCCAAAGAGCGTCGCACCCTTCTTCTGGAATTCCTCCTTGAAGGCTTCGAACGAACCGAAGTCGCGACGGATGGCCTCAGCCAATGCCCCAGTGGGCTCGTTGTTTGCCGGCTGTCCGGTAAACTGTCCGAAATAAAGCTCGTGGTTCAGGATCTGGCCAGCATTATTGAGGATGCCTCCCGTCGCCTTGCAGACGATCTCTTCGAGCGTCGCATCCTCAAACCCGCTGCCATCGAGCAGCCCATTCAGATTATTCACATAAGCCGCAAGATGCTTCCCGTGATGGAAACCTATGGTCTCACGGCTAATCACAGGCTCTAAGGCCTCCGGCGCATACGGCAGCGCCATCAATTCAAACTTTCCCATGCTTTATTACATTTTTAGATTATTGCAAATGTAATCATTATATTCGCAATATTATGCGTTTCCCCATAATTTTTGTAGTTAATTAACAACTGACGAGACAGCATTACAAAAGGGTATGTTATGTGTCTTCGTGTGTGATGTATTCAAATCTTCAGTCCGAACCCCACTATGACCCACCGTCCGGGCTGTTCCACGAGCCCAAAGTCGCGATACCGCGTGTCGAAGAGATTGTTCGCCTCTATATACACCTTCCACTTCGGCTGTTGCCACGTCAGGCGGGCATCGACGAGGGCATAAGGCTCATAGTCGCAGACCTTTCCATCGAAGTCTGTATAAGACCCCACACGATCCTGCCAGCGCCAGTCCAGGCCGAGTGTCAGATGCGCAATTATCGGCACCTTGGCACTGGCCACCAGCTTATGCCGAAGGTACTCAAGGGCATACTGCGACACGATCCCCTCTTCCTGTTTCTTATCCTGGTTGATGTAGCCGTAACTAATGGATAAAGGACAATGGAAAATGGATAATTTTATGACCGCTTCCAGGCCGTAGCTGTTGATGGTGGTATGGTTCACGCTCTGCCAGACGGCTGCGTCACCCTGCGAGGTGTCCATGATCCAGTCGATCATATTGGTGCCGTGGTGGTGCCAGAGGCACAATTGACAATTGATAATGGATAATTGACAATTGATACCCAGTTCGACGGCACTCATCTCCTCGGGCTTCAGATGAGGGTCGGCGCTGTAGCCCTGCAACTTGTAATACATCTCCGTAAACGACGGCATCCGCAATGAGGTGTTGTAACTGGCGTGGAGCGTCCAGTGAGGGTGGGGACGGAAACTCACGTCCACACCGGGATAGGCCCTCAGATTCATGTCGCTCCACGTGTTTTTGACTGCCACGAGTCCTGCCGACACCGTCAGATTCTTGAGTAGAAAATTCTGCTCCATGTAGGCACTGATGTTCGTACGGTTCAGGCCGAGCGTATAGTCGCGGTCTGTGCCGCAGATGTGAATAGGCTTCTCTAAAGGCTCTCCTAAGTTCCCGCTGACAAGGTCTTCGTTTCTGACCTCAGCCCCAAAGGCCGTCCTCATCCACACTCCACACTCCTCACTCCTCACTCCTCGATTCCTCCCCCAGTCGAAATAACTGCTAAGGCTGATGCCGCAGACATTCGTGCGATTATAGTTGAACGCCATCTTCTCCGGCCGTCCGCGATAACCCTCATAGCGGTCGCGGTTCTGGTTCCAGTAGATGCTGGGAGCAACGTGCAGCAGGCCCCATTTGGTATCGCCCTGTAGGGCCGTATAGATTTTGGTAGTGTGTTCGTACTGGTTGTCTGCCTGCCATTTCGGCGAGGCCCAGAAGGTACTCGATCCCCAGCCCTTGTCAGACATCCCGGCATGCCAGTGCAATTGTAGGTTCTTTCCCTCATATTGCCCTTGATAGAAAGCCTTCGCGCCACTGAAGTCCGTATTCTGGCCTCCTTCCTTCGCCCTGCTCCATCCGTCGCAGCGACTGTAGTTGACGGAGAGGCTGTTTGTTGTCGAGGAGTGAGGATAGAGGAGTGTGGAGTGAGAGAACCTCCCTCCGGCATTTGCATAGCCATAGGAGCCTCCCTCCGCATGCAGAGTAATGTCCCTTTCACTTCCCTTCCTTTGCGTCACCACATTAATCGCCCCCACGAGCGACGATGTCCCATATATCCTCCCCGCAGGCCCCTCAATCACCTCGATCCTGACGATATCATCAAGATCCACGGGCAGATCCATCGCATTGTGGCCCGTCTGCGGGTCACAGATGTTGATGCCGTTGAGCAACAGGATGATCTGTTCCGAGGTACCGCCACGGATGGAGATGTCCGTCTGGGCACCGAGGGGTCCCCGTTGTCGGACATCAACGCCGATGGCGTATTTCAGTAAGTCGTTGACACTTTGTACTGGCGCCTGCGCAATAGCCTGACGGTCCAATATAGTCACCATTCTCGCAGCCTGACTCTTCGTCAGGGGCGCCCTCGAGCCGGTCACGCTGACCTCCTCGAGCATCATCTCGCGGGCCGTTGTCGTCGCGGTAGAGTCTGTCACCACGGGATCCGTGCTGACACTCTCGGCAGAGGCGTATGTCAGCGTCGCCACGGAGAGCACGCTGCATACCACCTCCCTGCCCAGACAACTGAACAGCGAGTAGCCCTTGTTCCCGAACTGCCGGAACACGAGCACCTGGCGCTTGTTGAATATCGGTTTGTACATAATCAGCGCAATGGTACAAGCCTCAGGAGAATCAGCCTACCTGACTGCCAGGCTTTACGTCTTTCGTGGTGGTGACGACGCTGAGGCTCTCGTCGGCATCGACGGCAGAGAGGATCATGCCCTGGCTCTCGATGCCCATCATGTTGCGAGGAGCGAAGTTGGCCACGAAGAGGATACGCTTGCCGATGAGTTCCTCGGGGTTCTCATAGAAGGCAGCGATACCTGAACAGATGGTACGGTCTGTGCCTGAGCCGTCGTCGATGGTGAACTGCAGGAGTTTCTTCGACTTCTTCACCTTCTGGCAATCCTTCACCAGACCTACGCGGATGTCGAGTTTCTCGAATTCCTCGAAACTGACGGTATCCTTGATGGGCGCTGCCTTATAGGCTGCTGCCTCGTTGGCTTTCTTGGTGGCTTCGAGCTTGTCGAGCTGCTTCTGGATGACGTCGTCCTCGATCTTCTCGAAGAGGAGGGCAGGCTCGCCCAGCTGATGACCAGCCTTCAAGAGGTCTGTACTGCCCAGCTGCTCCCATTCGAACGAGTCAATATTGAGCATCTCGCGGAGTTTCTTACTGCTGAACGGCAGGAACGGCTCGAAGGCGATGGCGAGGTTGGCAGTGAGTTGCAGACAGATGTTCAGGATGGTCTCACAGCGCTTGGGATCGGTCTTCCACACCTTCCAAGGCTCGCACTCGGTGATATAGCGGTTGCCGATGCGGGCGAGGTTCATAGCCTCGAACTGGGCATCGCGGAACTTGAACTGCTCCAACAGCGTCTCCACCTTCTCCTTCACATCCTTGAACTCTGCCAGGGCAGCCTTATCGACATCCAGCAACTCGCCACAGGCAGGCACCACACCATTCCAATACTTCTTCGTCAGTTGGAGAGCACGGTTCACGAAGTTGCCATAGACGGCCACGAGCTCGTTGTTATTGCGATCCTGGAAGTCCTTCCAGGTGAAGTTATTGTCCTTCGTCTCAGGAGCATTGGCGGTGAGCACATAGCGCAGCACATCCTGCTTGCCAGGCATATCCACCAGATACTCATGCAACCAGACAGCCCAGTTACGCGAGGTGGAGATCTTGTCGTTTTCAAGGTTCAGGAACTCGTTGGCAGGCACGTTGTCAGGCATGATATACTTGCCGTGAGCCTTCATCATCACAGGGAAGATGATGCAGTGGAACACGATGTTGTCCTTGCCGATGAAGTGTACCAGACGGGTGTCCTCATCCTGCCACCATTTCTCCCAGTTACCCCACTTCTCCGGCTCTTTTGCACACAGCTCAACGGTGTTCGACACATAGCCGATGGGCGCATCGAACCACACGTAGAGCACCTTGCCCTCTGCATCGTTCACAGGCACAGGGATACCCCAGTCCAGGTCGCGCGTCATGGCACGGGGTTGCAGGTCCATATCGAGCCAGCTCTTGCACTGTCCGTAGACATTCGGACGCCACTCCTTGTGCTCTTCAAGGATCCACTGTTTCAGCCAGTCCTGATACTCGTTCAGCGGCAGATACCAGTTCTTGGTCTTTTTCAGCACGGGGGTAGAACCACTGATGGTCGATTTTGGATTGATGAGCTCCGTGGGCGAGAGGTCGCGTCCGCACTTCTCACACTGGTCTCCGTAGGCACCCTCGTTGTGGCAGTGGGGGCACTCACCCGTCACGTAACGGTCTGCGAGGAACTGCTTGGCCTCCTCGTCGTAAAGCTGCTCTGTCGTCTCCTCCGTCAGCTTGCCCTCGTCGTAGAGCTTCTTGAACCACTCAGCGGCAAACTTATGATGTGTCTCAGAGGTCGTACGGCTATAAATATCGAACGAGATGCCGAACTCCTCGAATGAGTCCTTGATCATCTTATGATAGCGGTCTACAACGTCCTGCGGCGTGATGCCCTCCTTACGGGCACGCACCGTGATGGGCACGCCATGCTCATCCGAACCACCGATAAACAGCACCTCGCGCTTCTTCAATCTCAAATAGCGCACATAGATATCAGCAGGCACGTACACGCCAGCCAGATGGCCGATGTGCACCCCACCGTTGGCATAGGGCAGCGCCGACGTCACCGTCGTACGCTTAAAAGTCTTGTTTTCCATTGCTTTAAATACGTATTTATTAATTTTGGGTGCAAAGGTACGATTTTCTTATGGAAGATGAACTCAGGCATGGTTAATTTTCCATAATCCGTTGTACTTTACAAGTTTTTTCGTACCTTTGCAGACAGATTGCACTAACAAAACGATAACAGATGATATGAAAAGACTGATTCTTATGACAATGGCATCACTAGCCACGACTGCAATGTCTGCGCAGGGGTTGCAGTATCCCAAGGCCGCAAAAGACGGCACTGTTGACGAGTACTTCGGAACAAAGGTGGCAGACCCCTACCGCTGGTTGGAGAACGACACAAGCGCTCAGACAGCCGCTTGGGTGGAGGCAGAGAACAAGGTGACCAACGCCTATTTGCAGAAGATTCCCTTCCGTGGGAAACTGTTGAATCGCCTGACGGAACTGGCAAACTATGAGAAGATCTCCGCACCTCGCAAACGTCACGGCAAGTGGTATTTCTACAAGAACGACGGTTTGCAGAACCAGAGCGTCATGTACGTGATGGACGAGCTGGGCGGCGAGCCTCGCGTGTTCCTCGACCCCAACAAGCTGAGCGACGACGGCACGGTGGCCTTGAAGGGCGTCTATTTCTCACACAACGGCAAGTATGCCGCCTACACCATCTCGCGCAGCGGCAGCGACTGGGAAGAGATCTTCGTCATCGACATCAAGACGGGAGCACTGACAAGCGACCACATCGAATGGGCCAAGTTCACGAGTGCAGCCTGGAAGGGAGACGGGTTCTATTACAGTGCCTACGACGCTCCCGTCAAGGGCAAGGAGTTCTCGAATGTGAACTCTGGCCATAAGATCTACTATCACAAGATCGGAACGCCACAGAGCGAGGACGTGCTGTTCTATCAGAACGCTGCCTATCCGATGCGATTCTATTATGCCAGCGTGAACGAGAAGGAGACGCTGATGTATCTCTATGAGTCGGGCGCTGGCGCCGGCAACAACCTCTTCGTGCGAGACCTTCGTCAGCCAGAGTCGCAGTTCATCCAGATGACGTCGGACATGGACTATCAGTACAGTCCCGTCTACGATGAGGGCGACCGTCTCTGGCTCTACACCAACTACGGTGCTCCCAAGGGTCACATCATGACGGCCGACATCCGCCAGCCTGGTGTCGACAACTGGCAGGAACTGATACCTGAGCAGGAGAATGTGCTTGGCGATGTGGATGTCATCAACCGCCAGCTGTTCCTCACCTATCAGAAGGATGCCTCCGACCATGCCTATCTCTACGGCCTCGACGGCAAATTGCGCCATGAGGTGCGGCTGCCGTCAGTGGGAAGCGTGGGCTTCACTGGCGACGAGAAGGAGCCCGAGTGCTTCTACACCTTCACCTCGTTCACCATCCCAGGCACCATCTACCGCTACGATATGGAGAAAGACGAGAGCACGCTGTACTCCTCGCCGAAGGTGAAGTTCCGTCAGGATGACTACACCTCAGAACAGGTGTTCTTCAACAGTAAGGACGGAACACGAATCCCCATGTTCCTGACTTATAAGAAGGGCTTGAAGAAGAACGGCAAGAACCCCGTTTACCTTTACGGTTACGGCGGCTTCAACATATCCCTCGGCCCCAGTTTCTCGGCCACCCGCATCCCGTTCTTAGAGAATGGCGGCATCTATGCCCAGGTGACGCTCCGTGGCGGCAGTGAGTATGGCGAGGAATGGCATCTGGCTGGCACGAAGATGCAGAAGCAGAACGTGTTCGACGACTTCATCGGCGCTGCCGAATGGCTCATCAGCGAGGGCTACACCTGTAAGGACAGGCTGGCCATTGTCGGCGGTTCCAACGGTGGACTGCTCGTGGGTGCCTGCATGACCCAGCGGCCGGAGCTCTTCGGCGTGGCCATCCCTCAGGTGGGTGTGATGGACATGCTGCGCTACCATAAGTTCACCATCGGCTGGAACTGGGCCAGCGACTACGGCACCAGCGACGACTCGAAGGAGATGTTTGAGTATCTTCGCGGCTACTCACCCCTTCACAACCTGAAACCCGGCACGTCCTATCCCGCCACCCTCGTCACGACAGCCGACCACGACGACCGTGTGGTACCAGCCCACTCGTTTAAGTTCGCTGCCACGCTGCAAGAGTGCCATCAGGGCAGCAATCCCGTACTCATCCGCATCGACACGAAGGCAGGCCACGGAGGCGGAAAGCCCCTGGCCAAGGTGCTGGAAGAACAGGCCGACATCTACGGCTTCATCCTCTACAACATGGGCGTGAAGTTCAAGTAAGATCCCATAAATACGAGACTCTTATCGCTTAGAGATATTCTGAAAGCGTTTCGTATAGACTGGTTTTTGTCCCGACAAAAGCCATAACTATCTATTTCTCAGCCATATAACCCCATCGTCATTGAAACGTTGAATTTATTCATTGTATTCAGATTATACCTATCTTTGCAGCCCACAATGAATTTCAATATGAAATGTGAAATAATGGCAACACACTTTTTATTATATTATCACCTTAATTCATACACACACCGATGATGATGAAGAAACTGATAGGGATGATAGTAGTGGGAACAGTGGTGCTCCTGGCGGGCTGTAACGGCGACAAGGCTCAGATGCTGCAGCAGTTAGAGCAGTTGGAACAGCAGAACCGTTCCGGCCAGCCGATGCTGAACGACTCGCTGGCAGAGTCGTTAGTCAACTACTTCGACCGTCACGGCGATGCCAACGAACGGATGCGCTCCCGCTATATCCTCGGCCGCACTTACTATTGCCTCGATGAACTCCCCCGTGCCTTGGAAATGTATAACGAAGCAGCGGACTGCGCTGATACCATGTCAGCGGACTGCAATTATAAGGTACTGAGTCGTATCCATGCTCAGAGTGCGGTAATTTTTAATCTTCAGGTTCAGCCTCGTAGCCAGCTAAAAGAGTTGATACATGCAGAACGTTTTGCTTGGAAAGGGAAAGATACATTGCAAGCAATAGAATGCTTTGCACAGCAAGTAGATGCATATAAGTTTTTGCAACAAGACGACTCAGTTATTATAATCTCAGAAAAAGCCGCCCGCATGTTTAAAGAGATTGAACGTAATGATAGAGCCAGTCAGATGCTAAGTGGTGAAATAACATCGCTTATTCAGAAAGGCGAAAATGATAGAGTTAGACAGTGTGTAAATGAATATGAACTATCATCAGGTTTCTTTGATAAAGACGGAAATATAGAAAAAGGACGAGAAATATACTATTATATAAAAGGTAAATACTATTTAGCTGTCCATCAACTGGACTCTGCCGAATATTTGTTCAGGAAAGAGCGGAAAGACGGCAAAGACATGAATAATCAAATCGCAGGAAGCAAAGGTTTACAAGAACTCTATGAGGAGAAACGTATTCCTGATTCAATTGCTAAATATGCAAAACTGAGCTATGAACTCAATGACTCAGCCTATTTGCTTTCTGAGATGCAGAACATTCAGAAGTTTCAAGCCTCTTACAACTATAACCATCACAAACTCCTAGCTGAACAAAGTGAAAAAAAGGCGCAACAATCACTTAACTTACTGATAGTCATTGTTTCATTCGCTATCATACTTTCTTTGTTAGCCCTTTTCGGGTTTAGGTCTTATCGGGCAAAACGGAAAGCAGAGATTCTACAATATCGCAAGGATTTGGAGAAGTTGGAAAGACTTCAGACCGAGCTACAGGATATTTGCTCTGAAGAGAAGCTCTCCCCATGGGAAATCTTTGATAAAAAACATGAAGAAATTGTTACTATTCTTAACAGATTATCAGAGTACAAGCGGAAGACTAAGCAACCTTTTGCCAATTTAGAGGAGCGTCTTATCAAGTCTCCTATTGTCAAACGACTGAAAGAATATGTTAACATCAATCCCTATCAGAAGGCTTCTCAGGCAGATTTCGCAGAACTAAGAAGTTTACTGAATGAGGAAGTTCCTCATTTCTACACAACCCTGAACACACCCCATTATACATTGTCTGAGATAGAGTATGACGTGTCCATGCTCTTGCGAGTTCGGTTCTCACCAATGGATATTCACAGGTTAACAGGCATGTCGCCCGGCTATGTGTCGAACATGCGAAGTCGCCTGCTGTTAAGAGTCTATGGTGTAGACGGCTCTCCTGCTGACTATGATAAGCGTATTTTAGCTATCAGTTAAGTCGTTTTATCTTACGGAAAAGTAAAGTTGGAAAATCTTGGAAAGCCATTTTTCTAAGATTTTCCAACTCTTTGGTGTGCCTTTTCCTAACTTTGCACCCGAGAAGGCCTCTCACAAACAACTTAGTATTCATTTAAATTAGAAAGATTTATGTTTAAGAAACTATTTTTGATTGTAGCTCTTTTGAGTGGGTGGGGTGCAAATACTCTATGGGCGGGACACCAGATTCCTATGCAAATTATTAATGAAGGTTCTTCGCATTCAGGTGTTACTTACGTTCCCCCCCGTCCGTGGTACATCACTCAGGATGATTACGTCCTTACCATGCCAGCCTTTGAGGATGACTACATCCTTGAACTTCGTGATGAGAACGATGTGGTAGTCTACACAGACTACGTGCCCGCAGGGACAACTCAGATTGTCCTTCCCTCTACGCTCTCAGGCGACTTTGAACTCCGCCTCGTCGGCGATACCTATTATTATAGAGGATATATTGTCCTTTAAAGACAGTTTTAAAAATAATCAAAAAAAAAGAAATATGAAAAAGAAAGAATTAACATCAATGCCGATTCTTACCCAGAAAGAATTTGATAATTGTAAGAGAGAATTCACGGTGAATAAGGACTTCAATCTTAATGGAGCCAAAATCGTTGTGCCAAGGCAAATGACGATGAGATTCGAGGAAGGCAGTATTAATAATGGTACGCTTGTATTGAATGACAATTTGTTAGAAGGTATGGAAGATGGCAGCATCGATGCCCGTATAGAAGGTTCAGTAAGGAACGAGACTATTTATACCTCCACCATCGGTGGTATCGACAATCTTGCCAATCTAATCCTAACAGGAAAAACTATAAAATGTAACGTGCCCAATGACGTCTTAAACAACACGATAGTGCTTAACGACACCAGCACTACCCTTACTACTACATTTGACGGCATGAACATTATTATTTCGAGTAATGTGAATTTCTTCGAGATTTATGGCCAGTCTAATATCATCATCCAGAACTTCCACGCCATTGCCAATAGTTCTAGTTTAGAATTCGAGAGAATGGTAACCACTGCTGCCAATGTCACAAATGTCAATTTTTACGGCAACATCGTGGACGGCTTCAAATTGGGCATCTCACTGAACAATGATTCTGACACTTATACAGTGAACTATTGTACGGTAAGCAATAATCATGTATATAATTGTCAAGGCTCTACATCGGGAAGTGGGTATGGTATCCACATGGCAAATGCCAGAAATTGCGACATCACTGGCAATGAGATAGTGAATTGTGAGCGTCATGCCATATACCATGCCTATGGCGAGAACAATACCATATGTAATAACATCATTCGTAATCACTGCCAGAACCTCACAACCTATCCTCTTTTGGCAGCACTTGAAATAGGACGCAAATCGAAAAATGTAACAGTACGGTATAATACATTCGTAAACTGCAATAACATTTGTCTGCTCATATACTCCCCGTTGGCCGCTAATGATGGTGATGATGGTCTTGCTCACCCTTGGCGATACGGTAGGTGTGAGAACATCTATGTTAGAGACAATAGTTTTTACAAAGGCACCCTTACTGGCAGTATCGGAAATCTTCCGTTCATCTATATTGGTGTAGAGGCAACGCCTTATTCCATATTGTCTGCTCAGGGGAAAGTTGTCGTAAACGTTGAAATACGCGACAATTTGTTCGACAAGGTTGGTGGTGTGAATCAGAAATGTATAAAAGTCCACCAATGTGAACAGTTGTATATAAGCGGTAACTGTTTCCAGTTAGGGCTTCCATCATCATCTTCACAGAATGATGATTATCTCGTCATCGACATCCCTTCGGCCTATGTTCAGGACAATCATGTACAAATGACTATCATACAAAATACATTCATATACAATGACCACGCGGCAAAACGCAATCTGTATCTCATGGGCGAGAACATGTCACAAATAGACTCATCGGTAAATTCCTACTTTACTATCGCGTGGACTAGTAACACTTTGCAGAATCAGATTATCGGAGGGAATACAATGTACAAATTGTCAAAGTACACTCCAGGAAACAACTTTGTCATTAGTTGAGGATTTTTTAACTCTAAATTATTTGGAAAGAGGTAATTGCTTACCTTTGCAAAATCAGAAAACAGATATAAGTTTATTAATCATGAGAAAGAAGTTTTTAATACTATTATGCCTTTCCCTGTGCCATATTCTCTCAAGTATGGCACAGGCAGATGATGTGTTTACAGATGGACTGGTGAAATACACCACTCTCACGGCAAACACTGTAAGTGCCACATGGCTGGAGAATAATCCTGAGGATGTGGTTGTGATTCCTGCTTCCATAGAGCACGACGGACAGACGTTCTCTGTTGCCAACGTGGACTTCAACAACGATACTCTCATCTATCAGCTGGTCATCTCAGAAGGTATCAGCAGCATTATAGCCAATGCATCAGGAGATTGTCCCAGCCTGAAAAGACTGGACTTGCCAGGAAGCCTGAAGGAGATCCTATACGGATGGTTTAGCAACTTCAAGGGATTGGAGGAAGTGTCGCTGGGTGAGGGCTTAGAGTCCTTAGATCAAAACTGCTTTCGTAGCAGCCACCTGCGTCGTCTTACCATTCCTGCCAGCGTAAAGACAGTGGGGCCGGCTCTCTGTTGTGTAGACAAGATAGAAGAGATAATTGTTCATCCGGACAGTCCCTACTATTATTCTCAGGACAACACACTCGTTGACAAGAGTAAGGCCCAAGTCGTTTTGGGGAATCCCGACCTCTTCATACCTGACGACGTGACGAGTATAGGTACGGGTGCCTATTGCATGTACTACAACAGCTATCAGGATCTACTGCACGGGCAAACAGCTCCGCTCGACCTCACAATCCCCCAAAATATTTCCAGGCTTTCTTTGAGTTCTTTCATGGTAGACTCTCTCAGCACCCTGTGTTTCCCCAATACCACGACACTGGATATAGGCTGTGTTTATTTCAGAGCTGTCAAGGAAATCATCATTGAGGATGGAGACTCCCCCTTCTATTATACTCCCCTCATGGCGGATGAGGGGGCTCTCCGCTTTGAATCCTATCTCGACCCGAAGGTCATTGAAACCATGTACATCGGTCGCAACAAGAGGGGAGAGGGCAGCCTGTTCGAGGGCTATCAGTCATTAACTGTTCACAAGATGATCATAGGGCCGAAGGTCACTGAATATACGGAAAATAACAAGTACGCCATTAAGGAGCTCTACTCTCTCTGCAATGAGCCAGAGAAAGTCACTGTCTGTTTCAGTGACGTAATCTATACCAACACACCGCTCTATGTTCCTGTTGGCACGAAAGACCGCTACCTGGCTGCAGAGGGATGGAAGAACTTCCAGACCATAGAGGAGAAGGAGAACATGCCAACAGGTATTAGCGCCATTCATTCCGTCTATGGAAATAACGGCAGTTGCTACAACCTTCAAGGTCAACAGCAGAAGACTGCACTCCAGAAAGGCATCTATATCCAGAATGGGAAAAAAATCGTGATGAAGTGATAAATTAATAGATCAAGGGGTTAGGTCTCTGGTTTATTTAAGAAAAATCAAAGACCTGGCCCCTTGATTGCTGGCGGATTATTTTGGCAAAAACTGGCAAGAACAAAGTCGCCCTTGCCACAAATAACGATGGACACCGCTGCTTGAAAATCAATAAGCGATATCAAATTTCCGGTTACACGTTATCGTCTTTTCATTAAACTTGATATCAAATTCAGAATAGTATTCCCCTTTGGGAAGCGGCGATTTATCATCCTTTTTATAGAAATACTCGGAATAGTAATGTTCGGTTCCATCAAAAAACAATGTCGGGATATCAAACCAGGGACAGACAAATACGGCAGAACTATGTGCCCTGATAACATCAGATTCACGAAAGCTTGTCATGATTACGTCCCAAGGCGTCCCGATCTTTACCCCTTTCTGTGAATAGACGCTAAAAACATCAAGACCTAAAACCTCTGAGAAGGGAGGCAAAATAGCATCTTCATCAGTATCGTTCTTAATCTCTAACCTGAAAATGATATTATCACCTTCCTTAAATTCGTAACATTCTATACCATCTTCATTCTGGAGTTGGAAATCTACCATCTGGTCACCACTCGTCCCGACCGTACCAGCACCCTCCTTTTCACTGTGATTATTGATATCAGTCACGTCATCTGATTTGCTGCATGCACTCAATAGTCCAAATGCCAGCAGCACGCTCATCATTAATACTAGTTTTTTATGGTCTGTTTTGGCCACAAAAGGATTAAAAAAGAAATACAGAACTATATTAAAAGTTCGCCTCATTATTACCATGGCTCAATCTTTATTTTCCCTTGTACAAAATTGGCAAAATCATCTATCAATGCTGTTATACTCATTAAATCATCGTACTTCGATTTGTCCTCTTTCTCAAATTTCTTGATTAATTCTTTTAAATCTTTCATTTCCCATTTAGGATAAAAATCTGTTTCGAATGAAACTGTATGAAGTGTGGATATAAGATCTTTTAATTCTGATTTCCCGCTGATTGATTCTTCTTTATTTGATTTAAGTATTTCTAAAATACAACTAAAATATTTATTTAAGGCAAAATAAAATGGTTGTTCTTCTTCAATAACTATAGTGTCATAGGGATTGATAGTGATACCATTATCAAAATCACAAATTGTATTCATTCTCTTATTTTGGGAAGCAGAAATAAAAGCGTTCATAGCCTTTAAACATACAATCTCATTACTAACCGTAACCTTCAAAGCCTGAAACTTCTTGTTACATATATCATTCTTTAAATCATTTGAAACATCATTTAACTTGTCAAATGTCGGTACAATCTTATCATATTGTTTTGTATCGTAATACATGTCAGCAAGATCGTTTACCGCCTTTTGATATTTGTTTATAAAATAGTTAAGATATTTTCTTAGATGATAGAGTTCTTCTTCATTTCTGTTGTTTTTGATATCTTCAGGAATTCCATTCAGAATTTCATATAGTTCAAGAACAACATTATACTCGTTAATAGCTCCAAACAAATCACCAATATGTTTCAAACAAATCGCTTTTGAGAAATGAAGTTCTACAGCAAGGGCCAGTTTTTTTATCTTGGAATAACATAATCCCCCACTTGGTTTATCTCTTATTTCCTCCACCTTTTTCGGTATGTCATTTAAAGTCGCTTCCTGCAGTGTAAAGTATTTTAATGCCAATTCATATTCACACTGGAATAAACAATCCATACCTTTTTGCAGACTATCCAATGTATTCCCGTTTATTGTATCTCTTTCGTCACATTGCTCATTAAAGTATTTTAGTGTTGCTTTTTCGTATGGCATAGTCTTCGAATTTGCTTCAGCATAGCCATCCACATCACAATAAACACTTTCGGCCGTGATACCAAAATAGGTCTTCAAAGTTTGCTGAATAGGTTCTTTCCATGTTGGAGGAATAGGAATCGTTATGATATTATGCTCTTTCACGACAAAAGCTTCTAATCCAAAAATGAAAATGCTGTCTTGGCGCGCAATTCGCT
>Ga0265298_10002858_pt1 | contig 23440 bp, 22 predicted proteins | sample AusTroGonzalo_MG_3_FD_193486 | JGI IMG/M metagenome (GOLD analysis project Ga0265298, IMG submission 193486) | Bovine rumen microbial communities from tropical cattle in Woodstock, Queensland, Australia - Gonzalo_01 | ecosystem: Host-associated > Mammals > Digestive system > Stomach > Rumen ...
GCGATGGTATTAGCTACCATGCAGTGAAGCAAAAAAGACAAGAATACAAACGCATTCTCAATGAATTCTATCCAAGCGAACTAGCTGAGGTAATGTGGGCCCAATCAAATAGGATACGCCAACGGCTCAAGATTATCCAACGTCTAATCTGGCTAGCTTCAACTCTCCTTCTAACCCTTATCTTTCTACTCGTTTGGATTGTTATTGCAGCATAGTCTTTATATCTTTATGCCCAGGATATCCATAATACAAGCCTTTATGTCACAAAGTTCCTTTTCTGTGGCAAGATTCAAATTGTTAAAGCAGCAGAACTTGTAGTTGCAAGTTTTCAGACGGGCCAACTTTTTCAAGACATAGCCCTTCCGGTTCTTTGGCTGCATATAGAATAGCACTCCTTTGGGATTTCTTACACAGAGACGTTTTTTGTGTGACAGATGCAGATAGTGAAGTTCTTCGGCATTAAACTGTTCTATGTGACGGAAACGATGACGGATGTTACGCTCTATGAATTCTGAATGTTGACCAAGACATTCCTCAAAGGCATCCTTGACAAGAGGTTTTACTGTGTGACAAATCTCAAGGAACGTCCACTTGTTGCCAGCTAGCAAAGCTGCCGCAATCATATTCCCCTTGAATGTCAGACGTGGCTTACCATTCTTGTGACGTTTAATAATCCTTGTTAGGCGTATTAGTGGTAAAATACTTCTCGTAGCATAGCAAACAGGTACACCCTCAGAAACAAAGAAATCCTCAGGAGTTACTGGCGCGCCAAACATAAGGTCATCATTCATCTCAATGAAATGCCGGCTAAGACCAGGAATACGCCAGAGCATTGTCTCGATGGCAAGAGAGTTAAATGTAGGCAGAAACGACTCATAACCCTTGAATATTTGCCTATGGTCAACTATCTCAACGGGAATATAGCCTGCAGGGAAATTATCCTCAAGAAATGGCACAATGTTAGGATCCTGGCTATCTGTAACTATAAAAATACGGTGCACCCACGGAGCAAAGCGGTTGATAGATGCAATGCACCATTTTATCTCGCCTAAAGAAGCATAGCGTGTAACACCTCCAACATCATCATGCATGAGTTCATCGGATTGAGCATATTTCCTACGTTGTTCTGCAAGATTCTTATCTTGTCCGTCAACCCATGTGATAACGATATCTATCGGCTGATTCATATCTCAAAACGTGATTTGTGCGGGAAGCGTTTCTGGAATGCACTATGCAAACATGAATAGAAACGCTGGAATTTCTCTTCTGACATATTAACGTCATTGATACAGGCCAGTTTGTATGTTGGAGTGACAATGGATTTTGTAAGTTTCTTTATAGTAGCTATAGATAAGGAAATATGCTGACTAGAGATTCTCTGCTTGAATGTGCGCCCTATGAAATATGCGTAGTCGGTATAAATATACTGATTAAAGTTTTTACGGGATCTAAGAGGTGTAACAGATGCATGTATTGCATCATTGCAACGCTCATAAAGTTCAGTACAGATACTCTTGAGCATAGGCGCACATGTATGCTGAGGGCGAATGTAGCATATCATTGATTTCTTGTTTGCCGCATGCCGAGCCATACGATCAGACCGTTTTGTTTGAACTCGGAAAAGGTTATTGAAAGTACATAAATGATGACTCATACTTGCTGCTACCTGCCCGTTCCGGAAGAAGTCTGTTGGCTCACAAGGCTGCAATGGGAAGAAATCATCGTTAAAATAAATGAACTCTTCAGAAAGTCCTTCTATCCTGTGCAAAAACATTTCAATTGCTGTACTGTTGAAAGTAGGCAGATACTGGGCAGGCATAAAATCCTTATGAAGAACCACATGTACTTCGGACCGATTTAGCCAACCAGGAACCTGACTTTCTCTTGCAACAACTAGATAAACATTCTGTATAAAAGGCATACATTCATCTATGCCACGTAATAAATAAGGTAAAGTTCCCCAATCACGAAATCGTTTATTATTTACCTCGCATCCTATGTGTTTATCATAATCAGCTTGCCACTCAGAATCAAATCCATCAACGTATGTTATTATAATATCCATGAAATTTCAATTCTATCTATAAAAAGGATAATATATTTTATAGGTTCTCCTTAACCAATTCACGTCCGTAATACTCCACCCACTTACGCAGGAAGAAATCATCGTTACGGGCCATTGTGAGTACTGCTATACGTTTCATTCTTTTATATAAGACGTACAAAAGTATGAAAAAAAAACCACACTTTAATAATCCGCCGTCCTTTATTCACGGAAAGGAATACCTTTTGCACCTGAGAGGCTGATATTACGTGTGAAATGTTTTTATTCATTTGCCACTTTCCTGTACACCTCGGCCAACTCACGGGCTGCCTTCTCCCATGTATATAACTGAAGGCGCTGACGCTGAACGTCAACAAACTCCTGCCTCTGAGCCGGCGTCCATGCCAAGAGGTCCTCGATACATTCCTGTAGGCTCTTTTCCTTACCGTCAAACCCGAAATATATAGCGGCATCACCAGCTATTTCAGGGAAACAACTTGCCCTGTTGAGCAATACAGGACATCCTGCCTTATAAGCCTCCAGAATGGGTATTCCGAATCCTTCATACTCGGAGGGGAACACAAAGACCTGAGCAAAGTGGTAAAGATCCATCAACTCCTGATCAGACTCAACGAACTTCTGCACGTACCTGCTTGAGAAACCAGAATCCTGCAGCACACGAAGTTCTTCACGGTTAAACGGTTTGCCGGTACAGATAACAGACATATCTTGGTGGTTTCTGAGTACAGGGGTAACATCATGAACAAAACGCAGGAAATTCTTATACTTATTCCTTCCACCTACATATAATATATAGCGTCCGTTGGGATTTCCTTCAGGAGAAGGAACGTATGGACTCTGGTCTATACCGTGATAGATAACGCTAATCTTCTGAGGAGGTATATCAAATAGATCAACCATATCCTGCTTTGTATGCTCACTCACTGCAATGATATGTGCTGCCAGCGGGATGAGTTTATGTTTTCTTTGTAACTGCCCGTCATGGAAATTATAAATGCCTGAATATCTCTCTGATATCATATCATGAACCGTGAGGACAAAAGGTTTCTTTCCTATCTTATCCAGGAAATAGGGGTCAAAGAATGTAGGATGGAATACATCAAAATCTCCACGTTCAAGCTGGCGCTCCGCCTCGAATATACTATGATGCGGCATTCTGTCCCATTGCCTCCAACGTCCATGCCTTATGTTGGTCAGGACTTTATACCAGAATCTGTTTACAGATGTAGGATGCCCCTTACAGAATTCCATATAGTAATCCTTCTCGGGAGCCAGTCCCATTTCCTTCAGATACTGATTCTGCGTCTCTAAAATAGGAAGAGAGATTTCTATATCATCAGGCATGTGACTTATCAGTCCGGCAAAACAACGGGATACACCGCCATGTGTCTGGAAATCAAATGCCTGAGAATCCATCAGGACTCTGATTCTTTTTGTATTTGTAAGAGTGTCTTCTTTCATTTCTTGTTGAAAATATCCTTAAAGAGGAACTTGAACCCATATCGGATCAACTTCAAGTCACGACGTACAGGGGGTAAATGATATGCAGATTCTATCTTCTTTTTAAGCTTACTCAACGAATTCTTGCCTTCATCCCGTCTTGTGGAAATTACATACTGACGGAATTGCTCTGTGCAATGTTGTGTCCAATGCTGCAGTAACTCGCTATCTGAATATGTTGTCTTGGGAACGAGATGTTCCGACAAGAACCTGAGGGATTCCTGACGAAGGACTTCCAGTTTCTCATCAACCTCCTCCCAACGGATAGACATCTGCATCTGCTTCTGCACATCCATATCGGAGGTTACTATACGGTCCTCTAATCCTAAGGCAGACAAAATAGATATTATACGGTCATTCCCGGCAAACTTACTCTCCGGCCTAAGGATAATGAAGAAGGGTTTATGGAGAAGAATGGCAAAGACCATGCCGTGGAAGGAAGTCGTCAGCATATACCTACAGCCATCTATAAGTCTGATCCATTCCTGTATAGAAGGATACATGTATACTGCATTCTCCAGGAACTCCACACCAGATGACTTCTCGCCATTAGCATGAACGGCAACAGCATGGATATCATGCTCCATATTGTAGCTGTTGAAAACCTTCCAGCATGGGATGTGATGCTTTTTGACATTGACATGATATACAAACATGTAATTATCAGGAAGGGCTGTCCGAGATTCTTTTGCCAACATGCGATAGTAGTCTCCATCCAATAGCATTGTGGGGTCCACTACCCAATGGGCATCTGATCCGGCATCCTGACATATCTTGATTCCCGTCTTCTCACGAACACTTATAGCGTCAAATCTTTTCAGATTCTGCTCCAAAAGGCCGTTTAGCTTCGATGGGTAGGACTTAAGTGCGAAACTGGGTGCATAAGAAATACGCAACACCTCCTTGGGACCGAAGTTCAGGAAGAATGTCTGATTATCCGTTCGGGAAAGTAATTGAGCCCACACCTGATCACTTCCGGTAATATAGCAATCCGCAACAGGCGGAAATAACTGCAACTCATCAAGGTGATTATAGGCATTTCGGGAGAGATTGAGATGAACACGGCGGAAATCATCAAAATGACGGTTATCCGCGCTACCAGCCTTAGCTTCCTCCAATTGCTTCCCGTCCATTAGTTTGCTGAAATCGGATTCCGGCAGTTCCGTTCCAAGAGACAACGGAAGACTCTCATGAAATCCGTAACGGATAATATAGGGGAAATGGCCCATACGCATAAGCGTCTGCTGCAAGGCAAAGGCCTGCAACAACTGTCCGTAATTAGTCTGGGACTGGAAGAAGGTTGTGATAGCGATTCTCATATATTATCTTATTGAAATTTCACTTTAGGGGCAAGTAAAACTTGCGAAAGTTGAGTATCATATTTAAATAAAGTCCTTGAAATGAGTCTTGTACTGCTGGAAGAACTCGGCTCTTCTCTCATTCTCAGGATAAGGCGTATGCCACGCCGGATTGTACTGGATAGCATTATCGAAATCCACTTCCTGGTTTCTGCATTCAATCTCGCCAAATGCGGCAGCACCCTTCTCTGTGTTTATGAGAACAAGACTGGTCCCCTTATTGTCATCAAAGCCGTCAATCACCTTATGTACATTCCAGAAATCTGCCAACGTGATATCACTATTGCTTCGACCCTCCTTACTGGGACATTGGAAACATGAAGGGCGTAAGTTTATGTTTGACAGGAATGATTTCATGAAAGGATTCTTGTAATGAACCCAAGAGAAACGTCTCTTCAGGATACCATCCAACTCAACTACTATACGATAACGTCTCCAACCTTTCTGCTTGTTCCTGAAATCAATTGTCCGTATAGCTTTTAACGGATCCTTTGCACAGGTAAAGCAGAGGAACCTGTTTCTTCTGACAAAATTATTGATGTACCACTTCCATACAGCAGGGCTTGATACGCCATGACATATAAAGTCAACAGTCAACAACTGACTATAGGGTTTCCCAAGGAAATGATGCAAGGCGGCCACCTGGCAAGGGGTACCGACAAACATAACAGGCTTTCCTGCTGCAAGCAGGTTCTTTATCTCAACAAAGCAATGTCCTATCGTGCTCTGTACATACTTGCTACCCCGGTACTGAGGAATATCCTCAGCTTTGTCTGTTCCATGGTGCTCAACAGCCCACGAGGAGGAGAACCTGGCACCATATACGGTTCCGCCTTGGGCAATACACCTCTCTGCCAACAAGGAGAATACCCCTCCAGAACTGCTCTTGAGACGAACCTCCTCCTGCCTATTTATAGCAGCATAAGACTTCTGGGGACGCCTACCGGAATAGGGAGACATGACGGGACATGCCTTCTGGCATAACCCACAATCCACACATCTTGACTCATCTACTACCGGAGACAAGAAACCCTCGCCATCCTCCTGCATTGTAATGCATCCACGCGGGCAGATCTGCTCGCATGCAGAACATCCGCAACATGCTTCAGGTGAGGCTATCTTAGTCTTTCTCATGAGAATAGTTCAAGATAAATACTTGTTCCTGTTTATTACAGCCTACAGCTGCTGCATATCATAAAGGCGCTTGTAATAGCCGTTGCGGGCAATAAGCTCGTCGTGCTGACCGCTTTCTACAATCTCTCCTTCATGCAAGACGTGTATGATGTCGGCATTCCTGATGGTAGAAAGACGGTGGGCAATGGCTATGGTAGTACGACTCTTCATCAATCTTTCCAAAGCCTCCTGCACCAGACGCTCGCTCTCTGTATCAAGGGCCGAGGTAGCTTCATCCAGAATAAGGATAGGAGGATTCTTCAGAATGGCACGGGCAATAGAGACACGTTGGCGCTGACCGCCTGAGAGACGTCCGCCACGGTCGCCTATCATGGTATCATATCCGTTTTCGGATTCCATAATAAATTCATGCGCATTGGCAATCTTGGCAGCCTCTATCACCTGTTCCATGGTAGCATTCTCTACACCGAAGGTGATGTTGTTATAGAACGTATCATTAAAGAGGATAGCCTCCTGATTGACATTACCAATAAGTGACCGCAAGTCGCTGATACGCAAGCCCTTGATGTTCTGTCCATCAATAAGTACTTCACCTACATTTACATCGTGGTAACGGGGAATCAGATCCACCAATGTCGACTTACCGGAACCCGACTGCCCCACCAATGCTACTGTCTTGCCCTTGGGAACAGTCAGGTTGATATGCTTCAGCACCTCACGCCCCTCTGTATAACTGAACGATACGTCACGCAGTTCTATCTCCTTCTCGAACGAAGGCATAGGCTGCGGGTGCTCAGGCTCCTTGATGGGATTCTCTGCCTGCAGGATAAAGTCGATACGGTCCATAGATGCCAGACCATGAGGTATCTGATAGGTGGCACGCGAGAACTCCTTCAGCGGATTGATAACGCTATACAGGATAACCATATAGAAGATAAAGGTAGAGGCATCTATCATATGGGTATCATTCAGGATAAGGGAACCGCCAAACCATAGCACCACAACAATGATAACGGTTCCCAGGAACTCACTCATGGGGTGAGCAGCACTCTGGCGGATAACCATGGCGCTCATATCCTTGCGGTAGGCATCATTTATCTGCAGGAAGCGCTTCTCCATCTTCTTCTCGGCAATAAAGGCCTTGATGATGCGCAGGCCGCCTAATGTCTCATCCAACTGGGCAATGATACCACCCCACTGGCGCTGTACGGTTGCCGACTGACGCTTCAACTTCCTGCCTACCACACCCATAATCCATCCTGCAACAGGGGCTACCACCAACACAAAGAGTGTCATCTGCCAGCTGACGGCAAACAAGGTGACAAAGCATACCAGTATGGCTATGGGCTGACGGATCAGCATATCTACACTATTGGTAATGGAGGCCTCTACCGTCTGCACATCGGCACTCATACGGGCAATGATGTCGCCTTTACGCTCCTCAGAGAAGAAACTGAGGGGCAGCTTCAATACCTTATTATATACGGAAGTTCTGATATCACGTACCACACCGGTACGCAGGGGCACCATGATGGCAGAAGAGGCAAAGTAACCCGCTGTCTTCAGCCCCGTCATCACTATCAGGGCAATGCCCATAAAGACCAGCGTCAGAAAGGCTCCGTGCACATTTATCAGTTCCTGTACCCAGGCATAGGCATTGTTTACCACAAGTTCCTTGCTGAGACTATCCCATGTCCACTCCTTGTATTCATAAACGGTAGTGTCTATCTTGAACAGGATATTCAGGATGGGAATGAGCACCACAAAAGAGAATACGTTGAGCCATTGTGATATGAAATTCAGCACTACCGACCACGCCAGATACTTTCTGTAGGGCTTCAGGAAGCGCGACATTATGGATAGAAATTGCTTCAGCATACTATTTACCTTTCCTTTCAGAATGCGAAGGTACGAAAAAAAGGGGGATAAACGAAAGAATAAACACTTTTTAATTCCCTATCCTAACGCAAAAAACTTGGCAACTTACCCTAAAAGCAGGAAAGGATGAGGAATGCAAAATATTATTTTTGGATATTTTTTCATTTTTTTATAAAATTTTATATGATTATAGAAATTAATCTTTATCTTTGCCTTTGAAATCTATACCAAAAGGAAATTATCTACATAAATAAACTAAACTAAAAGAAGTAACAACCATATATATTCGAGATAATAATACCGTGACATAATTAAGGCGTTTTGGCGCAGAATCTTAGCGGACTGAACCACAGAAACTTATACATGAAAACCGAAGGTTCGCAGATCAGGCGACAAATTGTTCCCACGCCTTTTTATGACATTGAAACAATCTAATGAAATATTAACAACAGCTGAATTGGGGGCAATAAGCTAAAGATCCATTTATTATGAGAGCAAAAGGTATCCTTTGTCTTATGGCTTTCCTTATGGCATCTGGCGTTCAAGCGCAGGATCTGAAGATCTTTGTAAATCAGAAAGGCCTTATTGGTTATGCAGATCAAGACGGTAATGAAGTAATTAAATGCCAGTACGAAAGCGGACAAGCTTTTGAAAACGGCGTAGCAATTGTAACAAAGGGCGGGAAATCCGGTATCATCGATGCAACAGGAAATGTATTGCTTCCACTGAAATATAGTAAGATACAGACATGGGGCAACAATCTTTACTTAATTCAGGAAGGCAAGAAAATGGGTCTTACCGATAAAAAGGGAGCAATCACCCTCCCTGTAGAATACTCTCTCATTTCAAGTCCTAATTGCTATGGGAAAGCGTTAATAGCACAGGGCGGCAAGCAAAACCCCATTCCTAATGAGAAAAAGACCTATATGCTTGGTGCCAAGTATGGAATAATTGATGCAAATGGAACTATTCTTGTTCCTGCTAGTTATAAAGGCTTATATGAATTTTCATATGACCCTAAAACCCAACCTCCTTATAGAGAGGGCAGAAGGCTGGAATTCAGTTATCATAGCACTACAGATACCCTTACAACAGACTGTTCATATTTAGGCTTTAGCGGAAACGGCTTGAGCATTTACAATGCAGGTATTATTGACGGAAACGGCAAACAATTGTTAGCACAAGGCCTTTATTATTTTGTCATGAAGCCACAGAGCGATATGGTAAGATACTACAATATCAAGAAGAAACAAGTTCTGTGCGGATACCACAATTTAAATACCGGTCAAAGTTTCCAAGCCGTTGCTTTTGACAAGGCATTTAACGATATTACATTCTGGACTCACGGAGATTTTATTGGAGATATCGCACCTGTCAACGGTCAGACATGGTCTTTTATCAACAAGACAGGACAGACGCTGCGCTCCGGATACAGTAGTTTAATACACAGTCAGCCAACTGGCTTGTGGGCCGCAAAGAATGCGTCTAACACATGGGATGTATTTGATGATTCAAACAATGATGTTGCCACCCTATCCGGATTCAACGATATTAAATTCCCGTATAACGAGGAAAGCAAAGAAGTTTTCAGCGTTCAGAAAGAGGGGAAGTACGGATGCATCACACGAACCGGTCTGGTAGTTATTCCATTTGATTACGATCAGGCTTTGGGAAATTGCTATAACATGATAGCTGTAAAGAAAGATGATAAATGGGGAATGCAGTCTACTGACAATGAAACCTTGATACCCATGGAATACATAAGTATTGTATTGCCTTCAGAGCTAGAAACCAAGCATATGTGGGTTAAAAAGGCTGATTCGCTCTATTATCACATAAACCTTGACACAAAACAAGTATCGCCAACTGGCTACAAGGCTGTTAGCAATTATAAGGATGGTATTGCACACGTAATTCCATTGAACATGGTAATTGAAGATACGCAGGTAAACCGTGCCCAGTTGTTTAACCCCAACACCCCTAAAGCAACCATTTATGCAGCGGATTTAGAGAAGAACAAACAAGCATTTGGCTATCTGATCAATACTGATGATAAATTGGTAATAGATCTTCCGACTACCTTATTATATAAGGATGCCATTGTAAAGGAGATGAAGAATCTGGGAAGTAAAGAATTAACGGCTTCGCAGAAAAAGAATATTCTGTTGGAGGTGACACGCGAGAATCGTTCATACGACTTGAAGTCTACATTAAGTGAAGATGAATGGAACTATTAACCAACAAAACATGATTATTATGAAAATCCATTATATTATATCCATTGTTCTGGTTGCTTCAGTTTTGAAAGCATCTGCTCAAGAACCTATTTCAGACTATAGGCGCAGTTCCTTGTACTCAATATTAGTTAATCATACAGAACAGCAATTTGCCAATGAGATAAAGGAGGCATTTCTACAGATTCCCGTACCCGACAAATTCAATGACCACAATCTGAGTGTTAAGGTACTTAACATGGACAAGAAGTTGTCCGGAGCAAATAGCGATAAAGAAAATACAGATATCACAGAGTTCCTGCAGAACAACAAGATAGCAAGCCGTCTGGTGGGACGTTGGTTCAACCGCGACTTCTATACCGGTGAGTGTAACATGGAACTAGTTAAGGAGCGTGGACTCTATAACGCCGATGAATTTGACAAGCAACTTGCCATGCGTTCTGCACGTGGAGTAGCCATGCTACAGGATGCTGGTGAAGAGCTCATCGGAAACACTTTCGTCCTGGTAAATGATATACGTTATGTGGATAAGAACCAAAGAGCCAAGACCGGAGCCGCTATACTCAAGGGCTTAGGTTCTATTGCCGCCATATATACTGGTGTGAATGTTGATGATATAACTAAGAGTGTTGGCGATATGATTGAGACCATTAAGGGATTCACCGTAAAAATCAATACTTTCCTGTACAGACTGGACTGGGATGAGGAGCAAGCGGCTTTATTCTACCAGGAGCAGTATGCAGCACAGCCGGATGCTACAAAGAAGGAAAATTTTGAGGCCGCGCGCGGAAAATACTCATTAAAGTACGTGGGTAAGGTAGAGAGTAGCGGTGGCACAACATCATTTATGGGAATAAAAGAAGACCAACCCATTGTGATGGTAAGAAAAGCCTGCCAGCGTGCAATTGACGAGAATGTGGTTGATTTGCAGCGTAACTACGAGGAATTCAGAACCAAGACTCCGCTTGTTACCGTTGAGCCGCTTACCGCATATATTGGAATGAAGGAGGGTGTTTCTTCCAAGAGCAAATTCGAGGTGTTAGAGACCGTTGAAATGGAAAACGGAACACATAAGTATAACCGTGTCGGCATTATTGAACCTATTCCTAATCTAATATGGGACAACAGATATATGGCTGTGGAAGAAGGTGCACAGGGTGCCACATTGGGATTTACTACATTCAGAACCGTTAGCGGGAAAGCCTTCTCCAAGGGAATGCTAATCCGAGAGATGTCAAATAAATAAGGGTATAATCATAAAAACAGAAAAAATGAAGAGATTGTTAAATGTTTTATTCATGCTCCTCTTTATTTTAACAGGAGCTATTGCTAAGGTAGAGAAAATGCCCCAGTATGACATTACTGGAGCAGGCTCCGGAACAGAAGGCACTATTCTGGTAAAGGTCTATGTATATGGCAGTAAAGTCAGTGACCAGGATCTGAAACGTGCTGCTGTACATGGCGTAGTGTTCCGAGGATGTTCTGGCAACCAAAGTGGTGCACGTCAGCCTGCAATGGCCGCACCTACTGCAGAAACAGACAATGCAGCATTCTGTCAGGAGTTCTTCGCATCAGACGGTCAGTGTCAGAATTTTGCCACAATCGTAGCAGGTTCGTATGACAGGGTCAAGACACCGAAAGGTTATAAACAGGGAGCTATTCTCCAAATTGACAAGACATCACTTCGCAAAGAGCTTGAGAAGGCAGGTGTCGTTCGCTCTCTTTCATCTGGTTTCTAATTAAAGACTGTACATTCTGAAAATAAATTCCGGATATTATGAAGAAAATTATAATCACATTATTGGTTCTTATGTCTTCTGCCTACGCAGATGCACAGACACAAACCATCTACGCCCGTTCTACTGTCAGATGTATGGGAGTTGAACTCGACGGCTCGCAGACATTGCGTGTTCAGGGTTACGGACGCAATCGTCTCGATGCCAAGGAGCAAGCAAAGAAGAATGCCGTATGGGCGGTAATCTTTGATGGTATACGTGAAGGTACCGGAGGCTGCAATATGCGCCCACTCGTTACGGAAGTTAATGCAAAGGAACGCTACGAGGACTACTTCAATCTGTTCTTTGCAGATGACGGACCTTACAAAGAGTATGTATCCCTGAAAGATACGAAATATCGTTCGGGAGGCAGATCGAAGGACAAGCTCGGCTATGCGTACGATCTTACCATCCGTGTGCTCAGAGCACAACTAAAAGAACGTCTGAAAGCAGACAAAATTATTGACTAAATGCAAATAAGATCATGAAACTGAAAACCATTTTATCAGTATTCTTACTGACATTATTTTCTCTGTCAGTAATGGGACAAGCTAAGAAACCTACACTTATGGTGGTTCCTAGCGATGCTTGGTGTAAAGAGCATGGATTTGAACAGAAGTTTGATAATCAGGGCACAGAGGAAATGATTCCCGACTACAAGGCAGCACTTTCCACTGACAAGCAACTTAACGCAGTTATCACAAAGATTAATCTTCTGATGGCTGACAGAGGATTCCCTCTTAAAGACTTGCAGCAGAATATGAGAAGCATTTCCAATCTGTCCGCAGAAGACCGTCTTATTACCAGCAAGACAAGTGGTGCCAGCATAACAGAGAGTCCCCTGGACCGCCTGCGCCGCACGGCAAAGGCTGACATTATTTTGTATATTGACTGGACAGTTAATACCGTTGGCCCCAAGAGCAGTATTACCTATAATCTTGCAGCCAAAGATGCCTATTCCGACAAGCAGGTTGCCGGTGCTCAGGGTACCGGAAAGGGTTCCTTCTCGGCAGAACTGCCCGTCCTGTTAGAGGAGGCTGTACAAGACCATATGGATGGATTCGTAGAACGTTTGCAAGCACATTTTGACGATATGCTTACCAACGGACGCGAGGTTGTTCTGGACATGAGAGTATTTGACAGCAGCGACGTAGACTTCGAGAAAGAGTATGGCGAGTATGAACTGAGTGAAGTCATTGACAACTGGCTTGCCGAGAACTGCGTTAACCACCGCTTCAGCAAATCAGATGCCACAGAGACCATGATTCTTTACGAGCAGGTGCGTATTCCTTTGTACAAGGCAAACGGAACGGCACAGGATACTTACGGATTTGCCCGTGAACTGGCACGTTTCCTCGGCGGCGCGCCGTACAATATTCCAGTAAAGACAATTAACAGGGGATTAGGTCGTTGCCTATTAATTTTGGGAGAAAAGTAAGGAGGACATTATTATGAAGTTAATTAACATTCTATCAGCTTTTTGTCTGACAATAGCCACAAGTGTTTCAGCCCAGGAGTGTGTAATGCCCATATCTATCCAGCTTGACGAGGATTTTACCAACATACCCGCTGCGGCGAATAATGTATTATTCCAGTCGTTAAGTAGGATAGCTACTGAGAACGGGCTTACAACAGATGCACCGACAACACCTTTTGTCCTGACAGCTCATTGCGATGTCCTTGACAAGAGCAATCTGCCGGGACCGCCCATTCAGACAGTATATAACCTTGGCATTACGTTCTATATTGCCGATACCTATACACAGAAGAAGTTCGGGACTGCATACGTCACACTTAACGGTGTGGGTACAGGTGAGGTGAAAAGCTATATCAACGCTTTCCGTCATATCAGCAATAGCAATCGTGATATAATAGACCTTATTAATCGCGGTAAAAAGAACATGATGAACTATTACGATACGCAGTATACCAATATCATCAAGGAAGCCAAGCGTCTAGTCTCACTTCAGAATTACGAGGAGGCACTCACTATGGTTCTCTCCATTCCCGTCTGCTCAAAAGGCGGTGAGGAAGCTTCTGCATACGGTTTGCAGCTTTACACCCAATACCTTGACCGCATGAACTTGTTCCTGCTGAATAGGGCAAAGGCACTTTGGGCAGCCGGACAAGACAAAGATTCGGCATACGAAGTCTGCTCCCTTCTTGCCCAGATTGATCCTGATGCAGCATGCTATGGCGAGGCTGGAACGCTCATGAAGGAGATAAAGGGTCAGGTGCGCAGTGATATCGACTTTGAGATGCGTGAAAAATATCATGACCAGATTCAGTTAGAGAAATCACGCATTGAGGCTGCAAAAGCCATTGGAGTAGCATACGGTAACCACCAGAAAACTACTACCACTAATCTTATGTGGTTAAGATAAAGTTTAGATTACCGAAAATTAAAACAAATAATTTTATGAAAAAATTTATATTATCTGTATTGTTTTTAACATTTAGTATAATGAGCCAGGGACAAGAGAATACCCCCTTTGAAGGCGAAATTGTTTATGAAACTTATGAGAATTACTCCGATTATATTCTCAAGATGCCCAATTCAATCTATTTCAATGGCGTTCACAAAATACGGCTTATATTGAAAGGGAACTGGATGCACATGATAGATGAAACTACAGGATGCCACATTATTGTTAATAATGAATCCGCACAGGAAATCATGAAGGCTCAGAATCAGAAGAAAACAAGAGGTACATTAGGGGCTTTATCTACATTGTCGCAAAACAGAAGCAACAATAGTTGTTCTTTTGTTCATTTTTGTGACCACACTAAAACAGGTCTAGACATGAGTGATGCACCGGGTACTCAATACATTCTGAGTTCTGGAGTTATTTCATATGCCGACGGTTCAAAGGCACCAGTAACAACAAATACTTATTCCAAAAAGGAAGAGGCAAAGAATATACTAGAGCAGAACTGCCCACTTTATGCAGGACAGATAGTTCGTAAAATGGGTGGCATGGACCAGACTTATGATATAAAAACATGGGTTAGTGATAAACTGATTGCTCCTGAAGGGTATAAATGGAATTTGTATGGTCTGGATGTTCCTGGCATTGCATTAAAATGGGCAATGAAGTATGACGGTGGTCATATTAGTATAATGAGCGTCGGCGAATTAAGTTATTATATTGAAGCCGATGTTGTGGAAATAATCCCCCGAACAGTTTCAGATGAAGAATTCAACATTCCTGAAGGCTATAATATCAAGACAGGAGGAACAAGTAATGCCTTTAAGATAATGGGCTATTACAAGAGCGTTAAAAAAGAACTTGTAAAGCGTGGCATCAAAGGTGGCGATAACAGTCAGAAGACAACAGGTGTACATTACAAAACTGATGGAGAATGGGACTTCTAAGACAAGTACTTTTCATTACTTTAGGCATGACCTTTTCATCCTCGCTCTGCATCGCGCAGAGCGAGGATGGCATGGAATATGAAAGAAATTCCATGCATGTGATGATGATAAAGCATCTCAACCAAAAATTTGATGATATTATTGAGGATGTTTTCTTGCAGTCTCCATTTCCTGAACGTTTCAATAATCACAATCTTGGAGTTAAAACAGTCTCCTTTGCTGAGTTGGAAGGTGATCAGCACAATAATATTGCGTCATTTATAGACCAAGTGAATCTTGGACAGAAAATGGTGGCAAAGTGGTTCGACAGGGATAAACAGACTGGAGCATTCGACATGGATTTGATAAAAGAGCGCGGCTTTTATAATGCAACTCAAAACCAGAAGAATTTAGCTCGTGCAAGTATGCGTGGATTAGCATTACTTGAGGATGCTGGAGAGAATCTGATTAGCAAAACATATTTATTGGTTAACGATATAAGCTACAAGAGCAAAGGTAGTGGAAACTGGTTTCTGAAATCCATGGCCAGTGTTTATTTGGGGAATGTTGACGCGCTACAGAAATCTATGGAATCAATCGGAGGATTTAGAGTTGACATTAAGAGTTATCTTTTCAGATTAATATGGAACGAAGAAATTGCACAGACTTTTTATTCTGAGTATTACACCGATAAAGGTAATGTTGACGCAGGGAAGGCAAGGGCATTCTCAAATGAGAAGAAATTATTCAGGATGGAATATGTCGGGAAAACCGAAAGTATGTCCACAGAAACAAATTTCAAAGCAGTAAAAGACCCCAAAGCACTTTTGGTTAAAGTCTGCACTCAAACTATTGATCAGAATATAGCACAATTGCAGCATCAATATGCAGACTTTCGCATTAAAGCTCCGCTTATATCTACTCAACCATTAAAAGCCGATGTAGGGGTAAAAGAGGATATTACGGAAAATTCTCGATTTGAAGTCCTCGAACGTGTACTAGACCAAGAGGGAAAGGTTTCTTATGAACAGGTTGGCATCATTAAACCGGTCAAAGGGAGAATAAAGGACAACCGTTTTATGGTGACCGCAGAAGAATCCCAAGACGCATCACTTGATGCTACAGAATTTGAAAAGGTTTCTGGCAAAGACTTCTTCCCTGGCATGTTAATAAGAGAAGTTAAATAATTTATTCGTCCATTTCCTCGTCAAGATTCCCGTCCCAAAGATACTTCTTGGTCTCACGGGCAGCGACTCCGCTCAGCAGAAGCAGGGCCACCAGATTGGGGATAGCCATAAGGGCATTCATCGTATCGGCAATGTTCCAGATGACATCCAGACTGATAATACTGCCAAAAAACAAGGCCACAATGTATAGGATGCGATAGAAACGGTTGATGCGCTGATGCTCTATGTAATTGACGGCACTCTCACCGTAGTAGCTCCATCCCAAGATGGTGCTGAAGGCGAAAGTCAGAATGCCGAAGGCAAGCAGCGGAGCCCCCACATACGGAATCTTGGAGAACGCCACCTTCGTCAAGGCTGCGCCATCGGCAAAGCTGATGTCGGGGTATGCCAGAATACTGCTCACCAGCACCAAGCCAGTCAAGGCACAGATAACAACGGTATCCCAGAAGGTGCCCGTGCTGGATACCAAGGCTTGTCTGACAGGATTACGCGTCTGCGCCACAGCCGCTACAATGGGAGCACTACCCATTCCGCTCTCGTTGGAGAACAGACCACGGGCTATTCCATAGCGAGCTGCCATCATGACCGTAGCCCCTACAAAGCCGCCTCCTGCAGCCGTTGGATTAAAGGCTGACTCTATAATAAGCTGTACGGCAGCCCAGACATACTCTCCATTCATGCAGAGAATCACTATACATCCCAGCACATAGAGGGCTGCCATGAAAGGTACCAGTATGGTGCAGACACGGGCAATAGACTTCACACCGCCCATAATAACCAGTGCCGTAAGCAGGCAGACAAAAACGCCCACTATCCATGTAGGGATGCCGAACGTCTCGCTTGCCAGCAGGGCAATCGAGTTGGCCTGTACCGTACAGCCAATTCCGAAGCTAGCCAAGGCAGTGAAGATAGCAAAGAGAAGAGCCAGCCATTTCATGCCCAGGCCAAGCTCCAGAGCATACATAGGTCCTCCGTAGGTCCGTCCATCACTACCTTTAACACGGTATTTCACAGCCAGCAGTCCCTCGGCATACTTGGTTGCCATACCGAAGATACCCGTCAACCAACACCACAGCACGGCACCTGGTCCTCCCAGAGCGACAGCTGTTGCCACTCCCACAATGTTACCTGTACCTATAGTAGCGGCCAATGCCGTTGCCAAGGCTCCGAACTGTGACACATCACCCGTAGCCCCTTTATCCTTCTTTACCGACAGACGGATACCCGTCAGCAGACGACGCTGCGGAATGCGAAGCCGGAAAGTAAGGAACACATGGGTGCCCAGCAAAAGGATAATCATTGGCCAGCCCCAAAGCACGGAACTGAGTGACGAGAATAGATTACTAATTACATCCATTCAACTTATACACTATTTCTTTATATTCTGATATATGGTTTTTGCAAAGATAATAGCTTTTGCTGAGATAGCAAAACATTTTAGGGGTTTATTAGGTTAGCGGTTAGGGGTTAGAGGTTAGCGGTTAGGGGTTAGTAGTTTAGGAGCAAGGGGCAAGGGGCAAGAGAATACCAATAATGTTCAATGCTCAATGCTCAAGGCTGCGATTAAGCGAGAGGAGAGCGATGCTCGCATCAGCTTTCCCGAGCGGAAGCAGGCTCGAAACAAAGTTTCAATGTTCAATAGCTAACGTCTATAAAAAACCTTTTTATTTTGTATTCCGCTCATTTATTCGTAACTTCGCAGCCGAATAAGAACCATATACCATTTATTTGGATTTATAATGAGCAAAGAAGAGAAATATCAGGAACTGGTAAGCGGACTAAAGGCAATTGTTGAGGGAGAGACAGATATGATTGCCGTAATGAGCAATATAGCAGCAGAAATTCATCAGACCATGAAGTTCTGGTGGACAGGATTCTACAGAGTAAAAGACGGTGAACTGATACTGGGCCCCTTCCAAGGCCCCATTGCCTGTATGCACATTGCATACGGACGGGGTGTCTGCGGTACGGCTTGGAAGAAGGAAGATACCATAATAGTACCGGATGTGGAGCAGTTCCCCGGTCATATTGCCTGTAGCAGTCAGTCGCGCTCAGAGATTGTTGTGCCTGTCTTCGACAAGGAAAACAAAGTAATTGCCGTCCTAGACATCGACAGCGAACGCCTGTCCACCTTTGATGAGACAGACCAGAAATACCTGGAGGAAATCTGCCACCTCATCCCCACAGATATATAGACCCGCTAAAAAATCCCACAAAGAGGAGGGTTTGATTCTTAAACTCTTTAAACTTTTCAACTGACATTACACTTTAAACTCTAAACTTTAAACTTTTTTTGTATCTTTGCCGAATGAAAAACGTAAAAAGATGAGAAAGAATATCATTACCGCCCTGTTAACCTTTCTAGCATTGGTGGTGCAGGCACAAAGTACAGACGTGCAGCTGGATGCCCTGACAGATGCATCTGCAGATTCCATTGGGCAGATTCATTATCACTGCGCCACTAAGGCTGAGGGACAACAGCTGATAGTTGCCAATACCGACTACTACAACAGCCTGAACCAGATGGACCTGGACTGGCGCATGCGTAAGTCAGGAACCACCAGAGAGGAACTGGTGGACTTCGCCAAGTCCTGTGTTCAGGAGTTTACCGACAAGGAAAAGGAAAGAATAGCAGGTGCCATAGCGTATATTGAAAAGAGACTGCACGATATGGGTGCCAACCTACCCTTTCCCAAGGATGACATCGTCTTCGTTAAGACCAACATGAAGGAAGAGGGCGATGCAGGTGCCTATACCCATAAGACGGAGATTTATATAGGGGCAAATGTCGTGCGTTGTAATGAACGGGAAGATGGAATGATGCGTCTTGATGGTGTTTCTAATGTTCAACTATATAGATTGGTGGCGCACGAGCTTTTCCACTGCCTCACACGCAACTCCCCAGAGTTCCGTCGAGGCATGTATAAACTGATTGGCTTTACGGTAATGGACAAGGACATTGTCTTTGGCCCTGCCATCCGGAAAAAGATACTTTCCAATCCCGATGTAGAGCATATCGATAACTACGCCGAGTTCACCATCAAAGGCAAGAAGTGCAAATGCGAACTGATGGTACTCTATACCCATTCATGGGAAGAAGCTGTGGCAGAAGAAGGTGAAGGCGCAACCTTCTTTGATTACAACCAAAGCGTACTTGTGCCCATAGACAAACCGAACAAATATTACTCCATAGAAAAAGCTTCTGACTTTTGGGACGTTATAGGGCACAACACAGAATATGTGTTAGCCCCCGAGGAAACCTTGGCAGACAACTTCTCCGACGCAGTGATGTATGGGCCAGGTAGAAATAGTAACATAGCAAGCGCTAAGGAAAAAGAGGAAAGTCAGATAAAATACCCTACGCCACAGTTAATAGATAACATCATCACTTTCCTGAAGTCATACCAACAGAAGGATTAAAAAGAAGTTAAAGGGGAAGTTAAAATGGACAATACCATAAAAAGGCAGACAGCATTCAAAACTATCGTCCAGCCTGCTTGCAGGCTTAACTTCCTGCGCGAAGCGCATAACTCCCTATTTTACTCCCTTTTATTACTCCCATAAATTAAAAATAAATGAACATACTGATTCTATCCGGAAGTCCCCGCAAAGGGGGCAATACAGAGTTGCTGGTAGAAGCTTTTGTAAAGGGGGCTGCAGAGCATCATCAGGTTGAGGTGGTCTCTGTCCGCGACTACAAGGTAAACCCTTGCCTGGGATGCAACGCCTGTTTCAATAGTAAGGACAATACCTGCGCGCAGAAGGATGATATGGCGCAGATCTATGAGAAGATGGCCAAGGCCGACATGCTGGTCATTGCCTCTCCCGTCTACTTCTACAGCATCAGCGCACAGCTGAAAGCCGTCATAGACAGATTCCACAACCCCATACGCGACAGCTTCAATATCCAGAAGATGGCACTCCTGCTGGTGGGAGCAGCCTCGCTGCCTGAACTGTTTGACGCCATACTGGCTGAATACAATCTCTGCCTCAACTACTTCCACATAGAGGATGCTGGCAAGGTACTGGTCAGAGGTGCAGCCAACAAAGGCGATATCCAGAACACCAATGCCCTGAATGAAGCCTACCAGCTGGGGAAAAACATTGAGAATTGAGAATTGAAAATTGAGAGTTTAAAGTTGAGAGTGTAGAGTTTAGAGATAGTTTAATAAGTTTAAAGGTTTAGGGAGTTTAAAAGATTGGAGCTACACGTGTATAACTATCCTCTTGCTCCTTGCCCCTTGCTCCTAAATTATACTAACCTCTAACCAAACTCAATAACCAATAAAAAAAACCGGCACCCAGTGGGGATGCCGGTCTTTTTTATTTATAACTCTTTAAGGCTTCATTGCGACGGTCACGTTCTCCAATGCTTTTGTGAGCGCCACCGGCATCGTCGTACCACGTCATTGGTGGTGAAGGTTTGTCCAGACCCAGGGCAGGAATCATCTTGCCGAACATCATGAGGATGATGAAAGGAATGATAATCTTCAGTATCTGCCAGATGAGTACACCAACCATCAGGATGGTACCAATAGCCCAGATGATAACAAAGAGCGTATAGAGGATAGTCAGGAACCAGCCTGCCGACTGCTTCATCTGGATAAACATGGCGAACAACGAGTATAGCAAGTAGCCTATGCCTACAATGGCGGAAATGTAGAGAACCACGGTTCCCAGGGTTTGACCCACCCAGGCATAGAGGCAGATGCCAATGAATGCCAGAACGGCAAAGAGACCGACGGAGATGAGGATATTGAACAGCAGTTCCTGACGGGGTACGGCCTTACTGCTACACAGGAAGGCCTCCATGCCAGTGGCATAGGCGTCAATGGTCTTATACTGCCAGCGAACGGCCAGGAACAGCAGGAAGATGTTGAAGAAACGCTGGAAGTCGCCCACATAGGCTCCGTTGAGCCACCAGCAGCAGTCCTCCCCGAGTTTGGTAACGGCATCAATCTCGAGGACAATGGTGCAGAAGGCAAAGAACGGTGCAATGAGCAGCAAGAGTCCGATGAGCCAGTTGTGGCGCTTCAGGGTACCCATGGCATTCTTCTTCATACCAATCTTGGAAGCCCTTCTGCTCAGGCGATATGCCAGCCACAGGAAAAAGAGGATGCCGATGAGGAAGGCTCCCTCGTAGTAGCCGCGGCCCTTGAACTCGGTGTACTTGGCAATGGGGTTCTCCGTTCCCTCGGCATTCTCCTCGCTGAAGCGTAACTCATACGGGTCGGCATAGTAGGTCTTGCCTGTAGAGTCAGTGACTGCCACCAGCGGACGCTTGTCGGGGGTAGAGATGGTAAACATAGAAAACAGGCTCTTGTCCTGATAGGTAATCACCTTGGGGAACTTCAGCGTCAGCTTCGTGCCACGCATCATGACTACCGAGTCCTCCTCGTGCAGATAGTCTTCGGACTTGGTGTAGAGCGATCCACCTCCACGGTCTTCAGGTTCAGTGTACTGGAACACCACTATGGCAGTGTCGGTCTTGCCTTTGCCCAGCGGCCATGCCTCGTATTGCTGGGCAGCAAGGTAGTTAGTTACGGTCAGCAGCAGGGCTGTCGTAAGCCAGATTCTAAGATTCTTCATAATTATTGTTTTTTAGGTATTGACGTGCTTCACGGGTGAGCCACATATTCTTGCAGAACATAAAGAGGGTAATCAGGGGCAGCAGGACGGAAATGGCAGGGCCGAACATGTAGGCCAGCGACCCACCCACCACAATGACAATGAGCCATATGCAGCCATGCAACTTAGAGAGGTCGTAGGATGTCTTCTGTGACTGGTAATAGCCTGAAGGGTCTGGAATGAAGCTCACCAGGCAATAGCCCGCTATGATACTAATGTAGTAGAGGTACTTGTTGTCAAATCCGTCCGGAGACAGGTAGATATGGAACAATGCTCCTGCCACGGCCAGACAGATGATAATCCAGCTGCCGTTGAACGTGTAGGGCACACCATTCATAGGCGAGAAACGTACATATAGCGATATTAGCGCCAGTAGGATGCTCAGAACGATGCATATCCAGTGGTAACGACTCCAATGGATGCCCATCGGTGCCTTGTCAACTTCTACATGGTTCTGTATGACCTGCGGCTCTGGAATGGTGTATTTGTTATCCCAGTCACCATCGGGAGTGCCATGCCTAAGCACCTCGTGCTTTTCCTTCTCAGAGAGGAAGCGGTTGTAATAGACCAGTTCATAGATGCGACCGTCTTTGAAGGGACAGAGCACCAGTCGGTTGGGTTCCTGAGCAGCATCGGTACGTGCCGTATTGTAGAATACCAGTGCCGTGTCTGCCAGATAGACCGTGGTCTTGCCGTCTTTCTCCATCTCTACCAAGATGCGGCACAGGTCTTTATAGAATTCCGGTATTCTCCATTGTGCCACACAGGTAGCGGAGTCTGTGAGGGTGGCGCGACCCTCCAGTCGGATTTCCTTGTTGCTATTGAAGCGGAAGGGATAATACCACTGTGAGGGCTGCTCGCCCCTACTAGTGAAAGCCACAGGACCAGGGTATTCATCGCCCCTGTCAAGTGTGAAGGCAATATAGAGCGACTGATTAGAACCAGCCTTGGAAAAGGATACGTCGGCATCCACCATGAAGAGGTGTTCCAGTCTGATGCCTCGTTCATCGTTCGTGCCTTTAGGTTGTCGGGGAGCCTTCCACACGCTGTCGCTTTCAAAGTCGTAGCATTGCATGGGCAACAAGCTGACATCGTCAAGCAGTTCACCCGGATTCTCAAACGAGACGCCACGGGGATACGGAGCATAGTGGAACAACTTACCCTTCTGGGGGAAATTTACTTTCTGTGCTATGATGGGCAATGCCATCATCAGCAGAAGCAATAGTAGAATTCTTGGTTTCAGCATAAGGTTATTAGTTTATAGCTTAGTTGCTTATTAGCTTAGTTGCTTATTAGCTTAGTGGTTAGGGGGTAGGGGTTAAGTCT
>Ga0265298_10002859_pt1 | contig 23430 bp, 25 predicted proteins | sample AusTroGonzalo_MG_3_FD_193486 | JGI IMG/M metagenome (GOLD analysis project Ga0265298, IMG submission 193486) | Bovine rumen microbial communities from tropical cattle in Woodstock, Queensland, Australia - Gonzalo_01 | ecosystem: Host-associated > Mammals > Digestive system > Stomach > Rumen ...
AGCTGTGGGTAAGCGATATCACTTATATCACAATGTGGAAGAGTGCCGATCATTACAAATTCTGTTATCTGTCTTTAATCATGGACGCATTTACGAAGGAGATAGTAGGCTGGGACGTAGGTCCTACGCTGGGGCTGAAACATCCTTTAAACGCTCTCAAGATGGCTCTGAATCGTCTCAATGGAGAGAAAGCCACAGACCTGATACATCACTCAGATAGAGGCTGTCAGTACGTCAGCTCGGAGTACGTAAAACTGCTTAAAGACAACAATATCCGAATAAGCATGACCGAGACAGGAGAACCCACAGAGAACCCTCAGGCGGAGCGAATAAACAACACCATCAAGAACGAGTTCCTTAGAGGTGTGCGATTCACCAACGTCAACCAAGTCCGTGACGCTGTAGCCAAGGCTGTCGACTTCTACAACAACAAGAGACCTCACATGAGCATAAATATGATGACTCCGGCTCAAGCTGCCTTATGTGAGGGAGAGATAAAGAAATGGTGGATCAGTTATCGGGAGAGAGCCATTAAAAGAAACCAGTGTTTGGAGAACCCGGAAAACCCATTACCTTTGCAACCAGCTCTGGTTGCATACGAATCAAGTCAACCACAAGTCAACCTATAGCAGTAATAAGAATAACCAGAGTCAACTTCTATCAGGAATAAGACAATCCGAGTCAACCTTTTTTAGGGAAACGCACGTTGCAACAGTTTTGCAACACCTTTTTGTTGTTTTGATATACTGTCAATATTTATATTTGCCGAAGAAACAACAAAAGAAATGAAAAAACAATTAGTTATCCTTTCTGCAGTGTTGCTTATACAAGCAGTTGTTGTGTCCGTATTCGCACAGCAAAAGCCCAAGGCGGGTGAACTTGTTTCCGGGGTTGTGTTTGACGATGAGGGTCCCATGTTGTTTGTGAATGTTATGGAGAGAGATCCGGCAAATCGTATTGTGGCTCACGGCATAACCGATATGGAGGGTAATTTCTCATTCCGTCTGGTTAATCCGGATCACAGAATAGAGATATCATACATAGGGTATGAGACTGTTTCTATTCCCATTGACACCACCTATTATGAGATTAAGATGGTGTGTAAGGGTGACCCGCAGCCCGTTAATAACACATCGGATATCAGGACGGCATCAGGTCTGCCTATACCACCACGTGAAGCAGATATTGATTACCCAACAATTGATATGGATTCTTTGTGGCAATCAGGATTGGCATCGGTTATTCCTCCCAAGGTCTATAATGTTGATATGCGCAGGTCGTCTATATTCAGGTCAAATGATCCGTTGAACATAAATGTGCCGGGGCTTGAGTTCCAGGTTGACAGTATCGGTTTAAGGCACATTGTTTCATTGCCTGAACAATATTATACTGATATTGAGAACGGTAATGGGTATGTTGACTTGGGGCTCAGCGTCAAGTGGGCCGCTTATAATATCGGTGCTGACAGTCCGGAACAGACTGGTGACAGATACGCTTGGGGTGAGGTTACCACCAAGCCAGACTACACATGGCAGAACTACCGGTTCAACACTGGTGGAAATGGCTTTTGGGATGTTTGGCTTTCCAAATACAATTCAGACGGCAATTTGGGACGTATCGATAAGTTTGAGGTGCTTGAGCCGGAAGATGATGCAGCACATGTTAAATGGGGTGGACGTTGGCGCACTCCAACAGCCAATGAGCTGCAGGAATTGGCCAATAACAGCACTTTTATTTGGGCTGCATTGAATGGGCGTGAAGGTTATCTTATTATAAGTGGTAAGCAAGGTTATACAGACCGTTTCATTTTCCTGCCAACAACAAGGAGACGTTCTGATGGACTAGGTTCAGACGGTTACTATTGGTCCAGTACACTGAATCCGATAAAGAGACAAGGGTCTTATAATCCCGGACCATCTAATTGCTACGCCCTTCATATATTGAATATAGACTCGTTTGAAGTCAGCATCGACCTGGAGAACTGCCGATGCTGGGGGCTTACCATCCGTCCCGTCTGCCCGTAATGTCTCACTTCCAAAACTCCACCCAAGCCTGCTCATCGGCAGTGAGCAGCTGGACATCGGCCACGTAATCGGGGTCTGGTATGTACCAGAGGGAGGATTCAAAGAATTCCTGTAGGGTTTTGTCTCTGAATATGTAGCCCCGGTAGGCAAAGGGCAGGTTCTTTAGTATGCGGCGCTGCTCCGGGGTGTAGTTGTTGTAGGGTATTTCTGATTTATCCCTTTCCAGATAGTATGGGGTTAATCTTAAGGGTAAGAGTCTGTTTTTTGCGGTTTCCAGTATGTTCTGGGGCAGTGAGCCCTCGCCATTAAAATCAAAAAATCTGTAGAGGTCACTTATCCTGAGCTCTCCTTTGGGGTGGAAGTTCTCTTGATGGAACTGTACGCTGCCTTGTATTACGTGAAACTGCAGGTACTCTTTTGCCTCTTTGATTGTGTTTACAGATGTCTTGCCTTTGCCCTGGAATGTCCATTGGCTGGAGCTATAATAGAATGTGGGCGATATGTGGAATGATGTGCGGTCTCCCATGTTGATGATCAGGGTGAAGTCATCTATCTGGTTGTTGGCCCAGCGGTTGGCGGCGGTCAGTATGTACGGGAAATTGTCGGCAGACCCTTCATATCCCCTATCTGAATAGACTTGACCGTTTGATAATAAAAAGTCATAGGTGTGCTGTATTATGTTGAGCCCGCGGCGGAATTTGGCATTGAAGTGATATACAAAGTCACAGATGGCTTCGGGGGCCTCAACCTCACTGAGTTCTTTCTGATACTGTTCAAGGGACATGCCTTGCATGTGTCCGTCTATGTAGTAGGGGTCAGTAATTCGGCGCCCGGACTCATAACGGTAGCCTACCGGTGTGACGGTATAGTCCAGGGAGTCTCCGTTCATGATTACCTTGAAGTTGTTTATGCAGGGATGCTGGGGCAGTGTGTCATAGGGGGGTATGCTGCCGCCATCGGCCTCAAATCCTACCAGGACCTCTTTCTCTGCGCCGGGGTTGAAGAACTCGTAATAGACATTTACCTGAATGTTCTCACCAACTCGGTTCAGGGTAAGGATCTCTTTCTTTACGCGGATATCGGTCTCTGTTATGGGCATGAGCTGGTTGCCGTTCACGTAGTATATGCCGTCATTGGCCCAGGCTATGAGTGCCGATACACAGCATGTTATAAGCAGTAGGGCTTTTCTCATAGCGCGGTTCATTTATGGGTTGAGAGATACTCTTCTACCTCTTTCAGTTCATCTCTGACCAGATCCTTCCATTCATCGCTGGCCTGGGGATTATCCAGGATGGACTGTGCATAGTCCCTGTATTCTTTGGACTGCAGATATACGGGCTGCTTCTGGAGATAGGTCTGCATCTCAGTCAGGGTCTGGTCTAAATCAGCTATGACCCACCTGCCGTTACGTACTACAAGCTTGAGGGTGTGCGGGGTCTGGCTTGAGCGGTGTATGATGTTGAAATCTACGTAGGCGGTATCGGCCTTTGTTTTCATTGATATGAGCTTGCCTGTGTGCTTGGGGCAGGGGTCGTTGCCGCACACAAAATAGAACAGGAATTCTTCAAATCCCATATCACCAAGTCCGCCGCCGGGTATGATCCATGATTCTGTCCAGGCGTTATAATACTCTGGGGTGTATAATGCTGTGTCAAGCTCTACATAGTGGTCAGGGAGACTGGCCACGAGTTCCTGAAACTGCTCATCAGTGAGTTCGGGGTATTTGCTGCAGTTTACTGCGAGCAAGGCGGATGCTAAAACAAGGATGATTCTAGTTTTCATTTTTTATTTTTATTTTGTTTCTTGAATGATTTGGGGCGTTTTGAATAGGATGATTCATTCAGCTCAACATAGTGCGTCAATGAAAAGGCCGGATATCTTTTTCATTTATTTGTTGTTAGGTTATGGCAAATATATGATTAATTGTAAACACAACAAACAGGCGTTGCAAAAACGTTGCAAAAAAATGCAGCAGTTTTGCAACGCCTGTTTGTTGGCGGTCGTTTTGGGTGGCTCTACCTTTGGCTGCAGAATAAAACAAAAACGGAATAAGTATGAAAAAGTTAGTTTTTATCATCATTTCACTGATGTGTGTGAATGTGGTTTATGCAGGAAAAAACGTCAAGTCTGTAGCACAGCTGGAAGGTGGTGGCGTTAAGTTTCACCTTGAAGATAAGGAGAAGCCCTCAACTCCTCTGGATCAGATATCGGGAGCGGAGTGCTGGGAGAAGATTCTGCGTGAAATAGGTGTGCCGTCAACGGAGTACAACATCAAAAGACTCGATACGCGTGATTCCAATCTGGTATATTTTGACCACAATGCCTGTTTTGAAGGTTTTCTGACGGCTTTTGACAAGCATTACTCACTGGTGCTGTCACCTGATATGATAATGCTGCTCATAAGTCAGGGCATAGCCACACATATCAATGAGAACGCTGAGCGCCTGCGTGACAAACTGGTGGATTTTGAGGGCCAGAGAACACTGAAAATAGTGATGAATGGTGATCTGCTTGAGCAAGAGGAGGCATGGGACTGGATTATCCCGGCATTCAGCGATTCTATTGACAAGAACATGAAGGCACGTTTCTCAGATCTTATGGTGTGTGATTTTTCCACTACAGGAATGGTGGAGCGCATATCATCACAGATAACCATGATGGAGAGTGTAAAGAAGTACTTTAAATATATGATTATCGGGGCGGGATGCGGAATCCCCGACATCACGCTTCTGGGTACGCCCGATGACTGGAAGAACATACGCTCACGCCTGTCAAGGCTTGATGACCTGGAACTGGGCTGGTGGCGCAAGGAACTGGAGCCGGTGCTTGATGAGTTTGTGAATGCATCAGAGGGCAACGTAAACCGTAAGTTCTGGCGGGATATGGTAAATGAGTATTCTCCTGAAAGGAGAACACAGGCCTTCTGCGGTTCAAACGGCATCATTCCTGCCGAGTATAACGGATGGTTCACGGTTTTCTTCCCGTTCTGTAAGAATAAGTATTCAAATGAAATTTCACGTACTCCCAAAAAGGTTACCCATAATACAAATGTCCGCCCTGAAATCAAGAAGGTTGATGTGCTGTATGTATATATTCGTCCCGATGGGCGCGAGGAGATTCACAACCTTGAGCTTTGGGCCGGGTTCATAGGCATGGAGATGGATTGGGAGAACCGTACTCTAAAGCCATCAATCAGTTGGATGATGCGTGAAAGCAGTGACAGGGATAAGGCCATTAATCTTCTGGGGCCCGAAGATCTGGGATTGCTCAAACAGGCTGGTGAGAATGGAGAAATTGATTACATATCAAAAAGAGTGTATGGAACAAGGTGTACTTACAATAATGAGCAGGCGTTGTTTGCCTGCAGGTTCCCGCTCTTTTCAATGGCTGAAAACTATAATAGGTATGACACTGAGGGTTGTAAGACTCATGTGGTGGTTTCCTTAAAGGAAATAACCATACCCTCAGACCTGGGCGAGTGGTGCCACAAGAATAACATAGAACATCTCATAGTAAAGGCCCCTATGTCCGATGCCCAGATGGAAGACATCCTGCGCCAGTTCCCAGCTGCCGAGCTGGTTGCACTATAATATGGCTTTTTTACCAGCTCTGGTTCAGAATGTAGGGGATGCCGGAGGCAGTGATGCCGGCACCGCTTATCGTGAACCGGCGGGTATAGCTGTTGTTGTAGAACTCCACGCGGGCATTTCCTTCAGTGTCGGTTATGACGTTGGGATTCCAATAGACCGTACGTCGTAAATCCACTTCACCGAAAACGGGACCTTCGGGGTATTCGGGGCCATAAAATTCTACTGGTTTGGAAAAACCGTCTATTGTCGTGGTCCTGCGGCCCAGGTTATATATCTCGTTATAAAAGAGCAGTTCCCTGTCATCCTTGATAAGTATGTCAACCAGATAGTACCTATCGCCGCCGATACGCCCGCCACCGACTGCATCTTCGTCCGCTTGCCAGTCAACCGGATCAAACCATTCCGTGTCCAAGCGTTTACTGTGATGCTCATTAAGCAGGGGAGTGAACTTTTTAAGTTCGGTCAGATACATGGGCTTGTCATATATGATTATACTCTTGACATCAATCATGTCTATGACCCAAGGTATGTCAAACGGTTTGTAAGTAAGAACCTTTTCCCGGTTATGGACATACCTGTAGGCTTCTATGTTATTTAGTCTTAGATGAGTGATGGTGCCAAAATCGTTATATTCCGGAATGAAGCCTTTATCCATAAGAAAGTCTATTACAAAAGATGAGTATTCACCCATATCCAGTTCCATCTCGGTTTCCTGTTCTACATCCCATGCGGTGAAAGTGTCATAATCCACAAACTGACGTTTCTCAATAATATCCACATCATCAAGAAGTATTCCCGTGCTCTCCTTGATAACGAGAGGCAGATCGTCATCCTTAAAGTCGTCCGGTTCGTAACCGGGGTTGTTCCGTTTGTTGCGGGTCAGGTCAGTTTCCTGTTTCAGAAACGGCTTTGGCTCCGGCTTTTCAGAACGTTCAAATTTGATTCGTGTGCTCTTTTCATACTTGGACTTGGATTGATTCCACCTTCTTTTTGACATCAGATTTATGGTCATCTTGGCTTTGCCGTAAAAATCAGTAAGGTCAAATCCGAAATAACCTGTTGAGTCAGTGTCATATTCAAATGTCTCTATCATAGTCTTGTCATCAGTATGCTGAACCGATGCCAATACTTCAACTTCAGATACGGGTTTACGTCGGGTATAAGACAGAACCCATCCGTTCATGGTCAGGCTGTCTTCTACCCTGTGTTTCTCGGAAAATACAGTCTGGCCTGTCATGTATTGCCATTCATAGCGTTCCCATCCCTGAACCAGGGTAAGCAGATTCAGTGCCGTACGGTGCTGCTCATCGTTTGCTGCCAGATACCATGCAGGGTCGTGTATGTATCCCTTTAGGTCCGATGACAACAGGAGGTTGGACTGGAGATTCTCTGTGATGCCGGTGCCGTAGTCGCTTGCGTCACGTACCGAGAGGCAGAAACGGTCACGGATAGGATTGCCGTCCTTATCGGTAAGTTTGAAACTCAGAATCTCCTTGTTGAAGGGCTGTCGTGACAGGCTATCGGTTGAAACGGCTATTGTGGGACTCTTGAACCTGGCGTTATTGTGGAATATGCTGCGTGAAGACAGAATCTTGCCATCCTTGTTGTATAGGGTCATACGGCATACGCCTATAGGCCAGTTTGAGCAGTCTATGTCCAGTTGGGAACCGTTGTCATCCGGAATATTCCGGAAATAAATCAGGTCACCCCTGCATGTTACAGCAAGAGCCGTGGGCTCTCCTATGAGGTCCGGTGTACGGGCAATGCTGACCTGTATCAGTGAATCGGAACAGGGTAGGGCTATCATTGAATAACCGCTCTTGAGGATTTTGGGCAGATTAAAACGGGTTCTCTTACCGTCTTTTGTTATGAAGTGAACGTTTTCGCTTTTATTTGGTACAATATTGAATAGGCCCATCCCGTCATGGATGGTATAAGCCGTATCGGCACCATCCTGATATACTACGGCCCCTTCCAGTTCAAAGCCGTCGGCGCCGGTGGCCTTGAAGGCAACGTTGCACGGCAAGCCTGCTATCAGGTTACCGCCTTCCGGGTAGAAACTGAGATTAACCTTGCGTTCTTTTTCATCAGCATCCTCGCGGATCTCTTCAATTAACGGATTGTCCTTGAGTAGGACAATGGAGTTGTCAAAATCGCCTTTGCGTTTTGGCTTTGTATAGACCGGGATTACCCGGGAGAAAACGGCCTCACGACCGAAGTCAAGCATATTTTGTGTATAGGCCCTAATTTCATAGAAACCGCTGGGGTACTCCAGTATGCCGCGCTTTTCACGTGCCTGTGCAGTGGCTGCGTCCCATAGGACAATAACTCCGTCACACTGACCGGCCACCACCTTGAGTTTCTGCTGCTGTATGAGCTGCCCGGTTGGTGACAGGAAATCCACGTATAGAACCTTACTCGGAGCACGCTGCAGTGTGGTGGCATGAGTAACAAAAGCCTTGAACCAGATGGCCTCTCCCTGGAAATAGGCTGTATTGTCAAATTCCAGATAAACTTTTTCCTGCGGGAAAATATTGTTGAACTGGTGTATGTTGCCTGAAAAGCGCATCAACTCACGGACGTAATCATCCTGTGTTTCGGGAGGATTGCCGGCATGTACGCCTAAACATAATAGGACTAATGCAATAACAAGGTTCAAAAATCGGTTCATAGCCGTAAAACAAAGGTTCGTTGCCGTAAATATATGAATTATAAATGAGATAATACAAAGGATTGTTTCGTTTTGTTACATATATTTCAGCAATACGGGCTTTGGAAGGGTACAAAACAGAGCAAAGGGGGACGTTTGGCCGTCCCCCTTTGTTCTATTTTGCTTTTTCTCTTTGTATTAAGAGTTCATGCTGGCCAGGAACTCGGCGTTGTCCTGGGTGTTCTCCAGGCGGTCCTTGACGAACTCCATAGCCTCGATGGGATTCATGTCGCTCAGGTACTTGCGCAGTATCCACATGCGGTCCAGGGTAGTCTGGTCAAGCAGCAGGTCGTCGCGGCGGGTGCTTGATGCAACGATGTTGACAGCGGGGAAGATACGCTTGTTGCTCAGGTTGCGGTCCAGCTGGAGCTCCATGTTACCTGTACCCTTGAACTCCTCAAAGATAACCTCATCCATCTTGGAACCGGTATCGATAAGGGCGGTGGCCACTATTGTGAGTGAACCTCCGTTCTCAATGTTACGGGCGGCACCGAAGAAACGTTTGGGTTTGTGCAGTGCGTTGGCATCAACACCACCGGAAAGAACCTTACCTGATGCAGGTGCTACGGTGTTATAGGCGCGGGCCAGACGTGTAATTGAGTCAAGGAATATCACAACATCATGACCGCACTCAACCATGCGCTTGGCCTTCTCTATAACGATGCTGGCAATCTTTACATGATGCTCGGCGGGCTCATCGAATGTTGATGCTATGACCTCGGCCTTAACGCTGCGGGCCATATCGGTAACCTCCTCGGGGCGCTCGTCGATGAGCAGCATTATCATGTATGCCTCAGGATGGTTTGCGGCGATTGAGTTTGCAATATCCTTAAGCAGGATGGTCTTACCGGTCTTGGGCTGTGCTACAATCAGGGCACGCTGACCTTTACCTATAGGTGCGAACATATCAACCACGCGGGCCGACAGGTTGTCATTCTTGCCGTTGCACAGAGTAAACTTCTCATCGGGGAAGAGCGGGGTAAGGTGCTCAAACGGAACGCGGTCACGTGCCACGGAGGGCTCCAGACCGTTTATGCGGAATACCTTTACCAGCGGGAAATACTTCTCACCTTCACGCGGCGGACGGATGACACCCTCCACAACATCGCCTGTCTTTAGGCCGAAGAGCTTGATCTGTGACTGTGAAACGTATATGTCATCAGGTGATGCCAGATAGTTGTAATCGGATGAACGCAGGAATCCGTAGTTGTCGGGCATTATCTCCAGCACGCCCTCACCGCGCAGTACATCACCAAAGTCATACATGCGCTCTTCCTGCTGGCGGCGGTTCTGCTGTCCGTTCTGCTGGTAGGGCTGTCCGTTCTGGTTCTGCTGATTGTTCTGGTTCTGCTGGCGCTGGCCGTTCTGCTGATTATTCTGGTTCTGCTGGCGCTGACCGTTCTGTTGATAGGGCTGCTCGGTGCGGAACTGCTCCTGACGGGGCTGTTCCTGCTGCTCTTGTGCCTGTTGCGGCTCCTGCTGTGTTGCAGCGGGCTCTACAACCTGACGCATAGGTTCCTCTTCCTGCTCAAAAGCATCACTTACGGCCTGTGTCACGTTCTCATCATCTATCTCGGGCAGGGGTACCTCAACCTGCTGCTTGCGCGGACGGCCCCGGCGTTTCTGCTGGCCTGACTGCGGGGCGGGCTGGGGGAGTTCCTCCTTTTTTGCCTGTGCGGGTGCCGGCTGCTTTGCAGGCTCCTCTTTAGCAGTCTGCTCTGTTACGGCCTGTGGCTGAGCTGCTTCCTGCTCCGGTGCCTTATCCTTATTGTTATTGTTGGGACGGCCGCGTTTTTTCTTTCCCTGAGGTGCTGCCGGAGCGGCTTCCTGCTGGGGCTTCTCCTCCTTTGCAGCCTGCGCCTTTTCGGCCTCTTTTACCTCTTTCACCTCCTTGGCCTCCTTGACATCGGGTTTCTGGGCGTTCTGCTTCTTTTCTACAGACTTGGCCTTGCCGTTCTCATCGGCGGTATAGACTTTCTCGGGAGCGTTCTTGCGGGCCACCTTCTTGCGGTCACGGCGCTCTTTTTCGGGCTTGTTCTTAGCGGCTGATATGGCCTGTTCATCCAGAATGTCATACACCAGCTGGTTCTTGTCATCCTTGGTCTTGATGCCCATCTCTTTTGCAATGGCCTGGAGCTCATCCAGACTCTTGCTCTTTAATTGCAGTATGTCGTACATTTTTGTGTTGTAACCTTATGAATATCATTGCACACTATGCGTGCACATTGACATTGCATCAGGTTTGTTTTTAATGAAAATTCCAGCTTGAATGCCGCTGTTGGAAATCCTTGAACAGGACTGTTTTGCGGCTTACGGGTACAAATGTACGAATTAATTCAATACATAGTACACAATAGGGACGGTTATTTCTGTGTATAATAATATTCCTAGGTGCACAGAACTTTTAGGGGTATAGGTATCGGAAACCGTCGCCACCCTCGGCGCGTAAGAGGGAGGGGCCCGCTCCGAAGGAGTGGGAGGGTGAGCGCGAAGCGCGAAGTTTCAGATACCTATACCCCTAAAAGTTCTCCCGGAAAAGTACACAGAAATAACCGTCCCTATTGTGTCAATCAAGTTGGAAGAGTTCGTTTACAGTCTTGCCGAAGTATGCTGAGAGTTTTAGCGCCAGCTCGGTAGATGGTATGAACTTCTCATTCTCAATTGCGAAAATGGTCTGCCTGGATACGCCTATGGCATTTGCCAGGTCCTGCTGGGATATACGGCGGATAGCCCTTTCTACGCGTATTGTATTAGTCATTTTCCAAACACTCCCTTTTAAAACGGTTCAACTTGATCTTGAGAACAAACGAGTATATCACTGCCATCACCGGTATCCACAAGAATGTCTTTATCATTAAAGTAAACGGTTGGCGTACCATTACATTAAAAACGCGTATTATTTTAAAGAAAGGTTTGAATGTGTAATAATGCCTGTCGATAAATGTGTCAAACCAGAAATACTCTCTGTTAAAGAATGATGCCAGCACGAACAATATGGCAAAGAAGGCCAGGAGCCTGATGCGGATATGGCTTATGAACTCATCCTCCTGCTCCTCGCGGCTAAGGCATATCAGGAATATGGAGAGGTAGGGAAACAGAGGGAGTATGCGTACAATTGGATTGAATACATCCTCCATTGTGAAATCGGCTTTCAGGGTGAAGTTGATTCTTGTTACCACTATGTACGTGGCAATGACAGCAAAAGAGGCAATGAGCATTATCCAGCCCACCTTCTTGTATTTGTGCGGCAACAGCAATGAACGGTAAATATTGCCGCTTCCGGCATGGAGCAGGACCTTGAGCAATATGATGTAAACTACTTGTATTACGTTTGGCTGGATCAGAACTCCCGCAATCCGGTAGAGCAGGTTACCACGCAGCTTTAACATGAACTCAAACTGAGCGTCATTGATAAAGTCTGTTTTTGGGATTATGGCCCTATGTATAGGCCCGTAGAACATTTCAATGGTGCATCGTGCAATGAAGAAAATGATAATGGCTATCGTGACAGCGCGATAGCGTACAGACGTGGTGTATTCATCTTCAATCTTTTCCTGTGAAAAACAGATTACCAGCAGGGTCAGTGCAAACAGGATGTCAGATACGCACAATAATTTGGTGAACAAGTTGTCGTAGCTGGCCAATTTGACTTGATTCAGATACAGGACAGCAAATAAAACTGCCAATACACCCAAAATCTCGAATCCATACACTTGCCATTTGTGCGGCAAGAGGGTTAGTTTTTTCTTGTAGTCTCTCATAATTGTAAAGTTTGACGTGACAAATGTAACACGTACTTTACATATATGCAAGCAAATTTTACATAATAACTTTTGTTAACATTTCGGATTGATTTACAGTTTCAGATTACAGTCAGTTGACATTTACTGCATCCAGCAGTTTAAAGATTTGCTCTTCCAGTTGTTTACGGGTTTCCCTGTCTCCCTTGGTGACTTTTCTAATCTCTTTCTTCAGTTTCTTTTTGAACTTCTTTTTCAGTTTGTTTATTTCCTTGGAGCTCTTGTTTTTATAATCCTTGGAACTTAGCTGGTCCAACAAACCGTTTTCGCCCATAATGGAATTATACACTACCTGAAAAAGCAATATTGATGTGTTACTGTCTTTCGTTATTTCGCTTAAATCCAGATCTAAATCCAACTTGAGATTGACTGCGTCCGTATTCTGCGACATTTTATCCGTCAAAGAACTGATTGTCTCCTTGAAAACTCCAAGAACCTGATCAATCTTTATATCCTTGAAATCATATTGTAATTTAAGCGTGTCTCCATCAAAATCCATCGGGGTAGGGTATGCGCAGACCCTTTGGCTTGTAAACAAACAGGCAATCACAAATATTACAGTGCAAATAACGGGCTTGATAGGTCTCATGTTCTTTTCATTATTGGTTTGGATTCCAAAGGTAATGATTTGTTCCGGCTTTTCATGTTGTGTCTTTTGAAACGTTGACAGGTGATATGTCAGATACAGTAGAATTATTTATTTGATAATTGCATTATTATTTTTGAAATTATTACCTTTGCAATGAAATGAGAGTAATAGCAATAAGTACACTACGGGACTTCTGGATCAAGCACCCCGATGCAGAACAACCATTAAAGGAATGGTATGTTAAATCATGTCGGGCTAATTGGAAGTCATTGGCTGATATGAGAAATGATTTCAACTCAGTGGATTATGTTGGGAACCAAAGGTATGTTTTCAACATCAAAGGAAATAATTATCGCTTTGTGGTGGCTGTAAAATTTACTCCAGGGTTGATTTACATAAGATTTGTGGGGACGCATGATGAATATGACAGAATAGATGTCACAACTATATAAAAGGACTATGGCACAGATTAAGAATGAAAAGCAATACAAGGCAATAATGGCTCGGATAGATGAACTGTTTTTTGCTACTGATGAAAATACTCCGGAGGATGATCCCCGTCTCATGGAACTTGACATGCTTTCTGCATTGGTAGAGGAGTATGAGAAAGAGGTTTGCCCTATTGAGACTCCGTCTTTGTCAGCGACAATGCATGAACGTATGGCAGAGAATAATTGGAACCAAAAGGAGCTGGCTGCGCTTTTACAGATGACTGCTCCCCGTCTTAGTGCTATTTTGAGTGGAAAAACAAATCCTACATTTGAGCAGGCACGAACTATCTCCCGTAAACTAAACATTGACCCGGCAATAGTTCTAGGATAGTTGTTTATGACCTTTAGTAAATCATTTCAGGTGATAGAGGAGCAGGGCGTCGTTCTCGCGTGAGGCGATGACCTGGAGCATAGGCTTATCTGAATGGGAGATTAAGTTCTCGCGGTTTTCAAGAGCGGCTTGTGCATCAAATGGGGTGATTTTTGTGATTATGATGTTGCCTGATGCCCCTATCGTTTTAGGCCCAAATGCCTTATTGGTCCAGCTATGATATCGGGTGCATATCCCTGTCCGCTTGTCGTAAACATAAAGCTCGTTTACATTCATGCATCTGATAAAGAGATAGTCTGATGTCTGTGGGCCGATGTAGGGAATGGCCAAAAAATAGTCAACATCATCGGTCGTAATGCTTTTGAGTTTGCCGGCTGGCGGGACCTTGAGGAAATCAAAAAATCCGCACGTGTCAACAGTGGTGCCAGTAACCTTATAGAGATTGCGGTCAAACGGACGCATGTGTAAGAAACTTGTCATATCGGCAGCATGCATCTCTGAATTTGAACCGATCATAAGATACTCCTGCGTTGTAATTTCTCTGTTGTTTAAAAGGGTGTTGAATGTGCCGTCAGGGTTTATCAGCATCAGGTTATCGACAGCATCATCCGGTAAAAGTGCCTGTAAGTAGATTTTGCCGCCAGCCATGAAAGGCTGGTCTATGTGATGGTCATCGGGCAGAGGAATCTGTGAGATATATGTTCCGTCATAAGAATATCTCTTTATTGCGTTTGAACTTCTGTCAAGAATCAGCACCTCATTCCTTTCAATATCCAGACACCAACCGGAGGCCCGGATAAACTCATTGCGTGCACGCCCCTTACGGCCTATCCTGTTCAGATAGTGCCCGTCAAGATCATATACCGATATTATCTGATCCACTTCACCCCCAGATCCGGGATTGTGAGCCACAAACAGCTTGCCGTCATCAATCTGAGCGCCGAAAATGTTGCCCGCAAGGCTCTCAATAGAACTCTCCTCAAGCAGAATGTAGTGCACGCTGTCTGCAAACTCATCCAGACAATACTTGTCATCAGCGGTTACAACCGGAATGGCCGATGTGTCTTTAACACCCCCGCACGAAATGAACATCATAAGTACAACTGCACTCAAGGAGCAAAATAAGGTTCTCATAAGGTTGTCAATTATCAGTTGATAGCACAAACTTTGTCAATACACCATGATGGAACACGCTGGAACTCGTTGCGGGCACGTCCTTTCCGGCCAATCTTATTGAGAAAACGTCCATTGCTGTCATAGACGCAAACAATCTGATCCACCTTTTGTCCGCTGGCATTTGGTATGTGCGATACAAACACCAGTCCGTCATCAGCCATAACCTTGGTGATATCGCCCACAATAGCATCAAGAGAACTTGTTGAGAAATATGATATGGTGAGAAGGGATGCAGTTCTGCCGGATACTGCGCTTTATTTGAACGTAATCGATTGTGCAGTGTGGGCGGCGGTCTCCCGCCAGGTCCCAATATGACATGGTTTCCATTTCTTTGGCTTGGCACAAAAACTTTTGGGCCTTTTCTATCTCAAGTTTTACGAGTGTCTTTCTATCTTCTTCATTCATAGTATCAACTGACTAATAAAATGGCATCACGTTCTACATTGTCACGGAATGGGGTGTTTACATTCTCATCCCATTCTTGTCTGGTATACATTACGGGATTGATTTCTTCACCCATATCCCATCCTAATTCTGTAAGAGGATATGTTATAGAGCTGTAATCCTTAAATGTCAACCTGTCTTTATCAACAACAAGTATGTCCCAATCAGAATCAACTCTTGAGTCTCCTCTGGCTCTGGAGCCATAGAGCCATGCTGCGCTACCTTTTGGAAGTACATTAGTAAGAGTCACTCTGATGCGCTCTATCTGATTGTCAGCGTCTTTTTTCTGCATATTATTATTGTTCCTTGCAAAAATAATGTAAACCTTATGAAAAACAAAAGTTACAGATTACTTTTCATCTTTCATTCGCTCTTGATTACATCGGCAGGATTGGTGCGCATTATCACGCGGATGCGGTGGAATACGGTGAGTGTTATTATCAGAGCCATAATCAGCAGCGTTATAGGTGCTGTCAGCAAGCTGACCCTGAATGCCTGATCTGACGATGCAAACAGGGCGACTGTAGCCAGATTCCCAATCAAGAGTGCTATAATGAGAATTATTCCGTAAGGTCTAATGAACAGCTCCATTATGTTCCTGGCTTTGGCTCCGTTTATCTTGCGAAGCGCCACCTCCTTGCGGCGGATATTGGTCTCAGCCGATATTGATAACGACACGCTCAGTATCACCAGCAGGACGCATACCATTCCTCCTACCTTGAATCCCAATGCAGCAAGGCGGGATCCGGTATATTTGGGAACAGGCCTGATCTTTATATCCTCAATTGATGCCGGATTAGCCTCACTCCACGTTTTGCGCAAAAGCAATTCGGCCTTTGCAGGCGTTACTCCTTGATGGAACCTTACAAAAAAGTTTGTAGAACGATATGGCTCCGCTTCATACCTGAAACCCATATATACCATACCAAGGGCTGAAGGATTGTTGCACATCAGTTCATCAAATATGCCCACAAAATGGCTGATGGTATCACGTTCACTGTATTTTATTTCAAATGCTAAGAGTCACATTTTTTTGTATTTTTGCCATCGGTTATGAAAGGTAGGAAACATATTTTTAAGGTAAGGCTAAGGGCATTCCGTATCTGGCAGCAATTGGGTTATAACCCATGGAAATCAGAATGGACCGTGGCTGATGATATGCCAGAGGATAACGTAAAGGGTTTTTATCGCGGAGCGTTTGACAGCATCCCATTCCTGAATGATGATGCTAAGCGTACGTTCCTGCACCTGTTGCTCCGCCCCGGTTACATGATACGTGACTATATAAAAGGTAAGCACGATATATATATGGCTCCGCTTACATCGCTGATTATATTTTATGCCTTTTTTTCATTGGTGTCATCAATCGCTCATCCGGAATTTAAGGAAAAGCAATCTGAATCAGTTGTTTCAAGAGATTCCGAAACTGTCTCATATTCCGGTACAAACGCCAATATGAACTTAGACTTTAGTGATACACTGAGTATTGAGGGTATGGACGTGGAGCTGAAAAAGAAGACAGAGAAACTGCTGACCTATTTTGATGATATAAATAATCTGTTGCATCTTGATCAGCATCCTGAATATGTGGATTCACAAAAAAAAGCGTCATTAGCTGCATTTGAGAGTGCTTTACGCAGTCAGGGCATTTATTATTTCTTAGGGATATTTGTGCTGTTATGGCCGGCTATGCGCTTGGCGTTGAGGAAACGCTCCATGGGATGGGCGGCTGCGGCTACAACAGCTGCATACGTGCTGTGTCAGTTCAGTTTCTTCATGCTTTTTGTACTTATACTCTCATTTGGCAAGAACAATGAGATAGGAGTATTATTTATGGGTCTTCTGATAATGATAGATTATCATCAGCTGTTTGAGATAGGATACAGAAAAAGTCTTTGGCTTACGGTAAAGACCGGACTGTATTGTATTCTGTTCATATTCATCATTCTTATATTGTTAGGATTATCAGTTGTTATCTATATGCTCCTCTGATTCAGAGAGAGATTTTTGTCTTTTAGGGCTTATCTTTGACATGATAAGAGGAGCAGAAATGTCAACTTATGAGTTGCTCGCCATGTTTGCCGGAATTGCAGTAGGTCTGATCATCGGTCTGGCAGCTGGCCTCAAGGTACGCCGCGATATGATGGACGGCGCAGAGGAGCTCATAGCCCAGATAAACGAATTGCAGGGCAAATGACACAGAAGGAACCGCCCCTACTGTGTGCGGGTACGGGAAAGGAGAAGACTCAGTGAGACGGAGAGGGCGGCCAGGAGGATGAAGAAGAACTGCTTCCAGGTGGTCATGAACAGGAGTACGCTGGCAAATATGCCGGCGTTCTCTTTATCCGGGCTGAAGGGGCAGATATAGCCTATGAATGTTGCTACGGCTCCGATTACTATACCTATGATCAAGGTTACGATGAGTGTTATGCGGCCGTGGGAACGCTGGCGGTCAACTTCGGCCTTAATGCCTTCAACCTGCTTCATGCGGCGTTGTGTCTCAAGCAGGAATGTAGGGTCATCCTTTACCTGCGGCTTGTGCTCCCGCAGAAACTCTTCTATGTTGTCCTTTCCGTTCATAAACTCAAAAAATCTTTTAAATGGTTACGGCCGGTAGAGAGCAGGTATTTAACCGTACCGGACGGGATTTGCATTATGGATGATATCTCTTTTATGTCGTGGTCCTCAAAGTAGTGGAGCACGATTGCGGCGCGTTCCTTTTCAGGAATTCTGTCAAGCGCCTGATATAATTGCTGATAGCGGAAAGCGTCATCGGTTGAGTCATCAGAGAGAACGCTCTGCACTTCAAATGATTCGCTGGATACGGTGTCAAGAGTTGATTTCCTGCAATGGTCTATGAAGCAGTTATATGCAATCCTGAACAGCCAGGTGCTGAACTTGGAGAGTCCTAAGAACGAACCCGATGCCACATAAGCGCGCACAAGTGCATCCTGTGCTATATCATCGGCCAATGAAGCGTTGCCGCTACACAGTCCAAGCAGAAACCTGCGTAAGGGCTCCTGCTCAGTTCTGACAAGGTCGATGAATCGCTCGCGGGTCATTTTCTATTTCTCTGACTTAAGTGCTTCTTCCTCGGCCTTGAGCTCCTTGGCCAGCATGCGCTTGCCTACAAAGTATGATATGAACAAGCCGATGCCTACTGTAAATATTATTCCGCCGATTATGGTAAGGAACCTGTATAACTGAACTTCAGTAACGGTCATATCTGTGAGAGGCCAGTCTATAAGAAATATATATCTTGATAGTACAGAACCTATACCGATGGCAGAAAGGATGCATGCGCCGGTAAGTTTGGCAAGAAGTTTTTCTTTCAATGTTTTTTCTTTTTTCTCAGGCTTGAAGTATTCAGGATCGATCTTGGCGCCTGCTTCAATTGATTTTAAAAGAACCTCTGTTTTTCTGTTGGTCTCATTCTGGCTGGTGCGGTTGTTCAGAAAAACCACGATGATTGGCAGGACTACGCAAATGCCGATTAAGAAAATTGTGTTACCCATAATGCTTATAATTAGTTGTTTAACGTTTCCGCTTACTTGCTTTTCCGAGCGGTTTCATACGTTAGACGTAAGCAGGTTCAAAAAGGTTGGATTATTTTGGAAAAAGGACAGAAAAAAGTATTTATAAAGACTTGTTGATGCTTGCTATGTAGTCTAGAACCTCATCCCGTCCTGTCTTGTCGAGTGATGAGGTGATGAAGTGGGGGGGCAGTTCCTCCCATTGTTCCAATAGGGTGTCAAGGAATTTCTTTACGTTCTCTGTCAGACGGCCACGGCCCAGCTTATCGGCCTTGGTAAAGATTATGCCGAATGGGATGGCATTCTCACCCAGCCAGTTTATGAACTCCAGGTCTATCTTCTGAGGCTCCAGGCGGCTGTCTATAAGTACAAACAGGGATGTGAGCTGGGGACGCTCCAATATGTAGCTGTTTATTATTCGCTTAAGTTCTTCCTGCTGCTTATGGCCCCGCTTGGCATAGCCGTAGCCCGGCAGGTCAACCAGATACCAATTATTATTGATAAGGTAATGGTTTATGAGCAGTGTCTTACCCGGGGTGGCCGATGTCATGGCCAGGCCTTTGCGACCGGTGAGCATGTTTATGAGACTGGACTTGCCCACATTTGAACGGCCTATGAAGGCATACTCCGGCTTGTCGTGCTGCGGGCATTTGTTTATGTCGGTATTGCTGATAATGAATTCAGCGCTCTTTATATCCATTGGCAAGGGCTTTTATGCCACAAATATAGTCAATTTAAGCGTAAAAAAACTAAATTTGCGCCACAGATAAAGGTCCGTTATGACCGTGATGCGGTGTAAACCCGGACAAACAGAGGCTATAACAATGAATCGCGAATATCCTTCATCGGCGTTGGAAAGGGCTGTGAGTGAGTTTTCAAAACTGCCCGGCATAGGCCGTAAGACCGCCTTGAGACTGGTGCTCCACATGCTGTCGCGTCCGGATGAAGAGGTGAGTGCGTTCGGACGTGTGTTCTCCACCCTAAAGCAGGACATTCACTACTGCAAGGTGTGCCATAACATATCGGACTCTGATGTTTGCGACATCTGTGCCAACCCCAAGCGTGACAGTTCCATGCTATGCGTGGTGGAGAACGTCCAGGATGTGCTGGCAATAGAGAGCACCATGCAGTATAATGGGCTGTATCATGTTCTGGGTGGTATAATATCGCCCATGGACGGCATAGGACCGCAGGATCTGCAGATAGCCAGCCTTGTGGAGCGAGTGCAGGAGGGTGGTATAAGTGAGGTGATTCTGGCGCTGAGCCCTACAATGGAGGGCGACACCACAAACTTCTTCATATCGCGCAAACTGCAGCCGTTAGGAGTCAAGCTGAGCGTGATAGCGCGCGGCGTGGCGGTGGGCAACAACCTGGAGTATGCCGATGAGGTGTCTTTGGGGCGCTCCATAGTAGATAGGATACCTTTTTCATAGTACTTTTGCAAGAAGAAATGGATACGAAGAAAATGTCATTCAAACTTATGACAGGATGGATTGCCATCTATGTCATTGCCGGTGTGACTGCCCTCTTGTTTGAACTGGGGGCTCTTAAGGCAGGTTCAGTCACGCAGCCCAAGACCATATATGTTCTGGAAGTGATAGGCGTGCTGGCATCATTGGCACTGATTCCGCTGGCGCTACGCGGTTTCAAGAAGATGGTGGATTGTCTGGACGAAAAGGATTACCCCGAAGATAAGATAGAGCGTATCTATATGACATGCTCATGGCTCCGTCTGGCCGCCTTCTTTGTGGTGGTAGAATTCGGCGTGGTTCTGTATTACCTCATAAATGATTCCATTGGACTCTACATAGCTGCCATAGGTGCCATCTGCTCTATGTTCGCAATCCCCACCAAGGCAGGTATAGAACACGAAACAGGTTTCTATTGATTCCGTATGCCGGCCGTAAGCGTGATAATAGTCAGTTACAAGGTAAAGTACTACATTGAGCAGTGTCTTTACTCCGTACTGCGTTCGGTTCCCGATGCGCAGATACTGGTGATTGACAACAAATCAGATGACGGGTCGGTGGAGTATCTGCGTGAACGTTTTGATCAGGTGGAGATCATAGCAAATGACCAAAACGCGGGATTCGGGAAAGCCAACAACATCGCCCTTGCCAAGGCCACGGGACGTTATGTGCTTTTTCTCAATCCCGATACAGTGGTTGCAGAGCGAACCATCCCTGGATGCATAGAGTATATGGATGCACACCCTGAGACCGGTGCAGTTGGCGTGCGAATGCAGTATGGCGACGGAAAGTTTGCGCTGGAGTCGCGCCGTTCATTGCCTACGCCGTCAGTTTCTTTCTGGCACATGACCGGAATGGGACGTATATTCCCGCACTCCAAGGTGTTTGCCAGGTATCATCTCACGTATCTGGACAAGACGCAGGAGTGTCCCATAGATGTGGTATCGGGAGCGTTCATGTTTGTACGCAAGGAGGCGATTGACAAGACCGGCGGTTTTGACGAGGCGTTCTTTATGTACGGCGAGGACATAGACCTCTCTTACAGGATATTGCAGTCAGGCTATGTGAACCGTTATCTGCCGCTGCCCATAGTCCATTACAAGGGCGAGAGCACGGTAAAGACCTCATACCGTTACGCAAAGGTCTTTTACGATGCTATGCTGATATTCTTCAACAAGCATTTCCATCATTACAGCCGTATTTTTGCATTGCTTGTAAAGATGGTAGTGGGTGTAAAGAAAATGACTACATTTGTCTTGCAGAACATCTGGGCACGAAGGCATAAACTTGCTGATTATTCAGAGAACTGCCTGTATGTGGGAAGCGAGGAAACTTTTGCTGATGTGGAGCGTCTGCTGGCAAGCAGTGTGGTGGTGCGCAACGTGCGCTTTGCCAAGGCTTTGGATGACATTGATTCATCACTTGCCGGTCTGAAGGCATCATCATCTGATTCATCGCTCAAGGATATAAAGGCGGTATTGTTTGATACATCGGCATTTTCATACAACGAGATTCTGGACTGGATGTATGCCCGTGCATCAGAAAACAGACGATACACCATGGGGCTCTATTCTTCAAAAACAGGTAAACTTATAACTGATTACGAAACGTTATGATACAGAAAGGATTGCTAAGTGACGGCACTTATCTGCTCCGCGCTCCCGAGCCGGAGGATCTGGATGTATTGTTCAATATGGAGAACGATACGTCATTATGGATGGTTTCAGGCAACGCCGTGCCTTTTTCACGGTATCAGATAAAGAAATATATAGTCCAGTCACAGCACGATTTCTATACGGACCGTCAGGTAAGGTTCATGATTGTCCGCGAAGCCGATGATGTGGTTTTAGGAAGTGTGGACCTGACGGATATTGACCCGTACAACGGTCGCGCCGAGATAGGCATTGCTTTGCTGTCAGAGCATAGAGGGCAGGGGATAGCCTCTGCTGCCATCAAGATCGTATCCGGGTATGCCCAGAAAGTCCTGCGCTTACGTCAGCTGTTCTGCCATGTGCCTTCTGACAACAAACAGAGCATTAAATTGTTTGCCAGCAATGGTTTTACAAAAAGCGGCTGCCTGAAGGATTGGCTGGTCAAAGGTGAGACGTACAGCGACGTCCTCATAATGCAGAATTTTTTTTAAAAAAAAACTGCACAGACGCTTGTAGGAATAAAAAATGTGCGTACCTTTGTCACCGCAAAACAGCGAGGTGCGTTAGTTCAGTTGGTTAGAATGCCGCCCTGTCACGGCGGAGGTCATGGGTTCGAGTCCCATACGCACCGCCAGAAAGTGCTCCACAAGACTTGTGGGGCACTTCTGTTTTAAAATGTTGCCCACATGTTGCCCCATAAATTGCAAAAATGAAAATGAGAGTCTCCAGCCTTCGATGAGGGCAAGAGACTCTCTGACATCTTAAATACAGCTTTTTTATAGCTAGTATCTTCGGCAAAGATAACAAATCTTCCGGTACCAAAACAGTACCAAGATAAAATCGCTACCTTTGTATATAAACCATAAAACACACAAGCCATGAACATCAACTTAATCTACCCCCAGATTCCGGCCATTCTTGACCGCCACATTCCCGAGACCTCCATCACAGCCTGCGGACTCCTATCTGACCTCACAGCCCAGATAAAGGATCAGCTGCAGCAATCCTACAAAGACACACCGTTCGCACAGATAACAATACTTAAGGCTCCCATTGAATTCCTGATTCGCAAGCTGGCCACCCAAGCCCGGACACAGCCCGCATCCGCCAACCTGAACATCGTACTCCAGTTCGGTGCCTCCGCTCAGGATGACCGCTGGCACGCCGCATCAGGTTGGACAGTCACTAGTCAGCCAAACAACACTCATTCTAATCAGCTTGCAGACCTACTTATCACTCAGGCCTTAAAGACCCTCGGCCTTCAGGCAATCACAAATCAGACAGCCGCAATCAGCCAAAGGGAACAATCACCGGCTCGCCTTCTGGACATCTCCACAGCACCCACAGTGCTCACCACCAACCTCTACATAGACAATCGCCAAAACGCAGACTTCCTCCGCCAAAGCAGTGGAATCAGTAAACTGGCCAGCGTCCATGCCGCTGCCATACGTCAGTACTTAGAGCTTAGTCAATAAACAGAGTCCCTTCAAACCCATGCTTCCAGTCAGCCCCATCAAAAGAGAACTCATGCATCAGAGCCGGAACATTGTCAAAGTAATAAAGGTATGATCTGGCGTAAATCTCAGAGTAGTCGTTCTCAGTATAGTTGGGGTTGACCCAG
>Ga0265298_10002861_pt1 | contig 23424 bp, 18 predicted proteins | sample AusTroGonzalo_MG_3_FD_193486 | JGI IMG/M metagenome (GOLD analysis project Ga0265298, IMG submission 193486) | Bovine rumen microbial communities from tropical cattle in Woodstock, Queensland, Australia - Gonzalo_01 | ecosystem: Host-associated > Mammals > Digestive system > Stomach > Rumen ...
AACCAGCCCCGTCGCTTCGACGTCCGTTCGGATGCCAGCAACGTTGAAAGTCTTTGGAACAACCTCTACTCGGCTGTGGAGACGGCCAACGAGTTTATTTTCAATCTGAAGAACAGTAGCATCTACGCTGAGGATACCGAAAATGCAGCAACGACTGCCGGCGACGGCACCGTGACAACCATTCAGGTACCCAAGGTGACAGCCCTGACCCAAATGATGGGTGAGGCCAAGGTGATGCGCGCCATGTTCTACCACGAGCTGCTGAGCTACTGGGGCGACGTGCCTTTCACCATGCAGTCGACCTACGAGACCGACAACCTGGTACCGACCATCGCTCCACGTCAAGAGATCAGCGACGCCCTGATTGCCGACCTGAAGCAGATTGCCGAGTATATGTACTCTGACCAGGATGCTGCCGTCTCTGCTCCCGAGCGCATCACGAAGGAAGCTGCCTACGCCATGATAGCCCGTCTGGCTCTGCAGGCTGGCGGTTACTCGCTGAACCACGACGGCGACACCGACTATAAGATGACCCGTCCGAGCAACTATAAGGACTACTATCTCACAGCCCGTGAATATACGAAGAGAATTATCGATGCCGGCGGCCACAAGTTGAACAAGAGCTTCCGTCAGGTGTTCATCGACGAGTGCAACTTCATTGCCACTCCCGGTGACGACCCCATCTTCGAGATTCCCTTTGCCAAGGCGACTAATAGCAACTGGGGCTATGCCCAGGGGCCTGCCAACGGTGTGGACACGGGCGATGCCACCGACTACTCGAACTCAGCCTGGGGTGCCTGCAATGGCGGTGTACGTACATCGGCCTTCTACCGCTACTCGTTCGACGAGAGCGACCTGCGCCGCGACTACATCTGCGGTCTGTGGTACTACAGCAGCCAGGGACTTCCCACCATGCGCCTCGACTATTCGATGAACAATAACAAGTGGTCGAAGCTGTGGAACACCAACGGACTGGGCAAGTCGACGACGAGTGCCACCGGTATCAACTTCGCCTACATCCGCTACGCTGACGTGCTGCTGATGTTTGCCGAGGCTGACAACGAGCTGAACGGCCCGACAGCCGAGGCTCAAGAAGCCCTGAAGGTGGTTCGCCGCCGTGCCTTCGATAGTGCCGACCATGGTAACAAGGTAGATACCTATGTGGCTAACGCTTCTGTTTCGAAAGAGAAGTTCCTGAAGGCCGTGCTCAACGAGCGCAAGTGGGAGTTTGCCGGTGAGAACATGCGCTGGAAGGACCTCGTCCGTAACAACATGTATGCCGAAAAGATTTTCTTCACCTTCTTAGAATACTACTCCATGGCCGAGGCTATGGCCGGTACGTCCTCTTACATCGACATGGTGGAATCGTACATCGGTGTTCCCTATAGCGATGTGTTCGTACAGCAGATGTACTCTATCTTAGTGAAGAACTACAACGACCCGAACTTCCCGAACACAGGACTCTACATGTTCCATGTAGTCAATCCTTACGACGGAACGATGGCAAACCCGACCGGTTCGACACCTGCCAAGTACATCTCAGACAATGACCTGGATTTCGAACCTGTCTCACAACGTACCATCACCGGTCTGTCAACCAGCAGCAACAGCGTTGCATGGACAACGACGACACTGGCATGGACCAACGACGACGGTTCGATGAAGAACCAGATTCTCTACTCGCTCTACGGCTACATCCGCACCAATCAGGCTAACAACATCGTAGTGGTTGACAACGGTACTGCCCAGCAGTTCCCCATCAATCCCGACAATTTCAAGGCTAACATCGAACGTCTGCCAGCCGTCCGCTACCTGCTGCCGATTCCAGAAGAGGCTATTGCCCGTTCGAGCGGTGCCTACAGAAACTACTATGGCTATTAATTCGTGATACCTATTCATAATAAGCATGCAAAATAAGATGAAAAAGATATTATTATTATCATTAGCACTGCTGACGACCTTGTCATTCTACTCCTGTAAGGACGATGACGACAAGAACACAGGCTCAGCAGACCGTCTGTTCCGCCCGATGTTCCGTAACGACAACAGTACGGGTAAGGGCTCTAATGACCCGTACAACACGGTCATCACTGACTACAATACAGCCAACCTGTACTGGTATGTCGTCAACGATGCCGTGGGTTACGAGATTATGTGGACGACCCCCGTGTCCTACGTCGCCAATGGTGAAGACGCATGGCTGGAGACCCTCAACGGTGTAGACGGCAAGACACTGGAAGGCCACGTGGTCATTGCAGACCCCAGCCGCTATAACCTCATTATCGAGCACTTGAACTATCAGTCTGTCTATCGCTTCGCCATCCGTGCCCTGCACTCCTTCAACGCCAGTGGCTACCCGCTCTGGAACAATGAGTCAGGCGTCTACGACGTCCTCGGCACGACTGATGCAGAATGGATGAATGACCCGAAGAACTCGCTGTGGCACGGCATGGGTAACCTCCGTGAGTGGGCCGACTACGTAGCTCTTGAGACGGGTGCCAGAGACTGGGTGCCTTTCGTCATCCAGGTGTCGGACATCACGAAGACCTCGATGAAGCTGACGCTGAACCGTAACATCTCTTCCTATAAGGATGCTGAGAAAGACAAGTTCTATCAGTACTGGCACTTTGTGGATGCCGATAAGACACTTCTGAAGATTGACTACCTGACTGTTGAGGCTAACGCTTCGACACCCAATGCCCAGCTGAACCCGAAATACGTGAAGTACGATATTCCTGAGTCTGCATGGGACGAGAACGGCATCTGCGAGATTGTCGTCGACGGACTGTCAGAGAACTCTGCATACAACATCAATGTATGGGACAACAGCATCCCCCTCAAGATTGATGCCTGCTACAACACGACGATGAAGCGCACCAAGGGTACGCCTGCCGATCCTATCCTGCTGAAACATCAGGTATGGGTTAACGACACGTTAGGTACCGACCCGTCGTCATGGAACATCTACGACATCTCGCAGTATCAGGCCATGAAGCTGGACGCCATCCTCGATGAGTATTGTTCCAGCAGCGTTTCGCCCGAGAATCAGGTGTTCTATCTGGAAGGCGGCAAGACTTACTTCGTCAGTTCGAACGTCCAAGTGTACAAGGGCTTCACACTGCAGACCAATCCTGCTGACCTGGCAGCCGGCAAGGGCCGTGCCAAGTTCTACCTGAGCGGTATGACCAAGACCGGTAGCTCTGTCAACAGCTGTAACTTCATGCTGGGTCGTCAGCCGGTAGCCGGTGAGAACGCCTCCATCACGCTTGACATTGACTCCGTGCGCTTCATGGACCTCGACGTTAACGTGCCGCAGGCCACCAACTACGGTCATTCTCAGGAGGGAGTCGGCGGTGCCGTCGGTAACTACTTCATGAACATGTACTCGAACGGTATGGGTATCAATGTCACGACGTTAGAGTGGCGCAACTGCTCATTCCAGGGTCTTATCCGCGGATTCTTCCGTATCCAGGGGTCTAACGACTTCTACATCCAGCACATCCGTCTGATTGGCTGCGACTTCTATAACTGCGGCTACTATGCGGCAACTGCCGGTGACTATGCCTACATCTTCGGCGACCATAACGGAAAGACGAAATCGAACATCCTGCAGGATGTCGAGGTCTCAGAATGTGTGTTCTACAACAACCCGAAACGCTCGGTGGTAACGGACAACAACCGTAATCTGGTATGGGAAGAGAGCGTGCGCTGGCACATCAACCTGCACCACAACACGTTCGTCAACTTCTGTACTGTGGCCAACAACCCGATTCTGAACACTCGCTACAATCCAGGCGGATCACTGTTAGAGTTCCACGACAATGTCATCATCAACACCAAAGATATCGCCGACAAGAACCGTGAGATGAACTCGGCCGGCTGGGACACCCGTAACATCCAGGGTGGTGACGGCAGCGGTCAGGTGACCTTCAACATCTACAATAACTGGACGACCAACGACGAGGAGTATCTGACCAATGGCCAGCCATTTGCTGCCAATGCCTTCAACGCAACTTCAAACGCTCCCGGTAAGTTTATCAAGGGCGGCGAGGGTATCTATCCCGCCGGAACTGACGAACTGGCCGTCCATCTGGACGAGAGCCTGCGTGCTACCGACCTCATGGTGAGCCCGAACCCGAAGTACTTCATCGGCGAGACTCCCACTGGCAAAGACTTCCATACTGACAACGGTATCGACGGCCTGTACTATCAGCAGACTGAGAAGGTAAAGAGCTCTGCTATCTACAAGAGCGGCGCCGGTTGCCAACGTCTGGTGAACGGGAAGTAATGTTAAAGGTTAAAAGGTTAAAAAGTAAAAAAGTAAAAGACTATGAAGATATATAGATTTGTAACCGTACTGCTGGCCGTAGCTGCCATGTCTGCTACATTCATGAGCTGCGACAAGGACAACGACATCACCGGCAATCCCATGGCAGACCACAACACTTCTGTCGACGGAAAGCAGGACTACTGGATCAGTTTCGATCTGGGCAATGCCGGAAGTCTGAACGAGCAAGCCAAGAAGGTTTTCACAGAGAAGATTGTCGAGGTCATCTATCCTGAGGACTGGGCAAAAGGTGTCAGGGAAATCAAGTTCATCGAGCATCCGATGTACGTCACTGAAGCATACGCAAGGGGCAACTTCGACAAGGTGGCTGCTATTCCTGCTTCGGAGAGCGACATTGTGCAGAAGATCATGATTCCCACGGCCAAGATCCAGAAGGTGCTTGACTTCGCTGTCACCATGTCACTGTCGAAGGACAGCATGAGAACCGTGATGGCTACCCACACGTGGAATGCCGGCGAGTGCATCTCTTCCGATGCCCTGAACTAATCCTTTCCGATAAGCACGAAGGGCGAGCCGTCAGCCGGTTCGCCCTTCGTATTTGCAAACAGATTACTAAAACAATATTTATAAGACAATGAAGAAAACAATAATGACTCTACTGAGTGCCGTAGCCCTTCTGCCCGCTATGGCAGGAAACAATGTTGCTCCCTGGGGCTGGGCTACATGTTCCGACGAGGCTGGCACGGCATACACCCTAAGCGGTGGAAACTTCTCTGATTCAAAGACCACTACCCTGACAGCACTTGGTGGCGGACAGACCGACGATGCACAGATTAAGCAGGCTATCGCCACAAGCGACATTATCATCTTTGACGGTTCCAACGGCGACTTCACCATTGAAGAAATCATGAAGCTTGCCTCGACAAAGAACAAGACCCTCATTGGTATCAACAATGCCCGCTTGTGTACGAAGTTCTTTCTGACCGATGAAGACAATGCCTATCTGGCCAGCCAAAATCTGGATGGGCTGAGCAGCACGACACAATATACGGGCACCTTGCCTAATGGTGAGACAGTGACCTGCGACAAGCGCGCCTTCTTCACCATGAAGGCCATCATGGAGTTACAGTATCAGAAGACAGGAGTCTATTCGCTGCCCAACAAATCAGGTATCTTCCACATTGACACCTCCAGTGAGAACATCATCATCCGCAATCTTTCGCTGATTGGTCCGGGCGCAGTGGACATCGACGGTGCCGACCTCATCACCAATCAGGGCAAGCATGTATGGATTGACCACTGCACATTTGTCGACTCTCAGGATGGTGCGTTAGACAGTAAGGTATGCGACTGGGCTACCTACACCTATAACCACTTCTATTACACCGCGCGCAGCTTCTCACATGCCTACACCTGTGGCTGCGGATGGGCTGAAGGAACGATGACGCTTCACCTAACCTTTGCCAACAACCTCTGGGGTGAGGGTTGTGTACGTCGTCTGCCACAATGCGGAGACTGCTATGTGCATCTGGTAAACAACTTCCACGACTGCCCTGGCAACAGTACAGCAATAACCATCAACGAAAACTGCAAGGCACTGATAGAGTGCAACTATGCATCCAATGGCGTGAAAAGCCCGCTAACAGGCAGTGGCAACAACCGCAACATCACGGTACGTGACAACAGCTTCAATGCAACATCCATAGGAAACGAGGTGACAATGCCCTACGAGTACACGAAGATTGCAGCAGCCGACGTTCCTGCCACACTGACAGGCAGCGAGGGAGCTGGTGCCACATTAGGCAACAACGCTTCATACATTCTCTCCACCATTCCTTCTTCAACCCGCAGTGAAACGGTATACGTCATGGCAAAGGATGACGCCCACATAGGCGGTAGCATTACCGAAGTTGGTGGAATCACTGTCACTTTCGACCCCAGCGTTACTGACTGGAGAAGTGGTGGCAGTGGCAACGATGCACGGGAAGTTGACGGTGTAGCACTCAGCGGCTATTATACACAAAGCAATGCAACCAATGGTGCCCCCATCAACATCCAGACCACACAACCAGGCACGCTCACCATTTTCCTTGGAGGCGGAGTGGCTACCAACAAGTCCGTCAATATGACAGAAGGCGAGAATGGGCTTACCGCCACCGTGCTCAGCAGTGGTGCCACCATAGAGAATGGAGGGAAACCCGAAACAGCCATTGACCCATGGGACGGTCTGGTCTTCTCACTGGAAGCCAACAAGACGTATAAGTTCTTTGTAGGCGGCACCAAGTGGCGTCTGGCAGCCATCCGTTACATCCCTGGCACAACAGGCATTGACAACATTTACGTTAACGCTAACGATAACCATCACTTCTATAACCTGCAAGGCGTCCGCGTAGAGCAGCCAACCAAAGGAATCTATATCCAGAATGGCAGGAAAGTCATCGTCAAGTAACAATGCAAATAACTATTCTTAACTAAACTATTCAAGGAACAATGAAAAGACTGGTTTTAATTACGCTATTAATGACGGGAACATCTGTGCTCATGGCACAGACGCTCCCTTTTCAGAACCCTAAGCTCTCAGCAGAGGAACGTGCCAACGACCTGTTAAGCCGACTGACCTTGGAAGAAAAGGCCAAGCTTATGATGGACAGCTCGCCCGCCATCGAGCGGTTGGGCATTCCTGCCTTCCAGTGGTGGAGCGAAGCCCTACACGGTGTCGGTCGCAATGGTTTTGTAACGGTATTCCCAATCACGACTATGATGGCAGCATCGTGGGACGATGCCCTACTCTACCAGGTATTTTCAGCCGTCAGCGACGAGGCACGTGCCAAACACCAAGAGGCCAAGAAGAGTGGTAACATACAACGCTATCAAGGACTGTCGTTCTGGACCCCAAACATCAATATCTTCCGCGACCCCCGATGGGGACGTGGTCAGGAGACATACGGCGAAGACCCCTATCTGACTGAGCGCATGGGACTGGCCGTGGTCAACGGTCTTCAGGGACAAAGCCCGGCTGGCGAAACCAGCCAGCACAAATACAAGAAGCTGCTGGCTTGTGCCAAGCACTTTGCCGTACATAGCGGACCGGAGTGGAACCGGCACGTCTTCGACGTCCAGCAACTGCCAGAGCGCGATCTTTGGGAAACATACCTGCCAGCCTTCAAGGCACTGGTACAGAAAGGCAATGTAGCCGAGATCATGTGTGCCTACCAGCGCATTGACGGCGAACCCTGTTGCGGCAATGCCCGCTATGAGCGCCAGATTCTACGCGACGAATGGGACTTCAAGGGACTGATTACCAGCGACTGCGGAGCCGTCAGCGACTTCCTGCCCAAATACCACAACGTATCGAAAGACAAAGCTGCTGCTGCTGCCAAGGCCGTCCTCAACGGAACAGACCTGGAATGCGGCTCTGTCTATAAGAGCCTGCCTGATGCTGTTAAGCGTGGCGACATCAGTGAGCAGCAGATAGATGTCAGCCTGAAACGTCTGTTGGTTGCCCGTTTCGAACTGGGTGACTTCGACCCTGACGAAATGGTCGAGTGGACGAAGATTCCATCCTCGTCTATCGCCTCTCAAGAGCACAAGGAGCTGGCCTTGCAGATTGCCCGTGAGGGTACGGTACTGCTGAAGAACAATGGGGTACTGCCGTTAAAGGGAGTTGCCTCAGAACCGCAGCGCACTGTGGTGATGGGACCGAATGCCAACGACAGCATTATGATGTGGGGAAACTACAGCGGCTATGCCACTAAGACCGTCACTATCTTAGAAGGACTGCGCCGGCAGTTAGGCGACGTTCCTTACATCCAAGGCTGTTCCGTGACACGTAACGAAGTGTTTGAAAGCCGCTTCGACAGAATGCGTGCTCCTCTCGGGCAAAAGGGCATACAAGCTGTCTACTGGAACAATACCGAGATGAAAGGTGACCCCGTAACCACCGTACACCTCGCCTCGCCCATCAACCTAAGCAATGGCGGTAATACAGTGTTTGCTCCTGGTGTCAATCTCGAAAACTTCTCTGCCCGTTACGACGGTACATTCATTCCCACGGAGGACGAGACGCTCTATCTGCGCGTTGCTGCCGACGACAAGGTGCGTGTCATTGTCAATGGTGACACCCTGGTCAACATCTGGCAGGTCCGTCAGCGCATCCAGGAGAAGACGCCAGAACTGAAGGTCAAGAAAGGAGAAAGTTATCGCATTCATATAGACTACGTACAAGAGGGTGGCATGGCAGCCCTGCAGTTTGACATCTGCAAGAAACAGAACCCCACTCACGAACAGCTGCTGGCTCAAGTCGGAAATGCGGAGACTGTCATCTTCGTCGGTGGCATCTCACCTCGTGTAGAGGGTGAAGAGATGAAGGTCAGCGAACCAGGCTTCAAGGGTGGTGACCGTACAGACATCGAACTGCCTGCCGTACAGCGCGAGTTGCTGAAGATGCTACACAAAGCCGGCAAAAAGATTGTCTTTATCAACTGTTCAGGCGGTGCCATGGCCTTGGTACCCGAACAGGACATCTGCGATGCCATTATACAGGCATGGTATGGAGGAGAACGCGGCGGTGAGGCTGTCGCAGACGTGCTGACAGGCAAGGTAAACCCCAGCGGCAAGTTGCCGATGACGTTTTACCGCAGTGTCAACGACCTGCCCGACTTCTTAGACTACACCATGAAGAACCGTACCTACCGCTACTTCAAGGGCGACGTGCTCTACCCCTTCGGTTATGGTCTAAGCTATACGACGTTCGACATCGGCAAACCCACCTACAATAATAATAAGGTACGCATGACAGTCAAGAACACGGGAAAGCAGGACGGCTGCGAAGTGGTACAGGTGTACATCCGCAACCTGGCGGACACTGAAGGACCACTGAAAACCCTACGGGCCTACCAGCGCGTAGACCTGAAGGCCGGCGAGAGCAAGACCGTAGAGATAGACTTCCCAAGAGAACGCTTCGAAGGCTGGGATGCCAAGAGCAACACCATGCGCGTAGTACCAGGACGTTACGAGCTGATGGTGGGTTCGTCGAGTGCCGACAAAAACCTGAAGAAAATAGTGGTCAACGTGAAATAAACAGTCTGTTACAGGGTGCTAATGAGCCACCCCAAGTACATGAGATAGCCACCAACCAGTACGGCACCTTCCCAACGCTCCACCGTGAAGCGTGTAAAGGAGAATAACCATACCAAGGTGACAGAAATGAGCATCACTGCCATATCAATGGTGGTGATGCCTTCTATTTGCATAGGACTGATGGTAGCCGTTAGACCAAGGATGAGCAGGACGTTGAAGACATTGGAACCAATGACGTTGCCGATGGCGATGGCCGACTGCCCCTTGCGAGCAGCTACAACACTCGTGGCCAACTCAGGCAGCGACGTGCCGCCAGCTACCACTGTCAGACCTACCACGCCCTCGCTGATGCCTAATGACAGAGCAAGATTGGAGGCATGGTCGACGAAGACGTTACTACCCACCAGCAGCAACAGCAGGCCGCCAACGATGTAAAGGGCATTTTTCCAAACAGGATTATGGGTGCGGATCTCCTCCTCATGCTCCTCACCGTGTTTCTTTGCCAACCTCAGCGTATAGGTCATAAAGACAACAAAGCCAAGAAGCAACAGAATGCCGTCAAGACGCCCAAGGAAACTGTCAAAGGCTATCAGCAGCAGCAACACCGAGGCTGCCACGCTGAAAGGAATGTCTTTCTTGACTGTCGAGCGGCTAATAGTCATCGGTGCCACCATCGCCGCAGTGCCGACAATCAGCATACAGTTCATCGTATTAGAGCCGACCACATTACCCACAGCCATATCTGGGGTACCACTCAGCGCCGAGACCAGACTGACGAACAACTCTGGAGCCGACGTACCTGCTGCCACGATGGTCAGGCCGATAATAATCTCCGGGATATTCATACGACGGGCCACAGCCGAAGCTCCCTCAGTCAGGTAGTCAGCACCCTTCAGCACCATCATGACGCCAAGAACAATCAATACTATATCAAATATCATCATCGTCTCCAAAGTCAAAATCAAAATCATCGAAACCCTCCAACGACGGACCTACGAACTCGTCAAGCGCACGACGTTCCTTCTTCGTAGGACGGCCAGTTCCACGCTGACGATTGACGAAGCCGCTAATACGGTTCATCTCCAACAGCTCATACTGGTCGGGAGTCGTCACGTTCTCATAGATCTCAGGCAGCAGCTTCGCCCCTACCCTTTGTTCTATGGTTTTCAATATCTTGAAAGAATAGGTCACTGGCGGTTTCTTGACACTGACCACCTCGCCCACCTTGACCATGCGGGAGGGCTTGACATTCATGCCCTGAATGGTGACACGTCCATTCTTGATGGCATCGGCAGCAATGCTGCGCGTCTTGAAGATGCGCGCTGCCCACAGCCATTTGTCTATGCGGGCAAGACCCATCTCCTGCCCCTCCCTACGAGGGAGGGGAGTAGATTGATTTTGCGATTTATTATTCTGGTTCATACGTTGGCTTTATGTAACTACTCCCCTCCATTCAGGGAGGGGTTGGGGGTGGGTCTTTTCCCTAATTTATTATACTGATTCATCGTGATGTCGATACCAGCAAGAACAAAGCTCTTGATGATGTCGACTGCTACATTAATGGCGGGCTGTAGTTTCTCTAATTCCTCAGACGCGAAACGTCCGAGCACGTGGTCAATCTGGGCTCCGACAGGATAGTTGTTGCCAATGCCCATGCGCAGACGGGCATACTGCTGACCGATGAGTTGCTGGATATGCCCGAGACCGTTGTGACCGCCGTTGGAGCCATTGGCTTTCAGACGGAACTGTCCTAAGGGCAAAGCGACATCGTCGCTGACAACCAGCAGGCGGCCCTGCTCAATATTCTCCTTATTCAACCAGTAACGCACGGCATTACCGCTGAGGTTCATATACGTCGTGGGTTTCAACAGAAAGACCTTCCGACCCTTAAGCGACGTCTCGGCTACAAAGCCATAACGCTTATCCTCAAAAACGATATTGGACGCCTTCGCAAAAGCGTCCAATACCATATAACCAGTGTTGTGGCGGGTTTCGGCATACTCGTCGCCAGGGTTACCCAAACCAACAATTAAGTACTTGTCCAAGGTTTTACCTTTTAACTTTTTTACCTTTTTACCTCTTACTCTGCGGCAGCAGCCTCAGCAGCAGCCGAACGAGAAGCACGGGTAGCCTTCACAGAGCAGACAATCACCTCCTTAGAGGTTGCAATATCCAGACCCTCAAAGTTCAGCTGGCCAACCTTGATGGCCTTACCCAACTGCAGGTCGGTTACATCAATATCCAGTTTCTCAGGAATGTTCTTGTAAGGAGCAGTGACATCAATCTTGCGGATAGAGAGGTTCAGACGACCACCATCACGCACACCCTGGGCATGACCTGTCAGGTTAACGGGAATACCAACGGTGATAGCTTTGGTCTCGTTGATCTCATAAAAGTCAGCATGCAACAGAGCATCGCTTGTGGGATGGAACTGCAACTCCTTAATAATAGCCTTGTGCTCTTTACCATCGATGTTCAGGTTGACAACATACACATGAGGCGTGTACACTGCCTTACGCAGCTCTGCCACAGAGGCTGCAAAAGCCAAAGCTTCGGGCAGACCATTCTCACCCTTTTTCTCACCATACAAATTGCAGGGAACCATACCCTCCTTGCGAAGCAGCTTCGAGGCTTTCTTGCCTGTGTCGGTGCGCTTCTGACCGTTTACACTAATTTCTTTCATAATTAAATAATGTGTTACTCTAAATTAAGTTCATTTTGCTTAATCCACCATCACACGATGCGAAAAGCGGCTGCAAAGGTACAAAAAAAAGTGGAAACAAGAAATAAGAATAAGAAATATTTTAAAATTAGCCCGTTTTTTCTTGCATAATCAGGGAATTCTTCGTAATTTTGCAGCTGATAAGAGTATCAAATAGAGCTATACATAGAAATATGATTAATAGAGAGCTAATAAGGATTAAGATAGTCCAGTTAACCTATGCGTACTATCAGAACGGCAACAAGAACATTGACGCGGCAGAAAAAGAGTTGTTTTTCAGTCTGTCAAAGGCATACGACATGTACAATTATCTGCTGGCACTGATAGTCGGCATTACCAGAGAGGCACGCCGCCATCTGGAAGTTGCAGAGGCAAGAGCAAAACGTGAAGGGACAGCCATGCCTTCCCCCAAGTTCGTATATAACCGTTTCGCCTTACAGTTGGAAAGTAACAAGATGCTGAACAACTTCATGGAAACACAGAAGAAGAACTGGGACGACGAACCAGAATTCCTGAAGAAAATCTATACACAGATTGTTGAAAGCCAGATATACAAAGACTACATGGCATCGGATGAAGACAGCTATGCTTCAGACCGTGAATTGTGGCGAAAACTCTATCGTACGCTAATACAGTACAACAGCGACCTTGACATGCTGTTAGAGGAGCAAAGCCTCTACTGGAACGACGACAAAGAGATTGTGGACACCTTCGTACTGAAGACCATCAAACGCTTCGACGAGACGAACAAGTCGACACAAGAGCTGTTGCCAGAATACGATTCTGATGAGGACAAAGACTATGCCCGCAAACTGTTCCGTGCCACCATCATGAATGCCAATGACTATCAGCGGCTGATGAGTGAATCCTCACGCAACTGGGATTTCTCTCGATTGGCTTACATGGACATCGTCATCATGCAGATAGCCATTGCTGAAATGATGACCTTTCCCTCTATTCCCATTAATGTGACCATCAACGAATACATGGAGATAGCTAAGCTCTACTCTACCCATCGTAGTGCCGGCTACATTAACGGTATGCTTGACACCATTGCCCGTTATCTGATAAGTACGGGCAGACTGATGAAGAAAATGAAGGATGAGGGATTAAGATTAAACATCAAAGATTAAAGATTAAACATTAAAAACAAATAAAGCTATGACACAGATTATTTTAGCAGCACAGGCTGCACAAGGCGGTGGTATGACCAGCTTCATCGTCATGATGGTAGCTATCTTTGCCATTATGTATTTCTTTATGATTCGTCCGCAACAGAAGCGGCAGAAGGAAATCCAGAACTTTCAGAACTCGCTGACTGAAGGCGCAGAGGTGGTAACTGGCGGAGGCATCTATGGCACTGTAAAAAAGATAGACCTGGCCAAGGGCATCATCGAGGTGAAAATTGCCGACGGCGTCATCATCAAGGTTGACAAGAGCTATGTCTTCAAAGACATGTCAAGTACACCGATGCAAAAATAAGATAAAAAGTTGACGCTCACGTTGACGTTGACGTTATGATAAGTGAGGAGAGTTATTTGAAAACGATAAAGGACTTCTTGTTCAGTAACATGAACAGGCAGTTCTTTATTTTCCTGTTTTTCCTGATACTCTCTGCTGTGTTCTGGCTTATAATGACCCTCAACGAAACCTATGAGAAAGAGATGAAGATACCTGTGAGCATCGTCAACGTACCAAAAAACGTGATGCTCACCTCAAGTGCGACTGATACAGTACGCATCACCGTCCGCGACAAAGGCTGGGTACTGATGTCCTATCTTTACGGCGACAAGCACTACGCACTGAACGTCTCCTTCAAGAGCCACGACCACAATGATGGAACAGGTTCTGTAACGGCAACAGAACTGAAACGTATTGCAGAGCAGGAACTGCAGTCATCATCGAAAATAGTATCAGTCAAACCCGAACGTATTGAATTCTACTATAATAACGGCGAACGCAAACGGGTGCCTGTCCGCTGGAAGGGACGCGTCATTCCTGAACAACTGTATTTCATCTCGCAGGTTGAGTACGACCCTGACAGCGTTGACATCTATACCTCGCAGGAGAAGCTGGACAGCATCCGCGTTATCAGTACCGAACCACTGAATTACGTAGGTTTCAGAGACACATTGAGAATAACCTGCCGTCTGTCTCATCAGGCCGATGTCAAAGTAGTTCCCGACCGTATCAATATCGGATTCTATACCGATGTACTGACAGAAGAGAGCATCGACGGCGTACCCATCCAATGCATCAATGTGCCTGAGGGTATCGTGCTACGCACGTTCCCCACAAAGGTTAAAGTCCATTTCGTAGCCGGAGTCAGTCAGATACGTGACCTGAAGCCCGAAGACTTTACCGTCATTGCCGACTATCGGGAGATACAGCAGAAACCTGCAGAAAAATGTAACCTCTACCTGCAACATAGTCCCCACGGCATCAGCCGCGCTACACTGAGCATCAAACAGGTAGACTACCTGATAGAAGAAGAATGAAAGTAGGAATTACTGGAGGTATCGGTTCGGGTAAAAGCTATATCTGCAAACGACTGGAAGCACGTGGCATTATGGTTTATGACTGTGACTCGGCAGCCAAACGCCTCATCAGTACCAATCCAGAAATCAGACAACAGCTAACCGAGCTTATTGGACCAGAGGCTTATGAGACTGAAGAAAACCTGTTAGCAGACAAGCCTCATTTGACATACCGTTTAAACAAAGCCGTTGTCACCCACTTCCTGTTAAAGAACGCGCAAAATGCCCATGCCATTGACAGCATTGTGCACCCTGCCGTATTCCACGACTTCGAAATCAGCGGCATGCAATGGATGGAGAGTGCCATCATGTATGAGTCAGGCATCTACAAGTTGGTAGATCGAGTAGTGGTGGTAACAGCACCCGAAGAAATACGTATCCAGCGCATCATAAACCGTGACAACACCACCCGTGAAAAAGCGCTGCAATGGATGGAACGCCAGTGGCCACAGCAGCAAATCAAGGCATTGGCCGACTACGAAATTATCAACGACGGTTTTGCTGACATTGACGGACAGATAGACCTGTTGTTAAGCCGGTTGTCTCAAAACGTATAGGAGTTAGTCAGGTCCCACTCTCCGTCAGCCATCATACGGAAAGCACCTGAGGAGGAACTGCCACCTGAACTGCCGTTGAAGAAATCGCCCACATAACGGGTTATTTGGTTACGCGTCACAGGCACCTCCTCAAACACTTGTTCCTTCAGAATGTTATCGCCACTGTCATAGACAGTTACTGTCATCTTCAGGACGTCCGACTCTTCATGTGGGAAAGTATAAACTTCAAACACCTTCTGTCCAGGTTCCAGATTAATCATTACCGTCTGTCTCGAGTTGACACAGCCATAGCCGGCCAACGGGCTGAAAGTAGATGAGCCGCCCGTATAGTAAAAGCGTATCTTAGCAGCTGTGGAAGGAAGTACATTCGTCAGCTCCAGACGGAACATCGACACTACACGCACCAACTGCAGATCATAGGTGGTCTGCGTACTGCTCACCGTCAGGTCACCATAATAATAAAAGGTGTCGCTGACAATATTGCTGGGAAATGTCACTTTCTCCACTGTACTGATGGTAGCTGCTCCAGTACTATTATGTGCAATGACTACCAATTCGTAGTTCCCTTCCGCGAGACTCAGTGCGACACTGCCATAGCCAGCGTCACCAGACTTCTGGCTAATGGTCTTCACCTTCTCACCATTCTTGAAGAAAGCAATGTTCAACCGACTGCACAGGGCAGTAATATCTTGATTCGCACGGGTGGGAAAAGACATCTGGTCATAGGCTGAGAAACGCAACACCACATTAGCATTCGCAGGAACGTCCGTACTGCTATCATCAGTCATCAACTCCTTTTCACACCCTGTTGTCAATAACACGAACAGCAGTGCCAATAAAACGTCAAATAAATGCTTTTTCATGTCCGTAATAGTATTAGTTTATGCAAAGGTACAAAATATTTTGCGTATTATCGCTCTTTTTCATAATTATTTTATACCTTTGCGCCACAAAACTCGAAAAAAAACATAAAACAAGTATGAAACAGACCATTTTAGCTATCTCGGGAAAGCCGGGACTTTACAAATTAGTATCACGTGCCAAGAACAGCCTTATCGTTGAAGCACTCGACGACACCCATAAGCGTATGCCGGCTTTCGGCACTGACCGTATCACCTCACTAGCCGACATCGCCATGTTTACTGAGACAGAGGATGTACCCCTGATGAAAGTGTTGGCAGCCATGCGTGACCTGGAAGAAGGAAAGGAGTCCTGTATCGACTTCAAGAAAGCCTCTACAACAGAGTTACATGAATATTTCTCAAAAGTGCTGCCCGAATGGGATCAGGAGCGTGTGCAAAACAGCCACATTAAGAAGCTCATCCAATGGTACAACATCCTTGTCAAAGCTGGCATTACTGACTTTGAGGAAGAGATGGCACCTACAGAGGGCGACAACATTGATGACAGAAGTGAAAAGTAAAAGGGTAAAAAAACAAAAAGTATAAAAAGGTAAAAGACCGAGCGAATCAGTTTTTTACCTTTTTACTTTTTCCCTTTTAGAAGCGTCCTGGGCCACCGAAGCCGCCGCCGCCACGACCACCACCAAAGCCGCCGCCACCGAAGCCACCGCCACGGCCACCAGGACCACCAGGGCCACCAGGGCCACCGAAACCGCCACGACCACCACGGCCACCACGCATGTTTGACATGCCTCCAAAGAGGTTCAGACGATAGATAGCATGAATCATGGCATAGCTGGTAATAGCATTGTACTCAGAATCATTGCGCTGCATGGCCGTAATAACACGGCTCACGGTTGACTGCTGGTGCAAGATGTCGTAGAACTGGAGAGAAAGCGTCAGGGCGTTGCCACGCAGGAACGACTGTGAAACTTGTGCATTCCATATAAGCTCGTTGGTATTCATCGTCTCGTCGCTATAGCCACGACGACTCTGCATGTTCATGTTAGTGGTTAGCGATGTGCCCCAAGGAGCCGTGATACCCACCATACCCCCATAAGTGAACTGCCACGTGTCGAGGTCGTTAGTCGGCTGCAGCTCACTACGTGAGCGATTGTAGTTCAGCGAACCGTTCAGCTCAATCTCCAACCAGTCGTTACGATAGCTGCCAGCGATACGCTCGCCAATGGTCAGCGTCTTGGTAACACTCTTCTCCGACGCTGCATTCATCAGGCTGACATAACCCACATTATGGTTGTAACCCAGGTTGGTCATGGTATTAACATTATAATAGCCAGCAGAGTCGATAGCGGTGTTAAACATGAAACCAAGATTTCCGTTCCAGTTGCCGTTGATATTCTCAGGTCTAGTAATCGTTCCACCCGTCTTTTCATCAAGCGTAGTCTTGTTGCTGATAGAGTTGTTCGTTGTCGAGAAGTTCACAAAGGTCATCACGGCACGCTGGTGCTTGGTGAAGTAGTCGTTATAGAAAAGATTAAAGTTCTGCGTAAACGACGGCTTCAAACCAGGATTACCCGTAGTAATGCGCAGGGGGTTGCTGTCGTCATACACGTCGAGCAGGTCGCTGATGGAGGGCTGCTGGCTGCGTCCGCGGTAAGTAAAGCGCAACTGGCCGGTCTGCGACTTCTTCCAACGGAAGTCGAGCGTCGGGGTGAAGTTGGTCACCGTTCGTGTGGTATCTGCACGCAGACGTACCGTCTCGCCATTCAACAGCTTGGTATAGTCCTGTACGAAGTGTGAGCGCTGGGGAATCACCTGGAAGCCGACATTGAAGTTATAGGCAGGACGTACGATACGCAACATCACCTCGCCCGTATGGGTGTCGTTCTTGTACTCCGAGAAGCGGCTCAGCTTTGCATCCTCATACGTGTCGAGCGGCTGTGTCAGTCTACTTAAATAGACATCCCAGTTACGGTATTCAGGAATGATGTTGCTGAAATCAACATCCTCAAAGCTGTAAGTCTTTCTATCACTCTTAGTATAGCTATGTTGGAAGGTATAGCTGAACTGCAGATAGACCTGGCGCATGATAGGCTCGCTATAGGTCAGGCGAGCACTGTAGCCCCAGTTGTCCTGCGGAGTCAGGCTGTAGCGATTCGTCTGATAAGTAGAGTCGCTGGTACCCAGATAGTTCAGCACCTGAAAAAGTTCTGAGAAGCTATTCGACATCGACTTGCTGGTGCCCTCTCCCCAGTTACCGTTCAACTGCAGGGTAATGTTACGGCCGCGGTTGTTCAGTCTACGGTTGAACTGGAGCATACCCCTGAGCGACTTGGAATCGCTATAACTGATGCTGTTCTGGTCGCTGAAGTTCCTGACGATACCATACTTTTGGGCAATTTCGTACACATCCTTCAACGGGTTGTTGGAATAGTCGTATGGATTATTATCGAACGTGGCATTCTGGCTGGTGGTCGTACCGTCGTTGGTGCCATAGCTAAAGTTCGGACGAAACATGATGTTCGTCATCGAGTCGGGCTGCCACTCCAAACGCATCTGGCCGTTCCACTGGTTAGCACGGGTATAATTCTGGCTCAGGCTGTTGCCAAACGATGAGGTAGCATCACCGAAAAAACTTTCCGTAGAACTCTTGGTGTTGGTGTCACCATTCGTGTGGTTCCAGCGCACACTGCCGTCCACCTTCAGTTTGTCAGTCTTCTCGTAGTTGACGTTGACACCCGTCATCTTCGTTGTCGTCAGACCCTGACGACCGCCGCCGAAACGGCCACCGCCACCACCGCCAGGAAAGCCCATATCATTGGTATTGTTGGCATTGGTCATCAGCATCACGTTGATTTCCTTCTTCATCAGACCACCAAAGATACGGCCTGCATAACGCTCCTTTGTGCCACCAGCAATATCGACATTCAACATCATACCATTGTTCATGCCCTTCTTAATGCCGAAGTCAAGCACGGTCTCTTCCTCACCGTCCTCAATACCCGAGACACGAGCCAGGTCGCTCTGCTTATCGTAGGCCTTAATTCGGTCGATGATGTTCGTCGGCAGGTTCTTCATGGCAGTCTTCGTGTCACCCGTCATGAATTCCTTTCCGTCTACCAAAATCTTCTTGACTTCTTTGCCGTTGATCTTGATGCTTCCGTTATCACTCACTTCTGCACCGGGCAGACGTCTCACGAGCTCCTCGACAACAGAACCCTCTGGTGTACGGTAGGCCGAAGCATTATAGATAAAGGTGTCAGCCTTCAACGTCACCTTAGCTGCCTGACCAGTCACGGTAGCACCCTTCAGCATAATGGCATCGGGCTTCATGGTCACCGTACCTAAAGCAATATCCTTACCACCAGCAACGTCAACACGCTTGGTATAAGGCTTGAAGCCCACACACGTCACCTGAATGATAAACTGACCGTCAGAAGGAGCCTTCAAGCTAAACTTACCTTCAATATCAGTCAGTGCGCCCTTCACGAGCGTACTGTCTGTTTTCAACAACTTGACGGTAGTCTGCGGAAGCGGGTCACCATTTTCGTCTTCCACTACGGTTCCTGTTACATTTCGCTGAGCCATAGCCACCATGGCTATCAAGGGCATCAGAAGGAGTAATAAATGTCGTTTCATATTCTGTTTTATTTTTCAAATTCTGGTGTTATGACGCACTCAAAGTAGAAAAGTTTAACGCATCAGACACAAAAAAAATGTAAAAAACACAATTATTAATCTATCTTATAGCATTAGGGCAAAAAAAAACCGTCCGAGAAAATCGGACGGCAATAATTAACCATTATCCATCAAGCTTATTTCAGCTCTGCGAGATACTTAATGGTGCGAACCATCTGAGAAGTGTAAGAGTTCTCATTGTCATACCAGCTGACAACCTGCACCTGATAAGTGTCGTCGTCAATCTTGCTGACCATGGTCTGAGTAGCGTCGAACAGTGAACCGAACTTCATGCCGATGATGTCGCTCGAAACAATCTGATCCTCAGTGTAACCGAAACTCTCGGTACCAGCAGCCTTCATGGCAGCGTTGATACCCTCCTTCGTGATGTCCTTACCCTTTACAACGGCAACCAAGATAGTGGTAGAACCGGTGGGAGTGGGAACGCGCTGGGCAGAACCAATCAGCTTACCATTCAGCTCAGGGATAACCAGACCGATAGCCTTGGCAGCACCTGTAGAGTTGGGAACGATGTTCTGAGCACCTGCACGGCTACGACGGAGGTCACCCTTGCGCTGAGGACCGTCGAGAATCATCTGATCACCAGTGTAAGCATGGATGGTAGACATGATACCGCTGACAATGGGAGCATAGTTGTTCAGAGCAGCAGCCATAGGAGCCAGACAGTTAGTTGTGCAAGAAGCAGCTGAGATAACAGTGTCAGCAGGGGTCAGGGTCTTGTGGTTTACATTGTAAACGATGGTGGGCAGATCGTTACCGGCAGGAGCAGAGATAACAACCTTCTTGGCACCAGCCTGAATGTGAGCCATTGACTTCTCCTTAGAAGTGTAGAAACCTGTGCACTCCAGTACAACGTCAACACCCAGCTCACCCCAAGGCAGCTCAGCAGCATTGGGCTTTGCATAGATGGTAATCTCCTTACCATCAACGATGATAGAGTTCTCTGTTGCCTCAACAGTGTGCTTACCCTCACCGAACTTGCCAGCGAAGCCACCCTGAGCGGTGTCATACTTCAACAGGTGAGCAAGCATTTTGGGACTAGTCAAGTCGTTGATAGCGACTACTTCATAACCTTCAGCCTCGAACATCTGACGGAAAGCGAGGCGACCGATACGGCCGAAACCGTTAATAGCTACTTTTGTCATTTTTACTTTTGTTTTTTATTAAAAGGGTTATAAATATGCTAGTTTTGAACAAAAATCATACCTTTTTGGCACTTTTTCCTGTTTTCGGGCACAAAGTTACAAAAAAATTCCTATATTTGCAGTGAATTTCATTCTTAATTAAAGTGAAAAGTGAGAAAATCGAAATCGAAAATGATAACGATAAGAGAAAAGTGCCGATATTGTAAAACGAAGATAGCAATTTATACGTTTAACATTTAAAACAAAGTATTATGGGATTTATCAAAGAGTTTAAAGAGTTTGCCATGAAGGGCAACGTAATGGACATGGCAGTCGGTGTTATCATCGGCGGTGCTTTTGGTAAGATTGTTTCCAGTCTGGTGGATGACGTGTTGATGCCTGTCATCGGCAAACTGACTGGCGGTGTTGACTTTACCAACCTCTTCATCACGCTGGGTGACGGCGAGTATAGCACACTGGCAGCAGCCAAAGAGGCCGGAGCCGCCACACTGGCATACGGACAGTTCATTCAGAACATCATCGACTTCTTGATCGTTGCCTTCTGTATCTTCCTCATGATCAAAGGCATGAACAAGCTGAACCGCAAGAAGGAAGAACCCGAGGCTCCCGCTGCCCCAGCCGGTCCCACTCAGGAGGAACTGCTGGCTGAAATCCGTGACCTGCTGAAGCAGAAGTAAATCAAGAAATTCACCTTATTTATAATATAAGGCAGCATTTCCTTTGCTGCCTTATATTTTTTGTATACCTTTGCAGTCGTTTAGTAAAGGTTATTAGTTTATAAGGTAAATGGAAAAAACACTGGATTTCAAACCGAAGTTCTTTTCGGTCATCAAAAACTACGACAAGAAGACACTTACGGCCGACCTCATGGCAGGTCTTATTGTCGGTATTGTGGCCCTGCCACTGGCTATCGCCTTCGGCATTGCCAGCGGTGTGTCGCCTGAGAAGGGTATCATCACCGCTATCGTAGCAGGACTTGCCATCTCACTGTTTGGCGGGTCAAAGGTACAGATAGGAGGACCTACAGGAGCCTTCATTGTCATTGTCTACGGCATTATCCAACAATATGGCATGCAGGGACTGACCGTTGCTACGCTTATGGCTGGCATCTTTCTCATCCTGTTAGGTGTGCTGCATCTGGGTACAATCATCAAGTATATACCCTACCCCATCGTTGTCGGCTTCACCAGCGGTATTGCCGTCACTATCTTCAGCACGCAGGTGAAAGACCTATTAGGCATGACAATGGATGCTGTTCCCAGCGACTTCATCGAAAAGTGGGGAGCCTACTTATATAATATAGGTAATATAGACGGATGGAGTGCAGCCATCGGCATTGCCAGCGTTGTCCTGATAGCAGTATGGCCGCAGCTGGCACGAAAGTTTCACCTCTCACCACTCAGAGCTTTGCCTGGCTCATTAGTAGCCATTATCGCCATGACCATTGCTGCCCTATTACTGAAGCAATATGCCGGTGTGACAAGTATCGAAACTATCGGTGACCGTTTTAGCATCAACTCCACACTGCCTGGTGCCGTAGTGCCTGAACTCACGTGGGAGACCGTCAAAGGACTCGTAGGACCTGCCGTCACCATTGCCGTATTAGGAGCCATCGAATCACTGCTGTCTGCTACCGTCGCAGACGGTGTCATTGGCGACCACCACAACTCCAACACCGAATTAATCGGACAAGGCATTGCCAACATCGTGTCGCCCATCTTCGGCGGCATTCCCGCAACAGGTGCCATTGCCCGAACCATGACCAATATCAACAACGGCGGACGCACACCTGTAGCAGGCATCATCCATGCTGCCGTACTACTGCTCATTTTCCTGTTCCTCATGCCGCTGGCACAGTACATCCCAATGGCATGCCTGGCAGGTGTCTTGGTGGTAGTAGCCTACGGCATGAGCGGCTGGAGATCGTTCTTCGCCATGGCGCGTCGTAATCCCAAGAGTGACGTCACTGTGCTGCTGCTGACATTCTTCCTCACCATCATCTTCGACCTGACAGTGGCCATTGAATTCGGACTCATCTGCGCCTGTCTACTCTTTATGCGACGGATGGCTGAGACTACTGAGGTACATGCCATACTCAACGAAATCGACCTCAACGAGGATGCCGATATGCAGGCTGGCAATCTGGAGCACCTAACGATTCCTGAGGGTGTGGAGGTTTACGAGATCAACGGTCCCTACTTCTTCGGAGCAGGTAGCCGTTTTGAAGATCTCATGTCACGCTACGGCAAACATCCTAAGGTGCGTATCATCCGTATGCGAAAGGTTCCATTCATCGACTCGACAGGTATGCACAACCTTGAAAACATGTGTCACATGAGCCAGCAGGAGGGCATCACCGTCGTCCTTTCTGGTGTCAATCCAAAGGTTGAGGCTGTGCTGAAGCGCAACAACTTCAACCAGCTCTTGGGCGAGGAAAACATCTGTAACCATATTGACCTTGCACTGGCCAGAGCCCGCTGCATAGTGGAGAAATGATAAGCCCTTAAACATTCGGTGTTAAGCTTATTTAACGC
>Ga0265298_10002862_pt1 | contig 23422 bp, 14 predicted proteins | sample AusTroGonzalo_MG_3_FD_193486 | JGI IMG/M metagenome (GOLD analysis project Ga0265298, IMG submission 193486) | Bovine rumen microbial communities from tropical cattle in Woodstock, Queensland, Australia - Gonzalo_01 | ecosystem: Host-associated > Mammals > Digestive system > Stomach > Rumen ...
GAGAGCGAGGTCCCCGTCTCGGACAACAAGAAGAAGGTGATGATCCTCGGCGGCGGGCCGAACAGGATCGGCCAGGGCATCGAGTTCGACTACTGCTGCTGCCACGCGGCGATGGCGATGCGCGAGATGGGCTACGAGACGATAATCGTCAACTGCAACCCCGAGACGGTCTCGACCGACTACGACACTTCGGACAAGCTTTACTTCGAGCCCGTGACGCTTGAGGACGTGCTCCAGATTTACGAGGCTGAGAGGCCTGCCGGGATAATCGTGCAGTTCGGCGGCCAGACCCCGCTCAACATCGCGCGCGGACTCCAGGAGGCCGGCTGCCGCATTCTCGGCACTTCCGTGGACTCCATCGACGACGCCGAAGACCGCGACCTCTTCCACGCCATCATGAACAGACTCGGCATCCCCATGCCAGAGTCGATGATGGCGAGCGATCTTGACGGCGCCCTGAAGTGCGCGGAGAAGCTCGGCTACCCGCTCATAATTCGGCCCTCGTTCGTCCTTGGCGGACGCGGAATGGAGGTGATCTACGACGAGATCATGCTCCGCGAGTATGTCGACAAGGCTGTGGGCGTAACGCCCGACCGTCCCCTCTACCTCGACCGCTTCCTCTGCCACGCGCTGGAATGCGAGGCGGACGCGCTTTCTGACGGCAAGGACGTCTTCATTCCCGCGATCATGCAGCACATCGAGCTTGCCGGCATCCACTCCGGCGACTCCGCGTGCGTTCTGCCGCCCGAAGGCATCCCCGAGGCGTGCCAGGCGACGATTCTCGACTACACGCGCCGCATCGCCGAGGAGCTCAAGGTCGTCGGCCTCATGAACATGCAGTTCGCCATCGAGGGCGACAAGGTCTACGTGATCGAGGCTAACCCCCGCGCGAGCCGCACAGTTCCGCTCGTGTCGAAGGTCGCCGGCATCCAGATGGCCCGCATCGCGACGCAGCTCATGCTTGGCGCGACGGTGAAGTCCCTCGGCCTCGACCGCAAGCACGTCATCCCCTACTTCGGCGTCAAGGAGGCCGTGCTGCCGTTCGAGAAGTTCCCCGAGGTGGATCCCGTGCTCGGGCCCGAGATGCGCTCGACCGGTGAGGTGCTCGGTCTCGCGGAGACGTTCGGCCTCGCGTACTACAAGTCGCAGGAGGCCGCCGGGCTGCCGCTGCCGACCGAGAAGGGCAGGGTGCTCGTGTCGCTTTCGGAGAAGACCGACGACGTGATCGCCGCCGCGATGCAGCTCGTGAAGCTCGGCTTCGAGATCGTCGGCACAGAAGGCACCGTGAAGTATCTCTGGGAGAAGGGTGTCGAGGCCATGGTTGTAGCGAAGATCGGCCAGGGGCGCCCCGATGTTCTCGACATAATAAAGAACCGCCAGGTTTGCCTCGTCATCAATACGCCGTCCGGCCGCCGCGACTCTCGCGCAGACGACAGCCGCATACGCCAGGCCGCGATCAAGTACAAGGTCCCCTACCTAACGACGGTCGCCGCCGCGCGCGCGGCCGCCGAGGGCATCGCGGCCGCGATGAGCGGAAAGGGCGAGGTGCGCAGCCTTCAGAGCTATCATTCGTCGATAGCGTGAGATTTATGGTATAATACCGGTTACATAAAAGAAAGGACTATTGCATGAAGATTCTCGTTACGGGCGGTGCCGGATTCATCGGCAGCCATACTGTCGTCGAGCTCATAAACGCCGGCCATGAAGTGGTCGTCGTCGACAACCTTTGCAACAGCTCGAAGAAGTCTCTGCTTCGCGTCAAGAAGATCACCAAGGTCAAGCCGAAGTTCTATTGCATCGACATCCGCAACGAGAAGAAGCTCAATGCAATGCTCGACAAGGAGGGCCACTTCGACGCGACGATCCACTTCGCGGCGCTCAAGGCCGTCGGCGAGTCGACGAAGATACCTCTCAAGTACTACGCCAACAATCTTGGCGGAACGTTCACCCTGCTCAAGTGCCTCGCCGCGCACGGCTGCAAGAACATCGTGTTCTCCAGCTCCGCGACGGTCTATGGCGATCCTGCGTCCGTGCCGATCCGCGAGGATTTCCCGACGCCCGGCTGCACGAATGCGTACGGTTGGACGAAGCTCATGATGGAGCAGGTCTTCAAGGATGTCCAGAAGGCCGACCCTGAGTGGAACGTGATTCTGCTTCGCTACTTCAATCCGATCGGGGCCCACAAGTCGGGCCTCATCGGCGAGGATCCCGCCGGAATCCCCAACAACCTGCTTCCGTACGTGGCGCAGGTCGCGGTTGGCCGCCTGCCCGAACTCAATGTCTTCGGCAACGACTATCCGACAGTGGACGGTACGGGAGTGCGCGACTTCATACATGTCGTCGATCTCGCGATCGGCCACCTGAAGGCCATCGAGAAGCTTGAGAAGGAGCCCAAGCTCGGCCTCAAGATCTACAACCTCGGTACTGGCAACGGCTACTCCGTGCTTCAGGTTGTCAAGGCTTTCGAGAAGGCCTCCAAGCGCAAGGTTCCCTACAAGATCTGCCCGCGCCGTCCCGGCGACATCGCAGAGTGCTGGGCCGATCCTTCGCTCGCGGCCAAGGAGCTTGGCTGGAAGGCCGAGCGCGGAATCGAGCAGATGTGCAAGGACGCCTGGCGCTGGCAGAAGAAGAATCCGTACGGATTCAACAAGCCCAAGAAGGCGTGAACGCCGTAGACTACATACTGGCGGGATTGGAGGCCGAGCTTGCGCTTGAACGCGAGCTCGGCGTCCGTCTAGTTGAGTGCGACAGATCTCTGCTTGTCCCTGTATCTGTTCCGGCCCCGACTGTTGCTCCGGCCAAGGCCGTCGCACTGTCCACGGCGTTTGATTTTGTGTTTCTGCACGACAGGTCGCTCACGGCGGGCGAGCTGGAGATGATGTCCAAGATTGTCGCCGCCTTGGGCAAGACGAACGCGACTGCGCCTGTCACCTACGAAGGTGCCCTGCCGAAGGCGAAGGCATATGTCGTTCTCGGCAAGCTTGCCCTGAAGAAATGGTTTCCCGGGGTCAATGCCGCGCCGGGCGCTTGGGTCGCGACTTCCGCTTCGCCCAACGTGCTTGTGACCTATTCGCCGGGATACATACTGCGCTTCGCCCAGGTGACGCCTGCCCTGCAGAAGATAAAGAAGGACATGTGGAACTCAATCAAGTCGGTCCTGCAGAGGATTAGCGCGTCATGAAAGCCTGGCTCCAGCGTGTTTCCGAGGCTTCGGTGACGATCGACGGCGAGCGTGTCGCGGAGATCGGGCGCGGACTTCTGGTGCTGCTTGGCGTCACCCACGGCGACAGCGAGGCCGCAGCCGACCGGATCGCCGAGCGCATACCCGTGCTCAGGATCTTCGAGGACGAGGGCGGCCATACCAACCTTTCGCTTGAGGATGTCGGCGGCAGCGTCATAGTCGTTTCTCAGTTCACCCTTTATGCCGACACGGAGCGCGGGCGCCGCCCGGGCTTTTCGAATGCGGCGCGTCCCGAGCTGGCCGAGCCTCTCTACGAGCGCGTCGTAGCGAAGCTCAGGGAGCGGCTTGGCGCGGATCGTGTCGGTACTGGACGCTTCGGTGCCGACATGAAGGTAAGGCTTCTCAACGACGGACCTTTTTCGCTGGAGCTTCTTGCATGAGGATCTTCCGCAAGGAGCTGACCGGGTCCACCAACCTCGATGCGCGGTCCGGCGTGCCCGGCGACGTGTTTATCGCCGAAAGCCAGAGCGCGGGCCGCGGCAGGCTCGACCACAGCTGGCATTCCGCAAAGGGCCTCAACCTGACCTTCTCGGTCGTGCTGTCGGACGGCGGCCTTGAGCCCGCCGAAGTGGCCACGCTGCCGCTTGTAGTCGGGCTCGCCGTCGCGAAGGCGCTTTCTCTGTTTGCCGAGATGTCCCTCAAATGGCCCAACGATGTCATGGTGGGCGACCGCAAGCTGGCGGGGATACTTTGCGAGCGCAACAACGGTTGCGTCATCGCCGGCATAGGGCTGAACGTCAACCAGACAGACTTCCCTCCGGACATAGCGGACAGGGCAACTTCGCTTGCGCAGATATGCGGCGCGCCGCAGGACCGTGACGCCGTGCTGCAATCTGTTCTGGCCTCCATAGGCGAGTGGCACTCGCGCTGGCTCTCCGGCGGCTTCGCGTCCGTCCATGGCGAGCTCGCCGCGCTGGACTGCCTCAAGGGGCGCATGCTTTCGGTGCGTCAGGCCGACGATGATTCGGAGCCCGTTTCGGGCCTCTGCGAAGGCATCGCCCCCGACGGTTCGCTGACGGTCGGCGGACGCCATGTCTACGCGGGCGAGGCGCACGTCATATGAGCGTCGAAGTGCTGTACGAGGACGACGACATCATCGCGGTCGACAAGCCGGCTGGCGTGTACGTCCATCCTTCGCCGGGACACGAGAAGGGCGCATTGACCGATGAGCTTGTGAGGCTTCACCCCGAGATGCGCGCTGTCGGCAGCGTGGAGCGTCCAGGTGTCGTCCATCGCCTTGATGCGGAGACCAGCGGAGTCATGGTGTTCGCGAGAAGCCCCCGCGCGTATCTAAAGATGAGGGAGCTGTTCGAATCCCACAGCCAGGTGCGCAAGACATACCTCGCCGTTCTGCACGGTGCGCCGAAGCCTGCCGCCGGAACTCTCGACACGACAATCGGGCGCAAGCCTTGGGACGCCAAGCGTATGGCTGTGGATGTGCCCGACGGCAAAAGGGCCGTGACCCATTGGACTGTTCTGGAAAGACGCGGCGGCCTAGCCCTTGTCGAGTTCGTCATTGAGACTGGCCGCATGCACCAGATAAGGGTTCATGCCGCGCATCTCGGCCACCCGGTCGTCGGCGACCGGCTCTATGGCGAGCCTGAGCGCGACCGCCGCCTTGCGGTGCGCCCGCGCCGCCAGCTGCTTCATGCGGTGCAGTTGGAGTTTCCCCATCCCGTGACCGGCGAGCGGATGTGCTTTGCGGCTCCACCTCCACCGGACATCATATACGCGCGTTGATTTTGCCAAACGAAAGGAAGGACAATATGAGCGAAGAACTTTGCAGAAGGGCAGTAGAGGGGCTTAAGCGTCGAGGCTTCGACGCCGTTTATGCGGCGACTGCGGCCGAGGCCGCAGAGATCGTCATGCGCGAGGCCGAGACCGCCCAAAGCGTCGGTTGGGGTGGCAGCGAAAGCGTAAAGTCGCTTGGCGTGCGCGACAGGCTGGTCGCCGCCGGCAAGGAGATACGCGACCACGAGCTTGTGATGGATCTTTTCCTGCTGAGCGCGAATGCGCTGACCGCCGACGGGCGCATCGTCAACATAGACGGACGCGGCAACAGGGTGGCGGCCTCCATTGCAGGCCCCGGGCGCGTCGTGTACGTGATCGGACGCAACAAGATCGTCGATGGCGGCATAGACGCCGCAATCGAGAGGATAAAGAGATGCGCTTGCCCGCCTAACTGCCGCAGGCTCGGCAAGAAGACCCCGTGCGCCGTTACGGGCGAATGCGCAGACTGCGATTCGCCGGATCGCATATGCAAGGTGACTGCGGTGTTCGACCGCAAGCCGACCGGCATCTCTGCGCTGGCGATAGTGGTCGGCGAAGACCTGGGCTACTGAGCCCCGCCCAGCGGCAGGCCCTTGTCCCGCAAGGCGTCAAGGGTCTCCGACAGGCGTTCGCGCTTGGTCATCGCGGCTTCGTCGTCGCTTTTGAATAGCGTAAGCTGTCCCTGGCCGTCCGGCGTCTGCCGCAGGTTTGCCACGCCGAATCCGATCAGCCGAATCGCCGTGCTCCCATGTCGGTAAGGCTTGTCCTTCGGCCATGCGGCGTCGAAGAGCTCAAGCGCCTTCTCGCGGAACGACATGTCGTCCCTCGCCGGCTTGCCGAACGGTATCTGCCGCGTGATCGTCGCAAAGCTTGCGTCCCGAAGCTTGATCTTCGCCGTCGCGGCCCATCGCCTCGAACGACGGAAGCGTCGTCCAACCGAGACTACCAGCTCCAGCAGCGTCTTGCGCACGGCATCCCTGCTTTCTTCGTCCGTGTCGAACGTATGTTCGCGCGATACGCTCTTTTCGGCTTCGGGCTGCCAGGCCACCTCGTCGGACGACACCCCGAACGAGTAGGCTTTGAGGGATTCCGCCGCAGCCTTTGAGCCGAGTATGACCTCCAGCTTCTGGACGTCCAGCCTTTGTATGTCGCCGCATGTCGTAAGCCCGTAAGGCCGCAGCGCGTCTGCGGTGTGCCGCCCTACGCCCCACAGGATGCCTACAGGCTTCGGCGCGAGAAACTCCGCTATCGCGCCGGGCTCGAACGGCATCATCGTCAGGCCGTCCGGCTTGTGCTGCTCGGAGCCTATCTTCGCCAGAAGGCGGTTGGGGGCAATTCCGACGGAACAAGTCACTCCGCACATTTCGCGCACCTCTGCCCGAAGGGCCTCACCCAGCGACTTGGCGTCTCCGAAGAGATGTATGGTGCCGGATATGTCAAGGAAGGCTTCGTCTATGGATACCGCCTCTACATATGGAGAGTAGTGGCCGAATATCTCGAACACCCTGTCGGATGTCTCCTTGTAGAGCTTCATGTGCGGCCGCACGAATATGGCCTGCGGACACAGGTTGTAGGCTGTCCGCGAAGGCATTGCGGAATGTATGCCGAACTTGCGCGCCTCGTACGAGCAGGTCGAGACGACGCCGCGCTCGTGCGGACCCGCGCCGACGACGAGCGGCCGTCTGCGCCATTCAGGGTGGTGCAGCAGTTCGACGGACGCGAAGAAGGCGTCCATGTCCACATGCAGTATCGTCGCCATGTCCAGCTATTATACCATAATCGGCCCTGGGGGGCGCGGGCCTTGTACCCTAAGGTTCAAAACCCTGTACCCTCGGGTTCAAAACCTCGTACCCTTAGGGTACGAAGGCCGCTGCCTCCGCTTGACACTCGGCAGCCGTTTGTGCTATTATGCTTTCCATGCTTGGGGAAGGTGAAACCCCTTGCGACACATGATAATGCTCAAAGCCCGTGAAATCAGGCGTTTGAACGCCATCGGCACGCTGCGCGCGACGCGGCGCGTGCCCTCGCACTCCCTCGCAACAGGGCGGAAGGAGGTTGCGTGAGAGTGTATCTGGACAACTGCTGCTACAATCGCCCGTTCGACGATCAGGGACAATTGAAGGTTGCCCTTGAGTCTTTGGCGAAACTCAAGATTCAAGATTTGATGCGTTCTGGCTATGTTGAAAGTTTCGGATGCTCGGCGGCATGTATGTCGCCAATCCAGTAGATTATGTAACAGGAGTAAGACAATGACTGTTGCAGCGCCAGACTTGAAATATGACAGTGATGTCGAATTGAGAAACCATTGCTTTAAGGTTCTTGTAAATAATGTGGGCCTGCTGGGAATGGAGCGGTTTGTCGCATACTTGAGCCGTGAGAAGCACGATTATACAAAGTGGCGGCAGGATCAGTTTGATGATATGTCGATAGAGGACTTGGGCCTGGCGACAAGAAAGGAAGGCGAAAACATTCGTCAAACGAGAAAGTTCTTTTCAACATCAAATGTAGAACAGAAAGTCATATAATCATAACCCATTTAACATAACTCTAAAAGTCAAACGGAGAAAACACATGAAGAAAGCAAAAGAGATCATTGGTCGGCTTTCCGCGCGAAGTGTGCGGTGGGCGGCTTTGGTCTTTGTCTTCTCCGTGACTTGCATTTATGGAGGGCGTGCGTAATGGCTACGATCTCTATGTTCTTCGGTATCATTGTCAGCATGATATGCGAGGCGGGCTGCAAGCATTCGAAGCCCCATGTGCATGTTTGGTATCAGGGACATACCGCTTCAATAGATATCAAGACTGGTAAGGTGCTGGCTAAGGGTAAGACTGGCTTCCCGGATAAGCAGGCCGGATGGGTGAAGACGTGGATAGAGATTCATCAAGAAGAACTGGCGGCGAACTGGGAGATTGCCGTAAAAGGTGGCGAGGTTTACAAGATCGCCCCGTTGCAGAAATGAGGTTGTTGTAATGGAGTTGCTGAGACAGATAACAGAAGTTGTGCCGAAGGCGGATTACCGCCTGTTCGTCACGTTCGATACAGGCGAACGCGGCGTGTTCGACATGACTCCTTATCTCCAGTATCCATGCTACAGGCGCCTGCGCGATACAGGCTACTTCTCGCTTGCCAAGAGCGAGCGCGGCACTGTAGTCTGGCCCAACGATGAGGATGTCGCTCCGGAAGCGCTTTGGGAGCAAAGCAAAAAGGTCGCATCTCCAATCTAACCATTTCAAATCTAACGAATAGGAAATAAAGAGGTAAAACAATGAGTGAGATAATAAGAAAGACAAAGTTCTTGCTGCTGGCTTTGGTGGGCTTGGCCGCAGGAGGAGCATGGGCGGCGATGCTTTCCTATAGCGGCTATGTGCCGGTGGGCGAAGCCAACAAGACGACCGTATTCTCTGGCGTGAGACTATCGGATATCGGCACCACACTTGTGCTTTCCGGCAATGTAGGTGGTGGCTGGGTGGATAATGACGGCGCGGCGACGGTGTGCAACACATCATCGGATAATGGCGGGCTCACCGTCCAGTTCCAGTGTGTTGATGCGGGTTACTGCAAGGTCGTAGAGGTTGTGTTCATCCAGGACGGAAACGACATCAAGGCCTATTCAAGGCGTTCCGGCTATCAGCAGAATGGCTCCGTCGGCACCACGAGCATCACATGGCGAGACGTTGGTTCCGATGTCGCCGGTTCTAGTGGTGCCGATGGCTATGGAGCATATGGCATTGCGCTTGCGACGCCTGATGAGTTAACGGCAACGCTTGCTTATAACGGAAACTTCCCTAATGTCAATAATACTACCGTTAACGGCGTTACCTTTTATCCTAAAAATGGCAACTCTTCCGTTACCGATGGTATTATTACCGTAGGTTCTGGCACTGCGACGCCAGCTCCTGCTGGTAGCTTCACCGATTGTGGTTATGCCTCAATCGTGTTCAAGGCCGATTTTACCAATGTGACGCCTGCCGCAGGAATGATGCTTGTAAGCTTTGGCACGACGGCAAACCATTGCCACTGCGGAATTGTGCTGAAGTCCGCAGGAAACGGACAGTTCTATTGCTCCGGAGTTTGGAAGGATGGCGCATGGACGACTATTGACGATTCGTCCAACACATTTACCCTGACCGGCGAAAAGACATTCCTTGCTACATATGACCAGGGTAGTGGGTCGACCCGTGGCACGGCGCTGTACGTTTTTGAAAACGGCAAGAAGAAAACGTTGTATACAGGCTTTGTTGGGAATAGCGCACTTAAGGGAGGTACTGTGGCTCGGTTTGGCGTCGGTGGCGCATATGGAACGAGCGGTTCCTTTTCTCGTGTCGCGGGGATGAAGCTTAAGGCTCTGTCGCTTTTCCTCTCCTCGACCAACTTGCCAATCACGGCTGACGATAACTTCGCGGCATGCTTGAGTTCGGAAACTGTCGCTTCTGGAACCACGGTATCGCTTTCAGAGCTTAATGCGAAGGCTCCGTGTCGCGTTACGGTGGAGTCGGGATCCACGATTAATATCGACACGACGCCTTCGAGAGATATCGAGTGGCATGGCGCGTTCCTGATGAATGGCGAGTATGTGATTTCCTCTGGTGTTACAGTTAATCTCAAGGCCGGCGGTAAGGCAAGGATGCACTACACTGCGGCAACTTCGACGCTTGATTCTATAGAAGATGGTGCGTCGCTAGTTCTTGCCGGCGATACTGCGAACACTGGTTCTCTCGCCGCAACTCTCCCTGCCGGCGCCAACGCCGACGCGCTCAACGTGACGGTGATCCGCAAGGACGGCGGCTATTGCCAGGGTACTTGGGATGGCAATGGAGCCTACACATACAACAGCATTATCAACACGGCAATCTGCGGGTCTTCGACCGGTCTTGACTATACATTCACCAATACTACGACAGCAGCGTACTTCAATGGAACGGAGTACTTGAATAAGGACGCCCCATTCGTATTCAATAATACTTATGCCGATAAGACCACTGGCTTATATGCCCGTGCTTATCCTTATGCTGAGTCGGCTAACATAAAGACGTACATTCAGAATCATTCGGGGGCGCTTACGCTTGTCGTCGTCGCCACAGCTCCTGAAACTACGAACACCCAGTTCATGCACATGGGTCGTTCAAATGACGGACATGTCGGCATCTTGTTCTCCACCGGAACTGAAGCCAATAAGATTGTCATTTCCTACAACAAGGGCAAAGTCGTATATCCAATAACGACGATGACGGTGCCGAATGCTGCAACGGCTCGCCACGTCTATGCCATAACCAAGCGAGATTTCACGAATGCCAATTCTGAGGAAAAAACGACTTTTACGGTTTATCTCGACGGTACGCCGTGGAAATCGCTTACAATTGACAAATTGGCATTCACAAACAACTCCGGCATCCAGTGCGGATCGGATTTTGGCGGCCAGATTCATCAATATGCCCAAGACGCAAACGGCAACAGCGTAAAGAATCTATACAAGCGTATTGCATCGAATGACACTTCGTCCGTTTTGAACGCCATCCGCCTTTTTGGCTCGGTGCTTGACGAGACCACAATCAAGGGCTTCTCTGCTTCCGAAGAGTATCCCTATAACTCGCCGTATGGCGACTCTGAGCGTGCGTTTGCCGCCGACGGCAACTGGATTGAGACATCGTCCGCGCCTTGGACGGTGAAGCCCAACGGCGGCGCGGAAGCTACGTCCGGCGCGCCGCTCGATGGCTCCAATATCAAGATTTCTTCTTCCGTCGCTGGTGGCGCGACGGTCAGCGTGAACCTTGACGAAGATAAGACGTATGAAGCGCTTACCATCACCGGCAATCCCATCGCGTTCGAGTTCGCCGAAGGCAAAGCCGGTGTCATCAAGGCAACTGGCGCAATCACCATTGGTGCCGAAACTACAATCAAGGCGGGCGCTCTTGAAGTTGGCGGCGCAACCACGATTCTCGATAATGGTGTTGCGCGGCTTATCTTCGACTACTCGGATTACGATGCCACCGGCGTTACGGTGGTGAATCCTCAGGTCACTCCGCTCGTTCTCGCCTCGATGGATGAGCAGACAGAAGGAAAGGTCACCTGCACGGTGCCGACCACGCCGCACCGCGCATATTCCTTTGGTTATGCGAACGGCGGCTACAACCTCTCAATTACGGCTTATCAGGCTACACTCACGAGGAGCGCCGCGACGATTGATGTCGATACGTTTGTCAATGCCTTCAATGGCGCAATCGACGGCGATATTGTCGGCATCAACGAGGATGTGACGGTTTCTGGCCTGTCGGTTGACAAGAATCTCACCATAGACACAGGCGCAAATACGCTCAATGCCGGTGCTATCACAGTTACCGCGGGTTCGCTGGTCTTCCCGTCCGAGACTGTAACATATACTCTTGGTTCGGGTACGGCAGTCGATCAGAGCTACACGGGTACGGGTGTCAAGCTCATAAATGTTGCCGATGCCGCCGCGTCGGTTACTCTCAATGCGGCGACTAGTTATTACTCTGTGCTTGGCGATGCGATTACGGCATTTGGGACGAACGCGGGAACTTTGACACTTCTTGCTGATACGAATACGGGCATTACGCTTTCTGCTGGTCAGACGCTTGATGTCGGCTCGACCACTTACGGCGGAACGGTGTCAGCGGCCTCCGGCAGTGTGGTGGGATGCGTTGGCGGCGTCTATACGTCCTACGCCGATACGACTGGCGAAACATGGACCGGTACTGCCAACAACGGCAACTGGAAGACCGCCGCCAACTGGGACAAGGGCTTTGTTCCGCTTTCAACGACGCCGGTAACGTTCCCGGCCGGCGACAGTACCATTACGCTTGCTACAGCTAACGGCTCGGAGACCTGCGCGTCGATTACGCTTAACGGAAACCTCACGCTTCAGTACAGCGGCGGATCGTGGGTTGAGTTCTACATGTTCGGTGGCGTTTCCGGCACTGGTACGCTGACGCTTTCGCATGTCTGCCTGAACAACCGGACCAACGGGGAAATCGACATATCGAGCCCGGTTGAAATTGCGGCTGTGTCTGGCGATTCGGCATTCCTTGGCACAGGTTCTTGGACTATCTCCGGACCTTTGACGGTGAATGGCTACTTCAAGGCTCAGAATACTCCTGTTACAGTTTCTGGCGAGACTACATTCGCGGCGAGCGGTGTGACGGTTGAAACCCAGGCGGCTATTACTTTCACCGGTAATACTACGTTAAACGGTGGTTTTTCGCATGATACGTCTTATGGTGGGGCTATGCTCACCTTTGGTGATGTGACGGTTGCAGCGTCGACGGCGATTGCTGGTAGCAGGCCTAACACTTTTGTTGGCATGGTAACTTTGGAAGAAGAGGCTTCCCTTACAGTAACGACCTCTGCCACAACTGTAACGGATGCCACCTTTGCGACGACTGTCGAGGGCAGCTATGTGAAGTCCGAGACCAGCGGCTCGACGACAATCTATTCCATCGAGACCTTGAAGACCGTCACCTTCTATGACGAGGATGGCGAGACGGTGCTGCAGACAGTCGGCAATTTGAGGATTGGCGACACGCCTGCATACACCGAGGCGACCCCGACCAAGGCGACGACGGCGCAGTACACCTACACCTTCACGGGTTGGGATCCTGAGATAACGACAGTCTCCGGCAACGACACCTATAGGGCCACTTACTCCTCGACCGTCAATGAGTATACGATTACGTGGAAGAATGACGATGGCTCGACCATCGACACCACCGTGGTTGCGTATGGCGATACCCCGACCCACGCTGATGCCTCCAAGGCGGCGACGGCGCAGTACACCTACACGTTCAGCGGCTGGGATCCTGCGATTGCGACGGTGACGGGCGACGCAGAGTACACGGCGCAGTTCAGCAGCACGGTCAACAATTACAAGGTGACGATCCCAGCCGTGGAACACGCTTCGACGGTTGTCGTCACGATCGGCGCTGTCGTGGTTCCGCTTGAGGATGGCGGCTATACGGTGCCCTATGGCAGCGAGGTGACGATCACCTATACGGCTGACGAAGGCTACTTCTTCGGCACCTCGAAAACGAAGGTCGTCGAAATCGCAAGTGTTGAAGGCGATACGGTTGTCACCGCTGAGCAGGCTGGCTCCACTTCTGCTGCAGAAGCTCAAGGCAGCAATAACAAATACTATCCAAGCTTGAGCGCTGGTCTAGGCTGGCTTTACAGCAACCTCAGCACGCCTGATGTCTACCTGCAGGTTCTTCCTGCTGGTGAAGCCTCTGCTTCCAATACCCTTGGTGGCATGGGCATCGGCTATGACGCCACGAACAAGGTCTACGCCAAGGCGGTTGCGATTGTTGGTGACGCCGGATACCTGACGGTTCAGGAGGCGATTGGCGAAGCAGCGAACGAAGACACTGTCGTTCTCAAGGCGAACAGCGAAGAGGTTCTGACCCTCGCCAACGGCAAGACCGTGACGATCACTGATACGGTTGGTGCTAACACCTACACGTACACCCCTCCCGTTCCTGTGACGGCTGGTGCGTACACGATCGACGTCACGCCGACGGAGACTGGCGCCACCTACACTGCGCGCGATTGGTACACCTGGACTGTGACGGTCGATGCGGAGCACGCCACCGTGACTGGCATTACGAGCCCGGTCAGCGAGGCTAACCGGACCATCAACTTCACGGTGTTGCCTGATACGTACTACAGCGTTGCCACGGTCACGGCGAACGGCACGGAGCTCACGCCCGTGAATGACAAATATAGCTACGCGCTCACCGGCGATGTCACGATCGAAGTCACCGCGACGCGCGATCAGGTGACGGTAACGGTTCCGGAAGTAATTGGAACTACGGTCAGCGTGACGTATACGGAGGGCGGCGTTGAACAGCATGCGGCTGCCGCTGGTGCCTATACGGTCGATAAGGGAACCGCGGTCACTGTGGCCTGGACGGCAAGTGACAACTATGCGGTAACTGATGGCACTACCAACTTCACCGCGACCGAAAATGTCACGGTCGGCTCTGCTGGTGCTGGCTCGCTCCCGACAGTGAAAGCGACGGCTGCAACTTGGATTGGCTACACCGAAGGCAACTACAATGTTGCCGCCAACTGGTCGTCGGGAATCGTCCCGACCAAGGAAACGGTTGTTACCATTCCTGCCGGCGACTATACGATTAGGGCAAAGCTTGACGAGAACCACTGCAAGGCGATGGTGCTCATTGGCAATGTCACGCTCACCAGCACTTCCGATCAGGGCAACAATCGCCACTTCATCTTCTGGGGCGATAATGGCGTTGCCGTCTCGGGTTCCGGTACGTTGAAGCTGGCCCACTACCAGATCTTCAACGCCAACACCAGTGGTAATTTGGAGATTCAGAGCAATCTCGTGTTGTTGAGAAATGGCGAAGGCCCCAGCCAATTCAGCGGCAACGGCTCCGGTTCGTTCACGGTGACCGGAAAGACGACAACCGATGGTTTGACCGGGAGCTCAGTCAACGTGGAAGCCACAAACGGCAGAACCTTGACGTTCGCCGATATCGATGTCCCATCCGGCTCTGAGTTGAGATTTGTGAGGAACAATTCCAGCTATTACAACATCACCGGAACGGTGACGCTCGCGCCTGGGCCCAATACTTCTTCCCGCACTAAGTTGACCGCGAATGACCACACCACAGTCTCCGGCTCGGTTGTCACTACCGGCGACTACTACGTCAAGGCAGCGACGAGCAGCATCACTCGTTCCTATACGGCGTGGGAGAATCCTGTTGTTACGGTGACCTCTGACGCCCATGTTGCGGTGACTGGCGTAATGGACGGACAGCAGGTTGCGCCCGGTACGGTTCTGACCATCACGGTGACGCCCGAGGAGAACTATGTGGCGACACTCACGGTGGACAGCAATACCGTAATCGACGGTTCGGCGGTGGCGGCGTCCTATAATTACACAATGACGGAGAGCGACGTGACCATCGCCGCAACCTCCGCTCTCAATACCACAACCTTTACGGTGACGGTTCCTGCGCATGCTACGATTGTGTCGGTCAGCAATGCGACGGACAATGGCGATGGCACTTACACGGCCACGATTGGCGCGACGGTCACGGTGACCTTCGCGGCTGCGGAAGGGTACTTCCTCTCCGGCGAGACGACCAAGTCCGTCACGGCCACGGCCGGCATGGAGCCGATCGAGGCAGATTCCTCGATGGTTGTCAATGCCACCGTCGCCAAGATCGGCGACACGCCTTACGCCTCGCTCCAGGCCGCGCTTGATGCGGTGAAGGTGGCGAACACGGTAACACCCGTGGTCGACCTCGTCGGCAATGCCACGCTCGAGCTCAGCAAGACTGGCAACGTCCTCGGCGGCAGTGCGGCGACATCAATTATGATCAACGGCAACGGCAACACGCTCACCTTCGTAAAGAGCGAAACTTGGGCGCAGGTCAATACTGCGAACAACGCCGAGCTCGTGCTGAACAATGTGGTCCTGGCGGCCGAAAACAGCACGAACTTCGCGAAGAGTGGATACAATAACGACCTCGAGAATCCCAACCACAACATCGCCTTCAACTGCCCGGTTGAGCTCAATAACGTCACCTCCGGAACGGCGCTGTCGTTCTTCAAGGACGCTACGCTCGACAAGGTCACGGTTGCGGAGACGGTGGACGTCTATTCCATCTGGATTCACACTTCGGCTTCCGCGATTAATATCAAGGATCTCGTCGTGAACACCTCGACCGGACGCGGCATCAAGGTTGACGACACGTTCGTCTCGGCATGGGGCGGCACGCCAGCAGCGACCGCGATTTCCATCAACGGCGCGACGTTCACGACCAAGAACAGGAAGGCAGCGGTTCTCGTCAACTCGAGCTATGCTACGACGGTTGCTGCCTCCGGCACGATCGGCATCTCCGGCGTGCCTGCCGACACGACCAACCTTGTGTGGGTCGACGAGGCGAGCGCTGCGAGATACAACCTCGTTACCGTGTCCGGGGCTACGAAGGCTATCGAACCCGCCAACTATGTGGCGTCGGTTTCCGCCAATAACGCAATCAAGGGCTACTACGAGACCCTCCAGGCGGCGATCAATGCGGCGGTTGCGGGCGACACGGTGACGCTCCTTGCGAACGTTGCCGAGGCGGTGGTGATCAATTCGGCGGCGAAGATCACCCTTGATGGCCAGGGTATGTATGGTGTCAGCGCACCTGTGAGCAACAAACATACCGCGCTCAAGATTACCGCCTCCAATGCGGATGTCGAGCTTAAGAACATCACGGTTGGCGATACCACCAACACAGGTCGTGCGGTTAACATCTACAACGCGGCGAACGTCAAACTTGCGGTTACGGACAGCCGGCTGTACTCGACCATCTACACCTTGAATGTGTATGCGGAAGGTGCGGGCAGTGTCGGCGGCGTGAATATCGCAGTTACCAACTCCACGATTTCCGGCTATGCGGCGCTGAACCTTTGGGGCGCTGGCGGCAATGTCGATGTGGTTGGCAGTACGCTTGCCGCCACCAATACCGCATCTTACACCTCTACGCGCGGCTATAGCGGCAACGACTTTGGTGTTATCGTGCTCGAGAGCGCCGGCACCGCCAATGGCGCCCATGCCTCTGGCTACACGGTGACCGTAACGGATTCGACGATTGCCGCCGGATCAGTGAACGGGAACCACCAGGATATCGTGCTCTACAACCCGTATTCGGCCGATAACACGGTCCGCCTCAACGGTTGCACGATCGAGCGCGGCACGGCGGTCGCCGCTTGCGGCATGCTCTGCGAACTGCAGGGAACCACCGGCAACTCGCTGTATGTGAAGAATACGACGGATGCGGCGACTTCCGCGATTCCTGTTCTTCCTGAAGGCTATGCCTACTCGGATGTTGATGCGGATGGCTATCGCCAGGTGGTTTCGGCGAACTATGTCGCCCAGGTCGGCACGACCAAGTACGAGTCGCTCCAGGCGGCTTTGGACGCGATCAGCGGTGCGACCGGCGAGGTGACGGTCGAGCTCCTTGCCGATGCGACGCTCGACCTGAGCCGGAACGGCAATGTGCTTGGCGGCGCGAACGTGACGAAGATCACGATCGACGGCAACGGCAACAAGCTGACCTTCAACCAGACCGAAGCCTGGGCGCAGGTCAATACCGCGAACAATGCCACGCTCGTGCTGAACAACATGAGCCTCACGAACACCATCGGCTTCACGCCGGCCGGCAACGCGCTCTACGTGTACAACCACGACATCTCCTTCAACTGCGTGGCGATGCTGAACAACGTCACTTCCGCCAAGGCGCTTGCCTTCTGGAAGAACGTAACGCTCGACACTGTCACGGTTGCGGAAACTCAGGACGCCTACTCGATCTGGATCCATACGACTGCCGCCACGGCGTCGATCAAGGATCTCGTCGTGAACACCACGGCCGGCCGCGGCATCAAGGTTGACGATGCGTTCGTCAACCAGATCGGCGGAACGCCCACCGCGACGACGGTTACGATCAACGGTGCGGCATTTACAACCAAGGACAAGAAGGCGGCGGTGCTCGTCAGCTCCAGCTGCGCAACGACGGTTGCCGCTTCCGGCACGATCGACATCACCGGCGTGCCTGCCGACACGACGAACCTTGTCTGGGTCGACGAGGCGAGCGCAACGAAGTTCGATCTGGTCACCGTCACCGGTGCGACTGTCGCGGTCGAGCCCGGCAACTATGTGGCGGCGGTTTCCGCCGGCACCACGGTCAAGGGTTACTACACGACGCTCGTTGATGCGGTCGCTGCGGCGAATGCAGCGGATGGTGCGGTGACGATTGAACTCCTCGCTGACCTGGACTTCTCCGAGGGAGTTTATGCCGGATACAAGTGGGCTGGTTCCACTTACAATCCGCTGGAGATCACCAACAGCTACGTTACGCTTGACCTTGGCGGCCACACGATCTCCAACATGGGCAATTGCGCTCTTGTGTTCGGCCACATCCTTGCGAAGGATGGTGGCATCGCGAACTGCACGATCAAGAACGGCACTCTTAGCGCGGGAACGACAAGCGGTGCCCTCAACAGCTACGTGCTTGGCATCGCCGGTGTTGATGGCATGACCATCAAGAACGTAACCACGCTTGGCGGCATTAACGTCTACACAGTGTCGCAGGATGTCGTCATCGACAGCTGCAATGTCCAAGGCACCAAGTACTACACGGTGTGCTCGCAGTGTGGCTCTGAAGTTACCATCAAGGGAACAACCTACACGAAGAACACTGACCAGACCGTGGCTTCTAAGGCGATGTTCTGGGTCCAGGGCGCTGGCACAGACAGCGATGTGAAGACCGACTTGAATCCGACCGGTGCGTTTGGTGCCTCGTCCATCACGATTGAGGACGGAACGTTCACTGTAGACACGGAGCATGGCGGAGAGTTCTACTTGACCGGCAGCGGCAAAGTGCCGCCGACGGTAAAGGGCGGCGCGTATAATGTCAAGGATCCTGTCGAGCCTTGCCTTGTTGAGGGCTATGTGCTTCTCCAGAGCGGCAGCCTCTGGGTCGTTGAAGAGGTAGACGAAGAGAAGGGCATTGAAGTGCCTGAAACCGAAGGTGGCTCGGTTGTGGCTGAAATAACGGTTGACACTACGAGCGATGCGGTCAAGGAGTTCCTCGCCGCGTCTGAAGATGGCAAGACCATCGAAGAGGCGCTGACCACGGAATCCGCCAATGGACTCATGGGCTGGCAGAACTACGTGCTTGGTCAGGATCCTTCCAAGGAACTGACGGTCGAGACCAAGACGACTGGCGACAAAGGTATCGCCACGATTGGTACGACGTTCACGGCACCTGAAGCTACAGCCAATGGCTTCCAAGTGTCTTACACAATCGAGACCACGAAGGTTGGTCCAGAAGAGCCCACGGTTACACAGGAAAATACCTCGGCGTCCGTTAACTTGGCGACCGATCTTGCGAGCGACAATGTCTCCAAGTACAACATGACTATGACTGTTGTCATGAAGAAGGATGATGTTGCTGTGACCCAGACGGTTAATAAGGTTGTAGGCGTAATGAAGGTTGCTTCTGATGCAAAGCTCACGATTGTGGCTGTGCCGTGGAAGTCCCTTGGTTCTGGCGATATCAAGGTCAACGAGCTGCTCCATACGGGCAACCGTTCTGCGGGCGACAGGCTCTATGCTTATGACACGGTCAACAAGGACTATGCGGCTGGAACTTGGGAGCTCAATAACGACAAGACTTGGGTGCCTGTTGGAGTCACCGCCCTAAAGAATAATACGAATGATGCTACGCAGCAGTACGCAGACGAAAACATGACCATCAAGCGTGGTCAGGGTGTCTGGCTTGAGCGCGTCGATGAAACCGAGCCTATCTACCTGCTAGGCCAAGTTACCGACGAGGCGGCTACAGCAGAACTTGAGGCCGGTACGCCTGCCGAGCCGAGTTGGAACCTTGTGGCTTCGCCTGCCGCTGAAGCCCTCGATGTCACAACGCTTGCTACTGCAGGGGCCGATGACGACCAGATTATCGTTCCTACGGCTGGCGCACCTGTCAATTACACGGTTCGTAATGGCGAATGGGGCTATTGGAAGCCTGTGAAGGATACGGATGGAATCGTCCGCAAGGTGTGGACAACAACAGATGTCAAGGTTCCTGCCGGAACAGGCTTCTGGTACCTGAACGGTAGCGCGAAGGAAGGGCTGGGCCTCTAAAGCAAACGGGACGGACGCATCGCTTGCGACTGCGCCCGTCCCATAGCGAGTCAACAAAAGCAATCTAAAAAGGAAACAAAAATGAAAATCACTAGAAAGATTCTTGCGAGCTTGGTGTTCGCTCTTGCGGCGCATGCTTCATTCGCGGCGGTAGACAGCTATCTCTACTGGATGGTTGACGATGCAAAAAATCAGTATAATGATTCGCCGATATCATTCAATTACGCGACGGTTAGCATTGATGGCACTTACCTCAATCTATATGATGGCACAACGGATCTTGATTCATATAAAGCAGGGGTTGATCCGGTATTTGGTGACTATTCAACTGGTTCGTACTATGCCGGATACGACAGCTCGGTTCCATTCTCGACATTCCTTGTTGAGTTGTGGATAAATGACGATACTCGTGTCGGTTGGAAGACCTACTCGCTGTCCGAACTGGGTAGTTATATAGCCGGTGGAATGAACCAGGTCGGTAGTCCGCTTGTGGTCTCTCAGGTTGTTCCTGAGCCTACCAGCGGTTTGCTCTCGCTGTTCGGTCTTGCCGCGCTTGCTCTTCGCAGGAGGCGCAGGGCATAAGCCTTTAAGGAAGTAAAGGAGGTAACATCATGAAGAAACTCATTACTCTCGGCTTTGCGGCAATTGCCGCCGGTGCGACGTTCGCCGCCGCGAACGATCTGCTCATTACGTTCTCGACCCCCGGTCCTGACAAGTACGCCGACGGAACAACCGTTCTCGACGGCGAGCGCTATGCGCTTTGCTGGTCGACGGACTTCTCAAACTTCGCGATCAAGGCCGACGGCACTGCCGAGGGCGGCGTTGTCGTCCTCAAGGCTCCCGTAGCGAAGGGCGGTCGCTGCCCCACGACGGTGTTCGAGATCGACGCCGGCTACGCGGCCGCGAACTTCCCTGCTGGCGAGTGGGCGGTCTACATGCTCGACACCCGCAAGTTCGCCAGTGACGGAACTGCGACTCTGGCGGCGACCTCAACGAAGGTGAACACGGCTGGTCTCGTCGGAACCTCGGTCTCTGTCGGCAGCGGTACTCTCGCTTCGCTCACTGGCGCGACCGGTGCGGCGACGGATCTGCCTGCCGGTGCCGAGGTTGCCCAGCCGACGATTACGGGCATCCGTATTGTCGAGGGCAAGGTGTTCGTCACCGTCAAGGGTGCTCCCTACCTCGCTTACGGCCTTGTTGAAGGCGATACTCCTTCGAACGTCAACACCGATGTCGCGGGCGCCACGTCCAAGGCTTCCGGCGAGGAAGAGATCACTATCATAACCGACGTCAAGGACGGCGGTGCGTTCTTCAAGGTCAACCGCAAGTAAGCGGTAACCCAAGTTATGGCAAAAGGCAGACTGACCGCCAGGGATTACCTTCTCGCAACAGCGGTCGGTCTCCTTTCTTTTGCGGCGTTCCTCTGGCTCTCTGTTCCCGGGCTCGACCCTTCGCAGTGGAGCGAGGTCGCCGTCGCCGCAAGGCTTCGTCCTCCGCAGGACATATTCCCTGGTCTGTGGAGGGCGCTGACCTACGGTCTCTGTTCGGCTGTCGGCATTCCTCTCGCGGTCAAGGCGTTTTCCGTCATCGGTGCGGCGGTGGGTGGCGTCTGCGTCGGACTTGTCTACCTTACAGTTCGGCTGTCGCTGTCGTTCCTTACCAGGATGGGCGAAGAGCATGCCGTATGGACTGATGTCATATCGCCGTTCTTCGCCGCGGTCGCCGCGTTGTTCTTTGCGGTGGCCGACCCTGTCTGGCGGATAAGCCAGACCTTTTCGCCTGAGCAGCTTCGTCTTCTGCTTCTGCTTGTATCCGTTTACGTATGGCTCAGATGGCTCTCGCTCGGCAGCGATTGGCGGCTCTATCCTCTTGTCGCGCTTCTGGGCGTTATGTCTGCAGAGACGCCTTTCGCGTTCATTCTGCCGCCGCTGTTCCTGCTGGGCTACTTTCGCTTTTGGCGGTGCGTTCTGGACGGCCTTTTCATCGCGCCGGACACCTTGCCGAATCCTAACCGTCTGCCGCGCTGGAGAATGTTCTTCCTCTTTCTTGGAGCCGTCGGCTTTGCCGTCTGGCTCAACGCTGCCGTATTCACCGCCTTTGGCGGCGTGGAAGCCAACGGTTGGCGGATGAGCGACATATATTTCCGGTATGCCGCCGGCTACTGGCGCGTGCTGGCCGGAGCTTCGACTCTTGCGGGCTGGGCGCTCGGCCTGGGATTCGGGCTGTTCCCGCTTGTGGTCACTGTGAGGCTTTTCCCGGGATCGGTCGGTGACGACCGTCCGCTCAGGTTCCAGACTGGCGTTATACTGGTCTTTGTGTGTTTTCTCGCTATAATGCAGTGCGGGGCTTTTCCTGCGGCGCGCTTCTGGGCGTTCATGAAGGAGTCTGTCGCTGTTCCCTCCGGATTTCTCCTTGCTTTCTACGTCCTTTGTTCCTCGGTGACGATAGCGCTGGTTGGCGCGGTGCTGGCTTTCGAATGCCAGCGGGTCTATCTGCCCGATACCGTGCAAAGGCCCGGCAGGATGCTCCGCTGGCTCGTGCCGACGATCGCCGTAGCATTGTTTGCCCTAGCGGCGGTGCATGTTCCGCGCAATGTCGAGACCGAGATGCAGAAGATCGTGTACGATGCGCTGGAGGAGACCGTAAGCGAGTGCGGCGACGCAAAGTGGATATTCACCGACGGTCACCTCGACGACGGCCTTATGATTGTGGCGGCGGAGAATGGGCGTGAGCTAGCTCCGCTAAACATGATGTCGGGTGCGAGCCGCTGGGAGCAGACGATGCGCGAGAGGAACTTCCCAGCCGGCAGTGCTGATCGCGACAACGCGTCCATCGGCATACCGATGCTGCTCCGCGTATGGGCCGGAGAGAAGCCGGGCGGAATGAATGAGTCTGCGATACAGCTCGGCTTCGAGTTCTGGAAGCGCGAGCAGAAGCCGTTGCCCAAGGCGTCCGGACTCGTCGCCCGCGAAAGCGGCATGAGCGCAGAGGAGGCCGAAAGAGGAATCGCGGCGGCGAATGCGCTGTCCGAGAGGATCTTCGCTCTCGAAGGCAAGATGGAGTCCGCCAAGCCCTCGCCCGCGCTTTCGGAGGCGCTTTCGGCGGTCGCGTGGCGCCTTTCGCGGTTCGCCCGACTGAGGAACGACGAGGCGACGGCGGATAGGCTTGATCGCAACAACACGGCGCTGAAGAGGATGCTCTCGATTGTCGAATACGAGCGCCAGCGCACTTTCATGCAGCTTACGCCGCTTGAGGGGCTTAGGATCGCGCTGCGTAGGGCAGACTTCGTGGAGGCGCGCCGGTATGCGGCGGCGGTCTTGCGGAGCGACGAGGATGATCCGGAGGCGAATTTCGGCATGGGGATGAGCTATCTGAAGGATGGGCGCATGGATGATGCCGAGTTCTACCTGAGGCGATGCCTCAAGAGGCGTCCGGACGAGCCTGCCGTGCTCAACAACCTTTCGATCATCTGCCGCAAGGCGAAGCGCTACGAAGAGGCCGAGGAGCTTGCCCGCCATGCGCTGAAGATGCTGCCCGATTCGCCTGAGGTCAAGCAGACGCTCACCGACGCCATCAACAAAGCCCCATAATCCGGCGATTTCTCGCCGACAGCCCCTTGCGCTGGTGCGGCGGGTTTTGGTATAATACGCGCCATCCTGCGACTGTCTCAGGAGGTTATCCCTGCCGCGGGCGCCCTTAGGGTTAGGGGCGGTTGATGTCTTTAGGTGAAGACTAT
>Ga0265298_10002863_pt1 | contig 23414 bp, 15 predicted proteins | sample AusTroGonzalo_MG_3_FD_193486 | JGI IMG/M metagenome (GOLD analysis project Ga0265298, IMG submission 193486) | Bovine rumen microbial communities from tropical cattle in Woodstock, Queensland, Australia - Gonzalo_01 | ecosystem: Host-associated > Mammals > Digestive system > Stomach > Rumen ...
TTTTCCGATATTACAATATCTACAAGAGAAAGAGCGGGGTTTAGAGATAATGTTATAGGAGTTTGTGCAACAAAAATTTCCGCCGGTGTAAAAACTTCAGTCGGCGGTCATCAAGATGCAGCTAAAGGTGATGAGCAATTTGAAATTTCCGATTCAAGAAGCGTAGCGGAAATTGTAGATACAATAAAACTGAAAGGACTTTATCCTGTTTTCAGCAACCACATCAGACTTTAAAATAATGAAAATAATTTGTGTAACAAACAGACTATTATGTAAAAATGATTTTTTGGAACAAATTGAAAAAATTTGTAAAAGTAATGTTTATGCCATAATTTTAAGAGAAAAAGATTTGAATAATGAAAATTATGAAAAATTGTTTGTTGATTGCCAAAAAATTTGTGAAAAATATAATATTCCTTTATTTGTCAACTCTAAAATAGATGTTGCAATAAAATTAAATTGTAAAAATATTCAACTTTCTTTTAAAGATTTTTTAAATAATAAAGATAAATTGAATTTGTTTGATAATGTTGGTATTTCGATTCATTCTTTACAAGAAGCAACCATCATAGAAGAGTGGAAGGTTAGAAGATTGGAAGAATTGAATAAAAAAATCTTTCTTATTGTCGGGCATATTTTTGAAACGGAATGTAAAAAAGGGTTGGAACCGAAAGGGACAAAATTTTTAAAAGATATTTGTGATAATGTCAAACTTCCGGTTTTTGCAATAGGCGGAATAACTTCAAAAACCGTAAATCAATTAAAAAATATAAATATAGAAGGTGTTTGCTTAATGTCAACTTTTATGAAAAAAGTTGAATGGTTTAATAGTTTAACCGCTTGAATAGTTTAAAAGTTTTAAGTTCTTTCTTTAATATTTTCTTTATTCCATTGTAATCAAAATATATTTAATCTTTTGTTTTTGTAATCAACTCAATCTTATTCATACATATCTTAAAAATTTGTTCAGCAAATTTTTAACTTTTTTTTAATATTAAAATATTCTATAATATCAATAACTTTATTTATATAAATTTGAGGTGTTAAACGGGGGAAAAATGGCAGTTACTTACAAAAAAGCAGGTGTAAATATTGATGCGGGAAATGAGCTTGTTAAAAGGCTTAAGAAAAAACTTCCTAAAGTAGGCGGTTTCGGCGGTGCATTTCCTATAGAAAATACGAAATATAATTTGGTAAGTTCCACAGACGGTGTAGGAACAAAATTAAAAATTGCATTTTTGGTAAACAAACATGATACCGTTGGTATCGATTTGGTCGCAATGAATGTAAATGATATTATTTGTGTCGGTGCAAAACCTCTTTTCTTTTTGGATTATTTTGCATGCGGAAAGTTAAATGTAGCACTTACGGAAAAAGTTATAAAAGGAATTATGGACGGTTGTAAACAAGCAAATTCTCAACTTATCGGCGGAGAAACTGCAGAGATGCCAAGCTTTTATAAAGGTGAAGAATACGATTTGGCGGGTTTTGCCGTAGGTATAATAGAAAAAGGAAAAGAAATAACTGGCAAAGATATTAAAGAAGGTGATGTTATAATAGGGCTTCCTTCAAGCGGACCTCATTCCAACGGATATTCTTTGATAAGAAAAGTTTTTTCCGAGAAGGAATTAAAAAAATATTCAAAGCAGTTACTTGCCCCGACAAAAATTTATGTTAAAGAAGTTTTAGCTGCACTTAAAAAATTTAATACCGGTAAAAAAAATAAAATAGTGGGAATTGCACATATTACCGGCGGAAGTTTTTATGATAAAATAGGAAGAATATTGCCGGAAAATGCACATGTGGTAATAGATAAAAAAGCTTGGAAAGTTCCGGAAATTTTTAAAATTATACAGAAAAAAGGAGCTGTTCCCGAACAAGATATTTACAGAACATTGAATATGGGAATTGGCATGGCAATATTTGTTCGTCCGGAATATGCAAAAGAAATTAATAAATTTTTCAAAGGTTCAAAAATTATAGGTTGTGTTAAAAAAGGCAAAAAAGGTGTAGAGTTAATATAATGAAAAAATTAGCGGTATTGGTTTCAGGCGGCGGTTCAAATTTACAATCCATAATAGACGAAACAAAAAACGGAATATTAAAAGATATTGCCGAAGTTGTTATTGTTATATCAAACAATCCTTTAGCTTACGGTTTAAAAAGAGCGGAAAACAGCAACATTAAAGCCGTTGCATTGGATTATAAAAATATGGAAAGAAAAGATTATGATGCCAAAATGTATAACCTTATAAGAGAATCCGAAGTCGATCTGATTTGTTTGGCAGGTTATCTTAAAAAAATTCCGGAAAAAATAGTTAGCGAATATAAATCAAGAATATTAAATATTCATCCCGCTTTACTTCCGAAATTCGGCGGTAAAGGAATGTACGGCCATTTTGTTCATGAAGCGGTAGTAAAAGCAAAAGAAAAAAAATCGGGGGCTACGGTTCATTTTGCCGACGAAAATTATGATACGGGCAGCATTATAATTCAAAAAGAAGTTCCCGTATATGAAACGGATTCTGCCGATGATGTTGCAAAAAGAGTTTTGGTTGTAGAGCATGAAATATTTCCAAAAGCAATAAAAAAAGTAATAGAAAATTTAAAATAAAAAGGATAAAAAACATGATACCAAGGTATGCAAGACCGGAAATGGAAAGTATTTGGACCGACGACAACAAATTTAAAATAATGTTGGAAGTTGAAATTTTAGCATCAGAGGCCATGAGCAAGTTGGGTGTCGTTCCAAAAGCAGCAATAGATAAGGTTAAGAAAAAAGCAAAAATAAATAAAGATAGAATTAATGAAATAGAAAAAACTGTTAAACACGATGTTATTGCTTTTTTAACAAGTGTTGTTGAAACCGTCGGACCTGAAGCAAGGTTTTTGCATATGGGTATGACATCGTCAGATGTTTTGGATACTTCACTTGCTGTTCAAATGAGACAAGCTTGTTTATTGCTTATAAAAGAAACCAAAGAATTGATGAAAATAACAAAAAAATTGGCTTTAAAATATAAATATACACCGACAATGGGCAGAAGCCACGGAGTTCATGCGGAACCAACAACATTCGGTTTAAAAGTTGCAAATTGGTATAGTGAACTTAGCCGTTCGCTTGACAGATTAAATTATGCTTTGGAAACGGTAAGTTACGGGGCAATTTCGGGAGCCGTAGGAACATTTGCACATTTAAGTCCGAAAGTAGAAGAATATGTATGCAAAAAATTAAATTTAAAACCGGAACCCGTTTCAACACAAATTGTTCCCAGAGACAGACATTCCATATTTTTATCGACAATCGCACATGTAGGAAGCAACCTTGAGAGGATTGCACTTGAAATAAGGCATTTACAAAGAACGGAAGTTGCAGAAGCCGAAGAACCGTTTACAAAAGGGCAAAAAGGTTCTTCTGCAATGCCGCATAAAAGAAACCCGATAATATCGGAAAATGTTTGCGGTTTTGCAAGGCTTTTAAGAGGTTATGCGGTAACTGCAATGGAAAATATTGCTTTATGGCATGAAAGGGATATAAGCCATTCGTCAACCGAAAGAATTATGCTTCCCGATGCGACAATGGGACTTTTTTATATTTTAAAAAGAATGCAAACTTTATTAAGCGGGTTAAATGTATATCCTGAAAATATGAGAAAGAATTTGAACAAAACACAAGATGTTATATGTTCGGGAACACTTTTGTTGACATTGGTTGATAAAGGTTTAACGAGAGAACAAGGCTATGCAATTATGCAAAGGCTTGCATTTTCTGCAAGAGAAAAAAATATAAGCCTTGAAGAAGTTGCACTAAAAGATGAAGAAATAAGAAAATATATGAACGAAAAGGAAATAAAAAGAGATTGTGATTTGTCGCCGCACTTTAAAAATGTTGATTTTATTTTCAAAAGAGTTTTTAAAAAATAAGAGAGGGTAAAATGATTAACAAATTTAAGTATTATTTAAACAATGATGGCAGTTTTGTTATTGAAAATTATAATTTGGCACCGACATTTGCAAGCTTTTTCCCTGGAATTGCCGGTGTAAAAGGTATTCCTATGTGGGCATATTATGTCAATAGAGGACAAGGTATTTGCACATTCGGAATAAAAAATAAAAATTATGCAATAATGGAATTTTATCCTGCAAATGTCAGTTATAATTTGGTTAATACTTTCGGATTTAGAACATTTTTGAAAATAAAAAAAGCTAAAGAAACAATTTGTTATGAACCTTTTAAAAATAACAGTGCGGATACAAAAAATATAAAACAAAATATGTTTGTTTCAGCTTACGATTTAACAATAGAAGAGATAAATACAAAAATCGGTATTAAAACTACCGTTAATTTCTTTACTTTACCTAACCAACCTTTGGCAGGGCTTTTAAGAAAAGTTACCGTTGAGAATTTGTCAAAACAAAATATACAAGTAGAAATTGTTGACGGTATGCCGAAAGTTTTGCCTTATTATGTAAATGCTTGGGCACAAAAATATATGTCGACAACAATACAGGCATGGACCAAAATTGATAATTTTAATAAAAACGGAGTTCCTTTTTACAGGTTAAAAGTTGAAACGGATGACAGACCGGAAGTTGTTGAAATTACCGAGGGGAATTTTTATTGTGCGGTTATTCAAAATAAAAAAGCAGATATTATAATTGACCCGGATATTTTGTTCGGTTCCAATACAAGTTTTGAATATCCGGAAAAATTATTTAATGAAAACTTTATATATCCTAAAAAACAATTTGCCGATAATAAATATCCGACGGCTTTTTCTTATACAAAACAAAATTTGAAAGTAAATGCTGATGTAACAATATATTCGATAATTGGGCATATTAACAGTGTTCAGGCATTGAATGCTTTTGTTAAAAATTTCGATAAAAATTATTTTGAACAAAAAAAGGAAGAAAATAAAAATTTAATAAATTCAATTACTTCAAATATGGAAACACATTCGGCAATTCCCGAGTTTGATATGTATTGCAGACAAAATTACCTTGATAATGTTATGAGGGGCGGGCTTCCGATAGAATTTAAATATAACGATAAATCTGCAATGTATTATGTATTTTCAAGAAAGCACGGTGACTTGGAAAGAGATTATAACGAATTTCAGGTTTCACCTAACTATTATTCACAAGGTAACGGAAATTTCAGAGATGTAAATCAAAACAGAAGAAAAGATATTTTCTTTAATCCGAATGTGAAAGACAGTGCCGTCAAAATATTTTATAATTTATTGCAAATAGACGGATGTAACCCGTTGGTTGTTAAAGGAACACTTTTTGTACTTGATACAAAAAGTAAAGAATATAAAGAAATAATAAAAGATTTGGTTAATAAAAACGACGAAAAAAAATTAAACAACTTTTTTCAAAATCCGTTTGAACCGGGTTCGCTTGCAACATTTATTGAATTTTCCAAAATAAAAACAAAAATAAAATTTGAAGATTTTATTTCAAAAGTTGTTGTCAATTCAACGGCACAAAACGATGCGAATTTCGGTGAAGGTTATTGGGTTGACCATTGGAAATATAATTTTGATATATTGGAAAGTTTTTTAGCAATATATCCGGATAAGAAAAAAGATATTTTCTTTAACGATAAATCTTTTATATATTATGATTCCGATCATTATGTTTTGCCGAGAGCAAAAAAATATGTTTTAACTCCTCAAAATACCGTAAGAAGGTTCGGCTCTGTTGCACAATCTAAAGAAAAAGCAAATTTAATAGCTTCAAGAAAAATAAATCCTAATGCTTTAAGAACGGAAAACGGCAAAGGAAAAATTTATACTTCAACATTAGCTTCAAAATTCGTTACATTAATGACTGTAAAATTTGCAACATTGGACAGTAACGGTATAGGTATTGAAATGGAATCGGATAAACCGGGATGGTATGATTCTTTCAACGGGTTACCCGGTATTTTCGGCTCGTCAACACCGGAAGTTTTTGAGTTAAGAAAAATGATGTTGTTTTTTGCCGAACTTTTAAAAGAAAATAAAAATGAAAAAATATATGTTCCGCAAGAAGTATCGAAGTTGTTTAAAGAAATTTATAAATTATTAAATTCAAAATTAACTGCATTTGAGTTTTGGGATAAGGCAACTTCCGCAAAAGAAAATTATAGAGAATCCGTAATAATGGGTATTGACGGAAAAGAAGATGTTTTAAATACGGATATATTAATTGATTTTATTGATAAAGCGGTTAGTAAAATAAATACAGGCCTTAAAAAAGCCATAGATACCAAGACGGGGTTATATTTTACTTATTTTAGGCAAGAAGCCGTTAAATATACAAAGAACAATCAAACAAATATAAAAGGGTTGCCTTGTGTAACGGTCAGTAAATTTAAAACATATCCGTTACCTTTATTTTTGGAATCGGAAACTCATTATATGAGAATGTCCGATGATAAACAGGAAGCAAAAAAACATTTTGTTTCTCTTAAAAAAAGCAGTTTATATGATAAAGAATTAAAAATGTTTAAAGTATGTTCTTCGTTGGAAAAAGAATCAAATGAAGTCGGAAGGTCAAGAGTATTTTTGCCGGGATGGCTTGAAAACGAATCCGTATTTATGCACATGGAATTCAAATATTTGTTGGGGCTTTTAAAAGCAGGTTTAAATGAAGAATTTTTTGAATCAATTAAAACTTGTTTCCCTTGCTTTTTAAAACCTGAAGTTTACGGCAGAAGTATATTGGAAAATTCTTCCTTTATTTCTTCAAGTGCATTTCCCGATAAAAGAAATTGGGGCAGAGGCTTTGTTGCAAGGCTCAGCGGTTCAACTGCCGAATTTATAGATATGTGGCTTACAATGATTTTAGGTTATAAGCCGTTTTATATAAATGATAAAAATGAACTTGTATTCAGTTTAAAACCTATAATTAAAAATGAATTTTTTGATAAGAACGGTGAATTTAAAACAAAATTATTTTCAACAACGGATTTGATTTATATAAACAAATCCAAAAAAAGTACATATTTGTCGAACATGAATATAAAAAGAATAGAAATATTATGGAATGATAATACAAAAGATGTTATAGAAGGGAATATTATTTCAGGTAAAAAAGCGGAAAAAATAAGAACAAGATTTGCAAAACAAATAATTTGTATATTTTGAAATTGAATGTTAAAAATAAAAACAGGGATATTTTAAAATATCCCTGTTTTTTTATTCTATAAATACGGTTTTATCCGTTGCAGAGTTCAAACCGGTGTTGTCTTCATCGACTGTTGCAATACCGTCTTGGCTGGCTAAATCCATAAGCCCGGATATACTTTTTTTAAGGAAATTTGAAGCAAGGTTGTTAAATAAAGATTGTGTTAATAATGATGTAACACTTCCTAAAAGACTTAAACTCCCTTTTGGTTCACTGATTGTTCCCGCAATTTTTATTGTTAAAGGCATAACACCGTCTTCACTATGTTGCCTTCCGGGTGCAGCATTGACTTTCATTTTTAAATTTTCATTTATAAAGTTTATGTTCCCGCCGACTTTAAATGAAAAAACATCCGACAAAAAAGAACAGTTTTGAAAATTTGCAACACCGTTAACAAAATTTATTACCGTTTCAAATTTTTCAAAATCAAGTTTTCCGTTAATTTGCTCATGTTCTTGTTCAGATTGTTCTTCGCTATCTGTTTTTTTATCATCGGATGAAGCTACAACATTACCTATACTTTTTAATACATCAAGAACATTCAATGTGTTTATAACTTTACTTACGACTACAAGAGAAGTGAACATAACTTTCATTAAAGCATTTGAATCGGACAATTCATATAAATTTTTTATCGTTCCGTTTCCGGTAAAAAATGCAATGTTACCGTGTGTTTTATCTAATTTGGAAGTGATATTTGATAAATTTATTTTCAATGAAACATCCGAACCCGAAAAGAAAGGTGAAGTTATTTCTTTTATATCGGAATTTGCTTTAATGTTAATTGAATCAAGCCATTCGGGTAAACTGCTTTCCTGTTCGGACTTTTTTTCTTCGGACTGTGTTTCCGTTTTTGTTGTTTCTTTTTTATCGGATGATTTAATAATTATTTTTTTTGAGTTGAAATTTGTAGTAATATTCATTATTTTGTCTTTAAGTGTATAAGAAAAATTTGCAAAAAACGGACTGTTATTTAATTTGCCGATTATTTTTTGTGTTGATATATCGGATAAACTTGTTATGTTAACGGTTGAGTTTATATCACTTAAAGTTCCTGCCTGTTGCACAAAAGCACCTATTTGTATTAAGTCTATAGTTCCTTCAATATTATCATTTGTTAAATGAATATTTGTCTTTATATTTCCTTCAGGTTTATATTCTTGAATGATATTTGAAATTTCCGTTAATTTATCCAATACTAAGTCAATTAAAATGTTAAGGTCATAAGTCATTTTTGAATAATTAAAATTCCCTTTTACATCAATAATCGATGATAATATTTCCGTAGAGAATTTTTCTATATTAATATTTTGCTTTTCTAAATTTGTTTTTATTTCGGATTGTAAAGTTATAAGAGGGATATTAAATTCCGTAATTGAAAAATTTTCATCTTTCATTATGTATTTAACCGTATCGGAAGATAAATCTTTTATTTTTATATCTAAGGATATATTCGGATTTAATAAATCTTTTACTTTACCTGAAGTTGTAACGGTTGTTTTATCGGTTTTTATAAAAAACTTATTTATATCTACAACTGCATCTTGTAATTGCAAACCTTTTAAATTACAAACGGAATCAACAGTTATAATTATTTCGGGAATGCTTAAAGTATCGTTTACATCTGCGGATATATGAATACTGCTTTTTATATTGAAAGGATTTATTAATGATAAATTTGATATATCAAAATTAAAGTTAAAAATTTTAGCTGAAATATTTTCTTTTTCATCAATATAAACAAATTCCAAATCCCTTATTTGAAGGATTTTGCACATTAAATCCAAAACATCATTTTCTTCTTGTTCTTTTTTGGGCTCTTCCGGTTGTTTGTCAGTTTCCGTAAATAAAGGGGCTTCCAAAATCTTTTCAAAATTAAATTTTTCTTCTTGGCTTTTGGATATTGTTATTTGCGGCTGTAAGATACTTATTCTAAAAATATGAATTTTGCCGAATAGCAAACGGACGGGAGCAAAATATAATGTTATTTCTTTTATAAATACAAAATCTTTCGAATCTCCTTTTATTTTTACTTCGACATTATTTAATGAAAAATAAAATAAGTTTGCGGATATTTTGTCAAAGTTTAATTCTAAATTCATTTTCTCGTCGGCAAAAGAAGTTATTTTGTTTTTTATTCCTTCGGATTGCAGTATATGTGTTAAAGAATAGTGAATTGCAATACAAAAAATAAAACCGGCTGCAATTAAACATACAAAAAATATAATTATTTTTTTTAATGTAAAAAAAGATAAAATTTTATTTAAAATTTTTTTCATAAATTCACCTTATTTAATATAATAGATTAATATACAATAGAATTAAAAATATTTCAACTCTTTGTTTTGTATTTGACACATTCCCCAATATTTCTGTTTGTTTTTGTTACTCGGCATATACTTCTATACTTCAAAAAAATACTTTGTGTTTTTTTATTGATGGCGGTTGACATTTAGTATATAAAAATATAAAATAAACAAATAATTTTGATTTTTTTTATATTGTTATATAATATGGCGACGTAGCTCAGGGGTAGAGCAGAGGACTCATAAGCCTTTGGTCGGTGGTTCAATTCCACCCGTCGCCATTTTGTTTTTTAATGGGAAGAGGTTAGTTTTATGAGAGTTGTACTTACAGGTGCAAACGGTTTCGTGGGCAGCCATATACTTGAAAAGTTATTGAAAGAGCAACATGAAGTTATTTGTCCTGTCAGGAAAACATCAAATTTGAAATTTATAGAAAATTGTAATGCCATAATAAAATATGGAGATTTGAATGACCCTATATTTCTTGATCAGGTGATATCGAATGCGGATATTGTAATTCATTGTGCGGGGGCGGTAAGAGCTTTAAGTTTTGACGAATATTACAGAGTAAATACTACAATTACGGCACAAATTGTTGAAACCGTGAAAAGCCATAAAGAACATATAAAAAAATTCATATATATTTCTTCTCAATCGGCAGTCGGCCCTACTTTATCTACGGTTCCTAAAGCTTTAGGTGTTGAAGAACCTGTTTCGGATTACGGTAAAACAAAATTATTTGCCGAAAAAGAGGTTATAAAATTGGACGGTTTTGTTCCTTATACAATTTTAAGACCTGCTGCAGTTTACGGGCCGAGAGATAAAGATATTTTTACAATATTTAAAATCGTTCATAATAAGTTTTCTTTAAAAACCATATCTAAACATTTGGTTCAAATAGTTTATGTGGAAGATATTGCAAAAATAATTACGGAAATTATAAAGCAGGAAACTTATATTACCGATAATAAAATTTATTCCGTTTGTGACGGCAAAATTTATTCATGGAAAGATATTGCAGATAAAATAGCCGAAGTTAATTATATTCCTGTCAGGTTCACAATTCCGGTTTTTGATTTTGTTTTTAAAGCAGCTGGCATGTTTTACGGTTTTATTGAAATGATTATTAAAAAACCTCAAGTTTTAAATATACAAAAAGTCGGTGAAATTTTAAAAGAAAATTGGGTTGTAGGAAATACTCAAATTTTGAATGATTTAGGTTTTGAATTTGAAAAACTTGAAACAGGAGCAATAAAAACATACAATTGGTATAAAGAAAACAAGTGGTTTTAGTTCACTAAATTTGTTGGCGGGAGTTTTAAATGTCAAATGATATTTTTGAAAAATGTATAAAATTTACGGCAGTAAGGGATTTGAAATCGGTAGGTATATATCCTTATTTTAAACGAGTAGAAACCGTTCAAGGGCCTGTGGTTAAAATTGACGGTAAGGAAAAAATAGTTTTATGCTCTAATAATTATTTGGGCCTTGCAGATCATCCTAAAGTTATAGAGGGTGCGGTTGCAGCCGCTAAACAATACGGAACATCCTGCACAGGTTCAAGGTTTGTTAACGGAACTAACGATTTGCATGAAAAAGTCGAGAGAAAATTTGCAAAGTTTGTCGGTAAAGAATCAGCAATACTTTTTACAACGGGGCATCATTCGAATTTAGGTGCATTGTCTTCTTTGGTAGGTAAAGGGGAATATGTTATTACCGATAAATTGGACCATGCTTCAATTATAGACGGTTGCAGGCTTTCTTTCGGCGGTGAAATGTTAAGGTTCAGACATAACGATATGGGCGATTTGGAAAGGCAACTGATAAAAGTTCAAGCTAAAGGAACATCAGCTTTAATAGTTGTTGACGGAATATTCAGTATGGAAGGTGATATTGCAAAGTTTCCGGAAATTTCGGCACTTGCAAAAAAATACGGTGCAAGAGTTTATGTAGATGAAGCACATTCACTGGGAGTTCTCGGTAAAAACGGTAAAGGAACCGGTGAATATTTTAATATGGAACCGGAAGTTGATGTTTTAATGGCAACAGCTTCAAAATCTTTAGCTTCTATCGGCGGTTTTATTGCAAGCAGAAGTGAAGTTATTACATACATTAAACATACGGCAAGGTCTTTAATATTTACGGCATCACTGCCTCCTGCTTGTGTAGGTGCAATAGATGTTGCTTTGGATATTCTACAGAATGAACCCGAGAGAAGAGCAAAACTTTGGGAAAATACAAATAAAATGAAAGAAGGTTTTCAGTCTTTAGGTTTTGATACAAGAACATCGGAATCTCCTATTATTCCTATAACCGTCGGTGAAGATATGAAAGCTTTTCAAATGTGTGCAATGTTGTTTGAGGAAGGTATTTTTGCATCACCTATAGTAAGCCCTGCCGTTCCCGAAGGACAAGCTATTATAAGGACAAGCTATATGGCAACACATACCGATGAACACCTTGAAATGATTCTTGATAAATTTGAAAAGGTTGCAAAACAACTCGGTATAATTCCGGGCGGAATTATAAGAAAAAAAATGACAAAATCATCTTATAACATAAAAAACAGAAGGTGGAATTTTTCTTTTTCGGAAAACAATAAATTTGCAGCTGCTACAAAAAGATGGCTTAAAAATTTGTGGTTTACAAAATAATGACTATTACCGTAAAGAAGATAAGTTTTAAACAAACAGATGTTTTTATAAATTTTCAATACAAGCTTTATAAGGATAATCCTTATTGGGTAGCTCCTTTAAAATCGGAACTGAAAAAAACATTGTCCGATAAAAATCCTTATTGGAAACATTCAAAAAAACAATTCTTTGCCGCATATAATCAAAACAACGAAGTAGTCGGAACAATTGCAGGTATAATAGACTATAATTATATTGAATTTCAAAATGAACAGATAGGTTTTTTCGGGTATTTTGAAGCCGTTGATGATGTTTCCGTTGCAAAAGAATTATTTAAAGCCGTTCAAATTTGGCTTACCGAAAATAATATAAATAAAATGATGGGACCGATGAATCCGTCAACAAACGATGAAGTGGGGTTTTTATATGAAGGTTTTGACAGCAGCCCTAAATTATTAATGCCTTATACTCCTAAATACTATTTGGATTTGGCGGAAAAATGCGGTTTGAAAAAAATAAAAGAACTTTATGCTTATAATATTCCCGTTGCTTTGGATGACAGAATGCCAAGGCTTACAAAAGCATTGAAAATAGTTCAAAAAAGAAACCCTAATATAACAATAAAAACATTTGATAAAAAGAATTTTAAAAAAGAGCTTGAAGATATAATTGATGTATATAATTCCGCTTGGGAAAAAAATTGGGGTTTTGTTCCCTGGACAAGGGAAGAATTTGAAACCATAGCAAACGATTTGGTTGATTTGGCAGACCCTAATATTATAATGCTTGCTTGTGACGGAGATAAAACCATAGGTATGCTTATAGCGGTTCCCGATTATAATTATGTATTTAAAAAAATGAACGGAAGTTTATTCCCTACGGGTATTTTTAAATTTTTATATTATAAAAATAAAATTAAAGATTTAAGACTTATGATAATGGGTGTGAAAAAAGAGTATAGAAAAAAAGGTATAGAAGCATACATGGCACTTGAAGCTCTTATTAATTCGGTTAAAGGCGGTTATCAAAATTGTGAATTGTCATGGATTTTAGACGATAATATTATGACACAGAGAACTGCCGAAATGATGAGCGGTAAAATATATAAGAAGTATGCCGTTTATGGAGATTAGAAAATGAAAAATATTTTGGTTACAGGTGGTGCAGGTTTTATAGGAAGTAATTTTGTCCGTTATATGCTTAATAAATATAAAGATTATAAAATAGTTAATCTTGATTTGTTAACTTATGCGGGGAATATAAAAAGTTTAGATGATATAAAAGATAATCCGAATTATTTGTTTGTTCAAGGAGATATTGCGGATAACAAGTTAGTTGGTAAAATAGTTTCGGAAAATAAAATAGATGTTATTATAAATTTTGCTGCAGAATCTCATGTGGACAGAAGTATAACCAATCCCGATATTTTTATAAAAACGAATGTTTTGGGAACACAAAATTTACTTGAAGTTGCGAAAAAGTATAAGATAGAAAAGTTTTTTCAAATATCGACCGATGAAGTATACGGTTCACTTGGAAAAACAGGTTTCTTTACGGAAAAAACACCGTTAAGTCCTAACAGCCCTTATTCGGCAAGTAAAGCAAGTGCCGATTTGTTGGTAATGGCATATCATCATACTTTCGGACTGCCTGTTAATATTACAAGATGTTCAAATAATTACGGACCTTATCAGTTTCCGGAAAAATTAATTCCTTTGTTTGTAACAAACATTATGGAAGGCAAAAAAGTTCCTTTGTATGGTGACGGTTTAAACATAAGGGATTGGCTTTTTGTCGAAGACCATTGCAGTGCAATAGATACCGTTTTACATAAAGGCAAAAACGGAGAAATTTATAATGTCGGCGGAAATAACGAAAAAACAAACAGATATATAACCGAAACGGTATTAAAATATTTAGGTAAGGATGAAAGCTTTATAAATTATGTTGCGGACCGTTTGGGCCACGACAGAAGATATGCTATTGATGCAACAAAAATAAAAGAAGAATTGGGCTGGCAGCCGAAATATAAATTTGAACAGGCTATAGTAAAAACTATAGAGTGGTATTTGAATAATAAAACTTGGTGGCAACCTTTAAAATAGGAGAAAAACATGATAATTCTTACCGGTGGTGCAGGTTTTATAGGTAGTTGCTTTTTGTGGAAACTTAATCAGGAAAAAATAGAAGATATTTTAGTTGTTGATCATCTTGATAACGGAGAGAAATGGAAAAATCTTGTGGGAAAAAAGTTTTATGATTATATGCAAAAAGAAGATTTCCTGCAAGCCGTTAAAGATAAAAAAATTCAAAAACCGCAAGCTATTGTTCATTTGGGTGCTTGCAGTTCTACGACACAAACCGATGCAAATTATTATATTCACAATAATTTTGAATATTCAAAAACACTTGCATTATGGGCAATGGATTTGAATGTTCCTTTTATTTATGCATCATCTGCGGCAACTTACGGTAACGGAGAAAACGGATATGATGATAATTGCGATATAGATAAACTTGCTCCGTTAAATATGTACGGATATTCCAAACAACTTTTTGATTTATGGCTTTTAAGAAATAAGTATAATGATAAAGTTACCGGAATAAAATTTTTTAATGTCTTCGGACCTAACGAATATCACAAAGGTTCAATGAAAAGTGTTATATGTAAAACTTATGCCGATGTTGCACAAAAAGGTATTATAAAACTTTTTAAATCTTATAACAGTAAATATGCGGACGGAGATTCTTTAAGAGATTTCGTTTATATAAAAGATGTAGTTGAAGTTATGATGTTTTTGTTAAATAACCCTAAAAATACGGGATTGTTTAACATAGGAACCGGAAAAGCAAGAAGTTGGAACGATATTGCAAAATCAATGTTTGCAGCAGTAGGGAAACAAACTAATATTGAATATTTTGATATGCCTGAAATTTTAAGAGGGAAATATCAATATTTTACCGAAGCAAAGATGGATAAAATAAGGCAGGCAGGCTGCAACCATAAGTTTATGGAACTTGAAGATTCCGTAAAAGATTATTGCTGTTATCTTAAAAATTCATCATACTTATGATGAATTTTTGTTTAGTGTTGAGAGCTGAGGACACATTTTGTCCGGTTAAGTTCTAAGCTAAAAATTATTTTATAATTTTTGAGGTTTTTATGAATTTATTAAAAAAAGTTTTAAGTTTAAAAAATAAATCTATTTTGGTTGTCGGTGATACAATGGTTGACAGGTTTATTTGGGGAAAAGTTTCAAGAATTTCTCCGGAAGCTCCGGTTCCGGTTGTAGAGGTAAAAAGTGAAACCGAAACATTGGGCGGTGCAGGTAATGTTGCAAGTAATATTACTTCACTCGGTGCAAAAGCATATATAGTTACCGTTATAGGTGATGATATTAACGGTTTACACATGAAACAGATGCTTGAAGATAAAAAAATCAATACGAATTATGTTGTTGTTGATAAACAAAGGCCGACAACTTTAAAGACAAGAATAATTGCTTCCGGTCAGCAAGTTGTTAGAGTGGATAAAGAAATTAAAGGAGCTTTTTCCGGAAAAACGGAAGAAAATATTTTAAAAAATATTGATGAAGTTATGAAAAAAATTGACGGAGTTATAATTTCCGATTATGCAAAAGGGATAGTAACGGATAAAGTTTTGAAAAAAATTATAACTGGTGCAAAAAAGAAAAAAATTCCGGTAACGGTTGATCCTAAAGTTGAAAATTTTAAGAAGTATAAACGGATAACATGTATGACTCCTAACACGAAAGAAGCAATTGAGGGGATGAATGCTCAACATCAGGGAATAAAAACCGATGCCGATATTGCAGCACTCGGTAAAAAAATATTGAAACTTTTACAGTCGGATTCTGTTCTTATTACAAGAGGGGAAAAAGGAATGACTGTGATAGAAAAAAATAAAATTACTCATATTCCTACAAGAGCAAAAGAAGTTTATGATGTTACCGGTGCAGGTGATACGGTTATTGCAACAATGACATTAGCCTTAGCTGCGAAATGGAAACTTGTCGAGGCTGCAGAAATAGCAAATTTTGCCGCCGGTGTTGTTGTGGGTAAAGTAGGAACCGCAACAGTTACCGTAGAAGAAATTTTAAAAACTATAAAAAATTTTACCGGAAAATAGAATATAAATATCCCGTCTTTGATTTTTTATTAAATAAGTGATAAAATCATAAAGATATAGCGGATATGGCGGAATTGGCAGACGCGTACGGCTTAGGACCGTATACCGCAAGGTGTGAGGGTTCAAGTCCCCCTATCCGCAGATTTGAAAATTAGAGGATTGGAAGAATAGAATATAAAAAAGAGGAAAATCTATTATGAAAAAATGTTTCTTATTAATTTTTTTCTTGGCTTTTAGTTTGGTTGCTTGCGAGCAGGCAGATATTGACAAGGCTATGGAATATCAGCAAAAAGGTATTTATAATAAAGCTATAGATAATTATCTCGCATTGATAAAGAAAGGTAAAAAAGTTGCCCAAGCTCAAAAAAACTTAGGTGATATTTATTTGGAAATGGGAAGAAATAAAGAAGCTTTTGATTGTTTTAAAGCTTCTTTGGAAATAACTTATGGTTTTGCTTTGGATGAAGTTATAGCTTTAACTTCAAGCGGAAATAAAGAAATTAGGGAACTTGCCATAAAAATATTAACGGAAATAAGAAACGAAGATACAAAGAGAGTTATATTTGAAAAACTTTTAAATAAATTAAAATCCGATGAATTTCATGATAAGGTAGATGCACTTGAAGCTGTTTTTGCATTTTCAAAGAATGCTTCGGTTATTACCGACGATATATTAACTGCTTTTGATACGGAAAAACCTGTTGTCCAAAATAAAATTTTATCAAATTTGTTTAAAATTGCAGATAAAGATAATTCTCAAAAAATAATAGATAAATTGGAATCAATAGCTCAAAATAAAGATGAAAATATGTTGACGAGGGTTACGGCAGTGGATTGTATTGCTAATATGAAATCGAAAAATTCGTTAACAAAGCTTATAGAACTTACTAAAGAAAATTCATCAATTGCTGCTTCTGCAAAAACCGCAATTGAAAAAATAGGTTTGCCTTCAAGAGAACTTGTTGGAAACTTTGTTCCTCTCTTGTCTGATGAACAGCCTTCTTCGGTAAAATTATTGGTATTAAAAATATTTTCTGATATGAAGGCTGAAGCCAATGATGCCGTTGCAAATATTATACCTTTATTGAAAGATAAAAACAGTAAAGTTAAGGAAACGGCAAAAGCCGCATTGGAAAGTATAGGTGCTGCTTCTCAAGCTTGTATTCCTGCTTTGATTGAATTATTGGATAATAAAGATGTGGATATAAAACTTAGAGCATTAAATGAAATAGTTGAAATAGAAGCTGTTAATCAGGCAATTGATAAAATTCGTTTGTTACAAGAAGATCCAAGTAAAGAAGTTAGAAAATATGCTCAACAAATAGTAGACAATTTAAAATAAAATATATTCATTGTAGTTAATAATAAATTATAAATTTTAAATTGCCTTTTTATCCTACTTTTATAACTTTTGATACATTTAGATAATTGTTGTTTATAAAGTTTTTAATTTCTTTGTTTCTATCGGTTTTTAATTGCGGGTCTTGTTCTATTATTGAAGCTGCTTTTTGTTTTGCCATTTCTATTATCTTAAAATCTTTTATAATATTACCTGCTTTAAATTCGGGAAAGCCGTGTTGTTTTGTTCCTACAAAATCTCCCGGACCTCTCATATTCAAATCCTCGGATGCTATTTTAAAACCGTCATTTGTTTGTGTCATTATAAACAGCCTTTGTTTTGCTTTTTTACTTTTGGCATCCGATACCAATACACAATAAGATTGTTTTTTGCTTCTTCCTACTCTTCCTCTTAATTGATGCAGTGTTGCAAGCCCGAATCTGTCGGCATGTTCTATTACAATAACGGTTGCATCGGGAATATCTATGCCTACTTCTATAACGGTTGTTGATATTAAAATATCAAAATATTTATTTTTAAAATTTGTCATTACTTCATTTTTTTCTTTAGGTTTCATTTTACCGTGCAGAAGCCCCACTTTGAAATTTTTAAAAACGGTTTTTGATAAATTTTCCGCTTCCGCCGTTGCCGATTTTAATTCTATTTTATCCGATTCGTCTACCAGCGGATAAACTATGTAAGCTTGATTTTTCTTTTTTATTTCTGCCGAAACTTTTTTGTATGCTTCATGCTCGGTTACATAAGTTGTTTCTATCGGAATTCTGTTAGGGGGAAGTTGGTCAATAACACTTATATCCATTTCACCGTATATTGTCATAGCCAATCCTCTCGGTATGGGGGTAGCCGTCATCATAAGTACATCAGGTGTTGCTCCTTTTGCAACCGCCGATACTTTTTGCATAACACCGAACCTATGTTGTTCGTCGATAACTACAAGGCTTATATTTTTAAATTTAACTCTTTCTTCCATTACCGAATGTGTACCTACAATTATGTTTGTTTCGCCCGTAGCTATTGAATTTAAAATTTCTTCCCGTTGTTTTGCTTTTTTTAATACCGAAGATGTAACCAAAACAATTTTAATATTTAAGTTTTTTAATAAATTTGTAAATGTTAAAAAATGTTGTTCCGCTAAAATTTCCGTCGGTGCAATTATTGCCGCTTGATAGCCGTTTTCTATGGCAAGTAAAATTGCACTTAGTGCAACTACGGTTTTTCCGGAACCTACATCACCCATTAACATTCTGTTCATAATTTTATTACTTAACATATCGTTAAAAATTTCGTTTATTACTTTTTTTTGTGCTTTTGTGAAATCAAAAGCCAAATTTTTTTTAAACGGAGATAAAAAAGTTCTTTTTATTTGATATTTCTGAATTTTGTTTTGAACTAAATTTTTATTTTTTGCAATTAAAATCATAAGCTGCAATATAAAAAATTCCTGTAAAGCAAATGCCTGCCTTGCAAGTTCTCCGTCTTGAAAAGTATTAGGGAAATGTATTTTACAAACAGCTTCCGGTATAGGCATTATATTTTGCGGAACTATATCGGGATAATATTTTGCAAATTCTTTTAGAACAGTTAAATTTAAATTAATTAAAAATTTTTGTGTTATACCTAATGTTAAATTGTATACGGGAAGCAACCTTTTAAATAATAACGGTTTTATTTGCGGATTTTCTACAACTTCAAAATCTTCAATAGTAAATTTGAAAATTCCGTTTTGGATTCCGTAACAATATACATACTTACCAACCGATAAATTGTTTCTTAAACTTTCAAAAACATCATATTTGGAATAAGGGGAAACTTTTCTAAAAAATTCACCGGTAACGGTCCCCGTGTTATCCGATATATCTACACAAAAAAGAGATAAATTTTTAGATAGTTTTTTTGTGTATGTATTTGTTATTTTCCCGAATATACATTTGTGTTCGGAAAAAATATGTGAATTTATCGGTGAAATTATGGTTCTGTCCTGATAATCTCTGGGAAAAAATGTTAATAAATCGGCAATATTATATATATTAAGTTTGTTTAATGCCTTTGCTCTTTTAGGCCCTACACCTTTTAAGTATTGTATATCTTGATATAAATTCATAGAAAAATTATACAAATTATAAGTTTTTTCTTGCAAATTTTTTAAAGCAATAAATTTAATATTTTGCTTTTGATTTTAATTTAAAATAATGCTATACTAAACAATTATGTTTAATATTATTTGGAGGGTTGTTGTAAAATGAAAAGTTTAAAGGTTTTATCAATTCTTATTATGACGGTTTTTATAGCAGCAGCATGTTCTAAAGGTAAAGATGATTCCGCTGCTTCTCAAGCTACGAATATGCCGCAAATGCTTGTAAGTGCAACAAAGAGTATAAAAATGGATATTCCGTGGAACATTGAATATCCTGCACAGGTTGCAGGCTCTTTGGATGTTGAAATAAGGGCACAGGTCGGAGGAATTTTAAAGGAAAGGTTGTATAACGAGGGTGAATATGTACAAAAGGGCAAAGTACTGTTTACGATAGCCCCCGAAGAGTATAAAGCCGCATTGGAAAAAGCCGAAGCATCTTTGGCACAGGTTAATACTGAAGTTCAAAGAACAAAAAGAGATTTTGACAGAATGGCGGAACTTATAAAAGACAATGCCGTAAGCCAAAAAGATTATGACGATTCTTTATCCGCTTACGAACAGGCTCAGGCCAATTATAAAGCGGCTAAAGCCGTTGTTGACGAAGCTCAAATAAATTTTAATTATACAAAAGTTAAGGCTCCTATTTCGGGCATAGCAAGGAAAGAAAATCATTCCGTAGGAAGCTTGATATCCGTTATGGGTAACGATTCCTTATTAACTACAATGGTTCAAATAAATCCTTTACATGTAAATTTTTCAATCCCGAGTATCCAACTTACAAACTTGGGAAAACAACTTAAAGCACAAAAAATTAAATTGGAAGAAGTTTTTGCGGATATAATTTTACCGGATAACAGTATTTATAAGGATAAAGGAAAAATTATTTTCTTCGACAGTGTTGAAGATATGAATACCGCATCGTTTGCCGTAAAATTGGAAGTTCCAAATCCGAAATATGAAATGATATTGTCACCGGGACAATTTGTTAAGGTTTCTTTAAGAGGTATTGTATTTAACAATGCCGTGTTAATTCCTCAAAGTGCGGTCAATAGTTTGCCTACCGGCGAGAATGTTGTGTATGTTATTAACACAAGCAGTAACAATGTGGTTGAAGCAAAACCTGTAGATGCTGTGATAAAAGATTCAATGGCAATTATTCTTGAAGGTCTTGAGGGCGGTGAACTTGTAGTATCCGCCGGAAACATCAAGGTAAGGCCCGGAATGCCTATTAATTATGAAGAAAAAGAGTTTGTTCTGCCGGAACCTTACTTGTCCTATTATAAGAAACAAAATCCGTCTTTGGCACTTAGCACGGGGACGGTCAATGCAAGTACTAATACAGCCAGTGCAACGGTAAGCAGTACGAATACCGTTGGCTCTAAATAATATATCGGGGTAAAAAATATGTTTTCCAAATTTTTTATAGACAGACCGGTTTTTGCAATGGTAATTTCCATTATGATAATTCTTGTGGGAGGGATATCTATATTAAATCTTCCGATAGAACAATATCCTAATCTTACGCCTCCTTCGGTTTGTGTTACTGCAAGTTATCCGGGGGCAAGTGCCGAAGTCGTTGCCGAAACCGTTGCTGCACCGTTGGAACAAAAAATAAACGGTGTTGAAAATATGTTGTATATGAACTCCGTATCTACAAGTAACGGCGATATGTCATTGAATATATTTTTTGCCATCGGCAGTGATCCTGACAAAGCACTTATAGATGTCAATAACAAGGTTCAGGTTGCCCAGGCAAGTTTACCCGAAGATGTAAGAAGATACGGTCTTACCGTAGAAAAACAGTCTTCCTCCATTTTAAAACTTATATCAATAATTTCTCCGAATAATTCGTTGAATACAACTTACATGGGAAATTATGCTCTTGTAAATATTGTTGATGAACTGAAAAGAATTCCCGGTATCGGAGATGCAAAGATTCTTACCGCAAACGATTATTCCATGAGAATATGGTTAAAACCTGACAGAATGTCCAAATTCAATATTACGGTTTATGATATTATGCAGGCGGTTCAGGAACAAAATGCACAAAGGGCAGCAGGAAAGGTTGGTCAATTCCCGACGGCCGGTGCAACGGAAAGGTCTTATGTAATAATAGCTCCGGGAAGATTAAAAACTCCGGAAGAATTTGCAAATATTATTTTAAGGTCAAACAACGACGGAAGTTCATTGAAATTATCGGATGTAGCTGATGTTGAGTTGGGGTCACAAACTTACGAAATACAGTCTAACAATAACATGTCTCCGTCTGTTCCTATAGGTATTTATTTGTCTCCGGGAGCAAATGCCGTTAAAGTTGCCGAAGCCGTTGATGCAAAAATGGAAGAGGCGAAAGCAAATTTTCCGGACGGTATGGACTATACTATTCCTTATGATACAACAAAGGTTATAAAAGCATCAATTCACGAAGTTGTTCATACGTTGTTTGAAGCAATAGTTCTTGTTGTATTGGTTGTGTTTTTATTCTTAAAAAAATGGAAAACGACAATTATTCCCTGTTTGGCGGTTCCTGTTTCCATTATAGGTGCTTTCGCCGGAATGTTGGCACTCGGCTTTTCCATAAATACTTTGACATTGTTCGGTGTCGTTTTGGCAATAGGTATAGTTGTTGATGATGCAATCGTTGTTATAGAAAATGTTGAAAGAATTATGGAAGAGGAAAAACTTTCCGTCCGGGAAGCTACGATAAAAGCTATGGAACAGGTTACAGGCCCGGTAATTGCAATAGTTTTGGTTTTGTGTGCAGTGTTTGTTCCGGTTGCTTTTACCGGCGGTTTTACCGGAATAATGTATAAACAGTTTGCAATAACAATTGCCGTTTCGGTCATTTTGTCGGGTATAGTCGCTTTGACATTGACACCCGCTCTTTGTGTTATGTTATTGGATGAAAAGAAATCTTCTTCAATATTGGATAAGTTTTTCAATTGGTTTGACAGAACATTTTTAGCAATAACAAATTTCTATGTTGAAAGAGTAAAATTCTTTTTGGAAAAGAAACTGATTGCTTTTGTTGTAATTATTTCCGTTCTGCTCGTAACGGTATTTTTATTTAATAAAGTTCCTTCAAGTTTGGTTCCCGATGAGGATCAAGGTGTTGTTATGGGTGTGTTGATGCTTGATCCGTCAACGGCATTGAATAAAACCATATATGCCGCAAAGAAAGCTGAAGAGATACTTTTAAAAAACGAAAACATTGTTCAGGAATTATCTCTTGCGGGTTTTGATATGTTAAGCTCTACATCTAAAAACAGTGCCGGTGCATTTTTTGTAATGTTAAAGGACTGGGAAGAAAGAAAATCAAAAGAAAGTTCGGCACAAGCTATAATAACTCAGCTTTCAATCGAATTAACTTCAAATATTTCCGAAGGTATTGCAATGATGTTTAACCCGCCTGCAATTATGGGTATGTCGACAACCGGCGGTATTGAAGCTTATGTTCAGTCGAGGGGAGATAATACATTAAAGGATTTGGAAGCAAAAACGTATGAATTGTTGGAGGCATTAAGTCAAAGAAAAGAGGTGGTTAATTCATATACATCATTTGATGCTTCAACACCGCAATTGAAACTTGATGTCGATGAAGTTAAGGCAAAAGCCATGGGTGTGTCCTTAGACAATTTATATGCTACAATTC
>Ga0265298_10002864_pt1 | contig 23411 bp, 42 predicted proteins | sample AusTroGonzalo_MG_3_FD_193486 | JGI IMG/M metagenome (GOLD analysis project Ga0265298, IMG submission 193486) | Bovine rumen microbial communities from tropical cattle in Woodstock, Queensland, Australia - Gonzalo_01 | ecosystem: Host-associated > Mammals > Digestive system > Stomach > Rumen ...
ATTCCGTGGCAGTCATGAGTCCAGCTCAAACAACTTCGAGGGAATTCCTTTTGACATCTGCTACAAAAAGTTTTAGCTTCCATAGTACCCTACTGATTAAACCACTGACCTGAATGCTGCATCCAGTACCAGCTGTTTCCATTTTCTTCCTTGTCAGGAACTTCACGAGCAAGATTTATACCCAAATTGTCTTTCATGTACTGCTTGTCTTCTTCAGAAAGCTCAAGCCCCGTAATGTACTCGCAGTACTCATCCAAGTATTCTGCAAAAGCAGCTTTTACTCGGGTTACAATTTTCGTTCCTTCTTCAAGAGTAGGATAAGATTCTTTGTTGAGAAGATTCATAACCTCCCCAGAACCTTGAGAGTCATACACGTAGTTAGTAAAAACTTTCATGAAGTTATCTATGATAGTTTTACAATCCAAGCGTGTAGCTGAACGATCTATATAAAGATTGACGATCATAGGCACACCTCCGTTTTATAAAATTCCGGCAGAAGTCAAAAAGGTTTTTATTCGCTCACTTTATATTTAAACTTTTTAAAGTCTAAAGCAAAACCTGTCTTTGAGATTTCCATCTTTTTCCAGTCTTCTGTTCCCTGTCTTGCTACCATAATAGTTTTTCCTGCTTCCAACGCAGTTACTATATCTACAGCATTCATTCTTAATTCTCCTTTACTACTTCTACGTGAGCTTCTTTTAAGAAGTCAACACCATCAGAGTTTTTATAATGTTCTTTGTAAACAACTTTCTTAATTCCGGCTGCGACTATGAGCTTAGCACAATCTGAGCAAGGAGCAGTTGTGACATAAAGAATGCAGCTATCGTCTATGCAGCTGCCAGATTTGGCTGCAAAAGCAATACAGTTCTGCTCTGCGTGTAATTCGTACTTCGCAGAAAACTCATGATGCAGAGAGTGACCGCTCCCACTCAAACACTTACACTCTTCTTCTGTGTGAAAAAATGAATCACAATGAGGCATGCCTGAAGGAGTCCCGTTATAACCGCAGCTGATAATTCTTCTACTCTTTACTAAAACGGCTCCTACCTGACGTTTTCGACAAGTAGAATGCTCAGCAAAAAGTTCCGCTATCTCAAGAAAAGTTTTATCCCACGTTTTCTTCATTAGAATCTCCAGGCACCAAAAGTTCATCAACGTACCAATAGCGGATTCCTACAGCAATAGGCTTTCCGCTTTCTACGTGTTCCTGAATTTCGTTCATGCTCAAATTGAAAAACTCTTCTGCCTCTTTAAGAGTGAAGCGTTTACCCATGAACTCGTTCCATGCTACAATCATAAAATTCTCCATTTTTCTTTTTATAAATATGCTGATTAGAAGACCCTCTCAGTCTTAAAGAAGTATTGCACAAATCCTTTTCAAAAGGACCATCTATCAGTACATCTACCATCTGTAAAATTTCTTTTGTGTAAAGTTTATCTTTTCTTCGGTGCTTCAAATCTTCTAAAGTAAAACCTGTCCAAAGATAAACTTTAGTGTCAGGGAGCTTGAATTTAATGAAGGAAAGAAGTGTGTGAACTAATTCTATGTTCTGCTCACACATAGGCTCTCCCCCTAAAATAGACAGATTTCGTTTGACTCCATTCTTATTTAAAGCTGCTAAAATCTGTTCCTTAAAATCAGGCGGAAGTTTCTGACCACCGTTGTAATCCCATGTCTGAGGATTATGACATCCCGGACAGTGAAAAGGACATCCCTGAACCCAAAAAGAAACAGAAATGCCGTCGTCACTGTCCACAAAGTCGTCCTCAATAATTCCTGCGTAGCGATCAGTTCTCATCGTATCCTTCTTTCTTCCAATCATTTAAGCTAGAGGAATGCTTGTAGCGGTCTTCTACTTCTTTTTGTTTTCCTTCATTAAAATACTGCAAGAATGAACCTGTGAGATATCCTGTTACTCTGCGAAGACGTTCAATAAAGCCTGTCAGAATTCGCTTAAGAACATTTCCTTCAGGGTCTGTTTCTACTTCGAATTCCTTTGCTCCGCAGTTAGGACAAGTATCTCCTTCGATTACTCCTTGATAACCACACTTCATACAAGTATCAATAGGAACGTTGATAGCGAAGTAAGGGATATCTTTTGCCATAGCGTAGTCAACAATCTGTTGAACAGATTTTACGTTATGACGAGCATTTTCGTCCAAGTCAACATAAGTTATACAGCCTGCAGAAGAAAATCCTGTAAGTTTACTTTCGATGTCGATTTTCTGGAAAGGACTGATCTTCTTCCAAACAGGAACGTGCATTGAGTTTGTGAAGTATCCTCGCTTTACGAGTTTTCCGGTTTTCTCATCTCTGTAAGCTGTTACGTTCTCGATAAGTCCGTACTTAGCAACGAATTTTTCATAAGCTGTGTAGCAAAGGTTTTCAGCAGGTGTGTAATAAACTCCGAAGTTCAAATGGTATTTCTCTTTGTAAGAATCGCACTTCTCTTTGAAAAGTGTTTCAATCTGAATAGCAAGGTTCATTCCTTTTTCTTCAGTATGGTCGCATCCTACAAGAATCTGCAAACACTCAGCCAAGCCTAATTGTCCGATAGCCAAAGTTCCATGCTTAAGAGCAGAACGAATTCCTTCTTCTGGAATATAGCCTTTCATGGTATTATTCTGGTACATAAACTTAGCGGAGTTTGGACTCTGAGAAGCAATCCATTCAAATCGTTCAAGCAAAGCATCTTTAGTATCTTCAATATATTTTTCAAGCAGCTTCATAAAAACTTCTACAGTAGTAGAAGGGTCTGACTTGCTTTTTTTCTTTGCCAGCATAGCAACTGTTGGCAAGATAATTGTTTGAGGGGCAATATTTCCTCTACCGTCTCTTTGCATTGCAGAACAAAGATAGTTGTCAGGAATATCGCCTGTTTCCAAAATCTTTGTAAGTAAATCCAAGAAGTATTCTTTGGTAAAGTTAATGTCATAACCGTTATTTGTACGGCAGCCCATTGTTGAGAAATCTTCTGTTGGCTGAACTTTTTCTGTAACAGTAAGTTCATTGTTAACGACTTCGATGTTAATCTTTTCTCCAACTTTCGGATTTTTCTTAAACAGTTTTACCAAGCTCTCATACTGTTCTGATGACAAAGAACGAATAACCTCTTTCTTCAAAGCTCGGTCTTTCTTAATTCCTTCTTTCTGAACAGACCAATTACAGTTTGCATAATTCGGATAAAGTCTGCGAACTGTAGAGTTCAGGGCTTTTAAGTAGAAGTCATAGTTAGGTGTTCCTTCTTTTCCGTTTACTGCAATGTCATACTGGAAAATCTGACAAGGGAAAATTGAAGTTCTACCGTATTTTCCAATTCCGAGAATTGAAGCTCTATAGAAGGATTCATTCAAAAGTTTTCCTTCCAGAGAAGTGTTTTTACCAAAGTTAATAGAAGAAAACGGCAGCTGATCTCCACTGCGAGAAAGCAAAGTATTCAGATTGTGATAAAGTCCTTCAGCTGCCTGCTTTGTTTCAATAACTGTATCAAGCAAAGCACTCTGATACCATTTCTTGCTAATTCGCTGAAGAGCTCTACTTCCAAAATAGAAATCATCAAACGTAACTCCCCAATTCTTAAGGAAGATGTCTTTATTGTCCTGGAGCCATTCTTCAAAGACATTTCGTACAATTCCGAACTCGTCTACATAGTCATCGAAAACCATTTGCAGCAAGTTCATAGTTTTAAAGCTCTTAGAATCTTTAATAGAAGCAATTATAAAATGCTTCATAAGAGATTTTCTTACAAAGAGTTCAAGCGTGAAGTCCAGATGAGTACAAGATACCCCACCAAACTGTTGAAGAGACTGAGTCTGAACAAGAACTTGGATAAGCTGCCCTGCAGAAGAAATACTTCCGGCTGGACGGCAGTCTGAATTTTTTACAACGAACCCTTTTTCAAGACACTGGTCAACAGGCATGCTCAAACAATTGTGCTCTCCTACACACCACTCTGATAAGTCGTGTTCATAGGATATATTGTCTCTGTGGTTCTTAGCATACTTCGGAGAAATATAGAAACTTAGTGCAATTGATTTATTTAGAGAAGAGGCAGCTTCATTACCTCTACCTCCGAAGGATTCCTCATCGACGTTAGCATTCTGACGGTCATTTCTTTTGGCATCGAGCTTATCTCTGTACAAAGAAATTTCATCCGTGTTGCCCAGTCGTTCCCTATCTCGATTCGACCGGAATTCAATGTAGCTTCGAGCAACATCATAAAACTCACCAGCCATTAAAGAATTTTCTACGATAGTATGAATAACTTTTACCTTAATCGGCTTAGGATTATTTTCCAGCTCTTTCAGCGAGAGCCATACTAACTTCATAATGTCTGAAATGTCAGAGTCTGTTAATTTTTCAGAATCTGTTGCGTCAGACGCTTTTTTAATCGCATTAACAATCTTAGACTCGTCAAAGTCTACAATCCGTCCATCTCTTTTCTTTATAGTCATAAAATCCTCTTTTATTGTTGTAACGTAAATAGGAATTTTGAGGAGTTTCCTACTTTTTATAATTCCGAAAAAGAATCGGGAGGGGACTCTTTGCTCCTATTTTTTCATGGAAGAAAACTCAATTCATGCTATAATTGTAAATCCTCGAAATGACCGCTTGTATAATTACTGGATAAACGGCTCATTAGAAAAGCGTTGTATGCTGAAAGAACGAATGAGAGAATTCTGTTTGGACTTGTGCCCTGCAAAAGCAAGGGACATAAACCGATGCATAGACGATATGATTCCTTTTGTGGTTTATGCTGAGCAAGAAATCTTTCAAGAGCTTGAAGAAGACCCACCTGTTCCTCTTTCTAAAGCTGCAAGAATGTTTCCGCTAAGAAAGAAAATCTATTCTCATCAAGATGTAAAAAGAAAAAATGATAAGTCCTTCTTGGATGAACAGAAACAAAAATTCAATATTTGGGAAAAGTATAATATAGTTTTAGACAAGAAGAAAACAAACCCTCTTAAAAATCGAAAACTCTAGCAAAAAGGCTTTTTCCTGCAGGGTCTTTTAAATACTGATAATAAGATTTCATAAGATCCATAAATGCTTTTCTGTCTAGAACTCGAATTTCTTTATGAGAATAATCCCACAAGTCTAAAACGTAAGACACTTGCTGTGCTAAAGAGTTGACGTCTTCAGGAGATGCAGAAGGCTTTTTATACTTATTGATAAAGGGAAGAATTTCTACTACGATTAAACTTTGGTTGGTTTTTCCTTCATTAAACTGTATCATAAATATACTCCAGCAAAAAGAAAGGGACTTATCCTCGTATAGAGTCAAAGTCCCTAAGAATTCGAGTTATTTAAATAGGGTTACCTACTTAATTCAAAGCTGGCATCGGAGCGATTGTGTCCGGAGGGAATTCTGTGCCATCGAAAGGATCTACGTGGACACAAGCTGGTGAAGGGAATCCTGATGAAGCCCCTTCGTAAAGGTCTCCTGCTCTTTCGTCCCAAACAAAAGTTCCAGTTTCCATGTTTACATCCAGAACAAGAGCTTTCTCTTCCGGAGTCATTTTAGCTACTCCCTGGTAAACTCTTCCTGTAAGAGAACCATCCATAAGACCTTTCCACTTTTCTTCTGTCATTTTAGACAAAGGATTAGCTACGGGCTTTGGCTCTTCTTTAGGAGCCGGAGCAAAAGAAGGTCTTGTCTGTGCAGGTGCTGCCTGAGTTGGAGCTGCAGGCTGAGCTGCTGGAGCTGCTGCTGGTTGTGGTGCAGGCTGTGAATAAGGATCAAGTGCAGGATTTCCCACTTCTACTTCAGGAGCTTCTGCAGGGGCAGTGTTTACTGGTGCTTCTGACAAAGTAGGATGATCTGGAACTGCAGTTGCAGGTGCCTGTTCTGCTTTCTGCTTTGCTTTTTCTGCTTCTTCTTTTTCAGTAAGCTCGCAAAGTTCTTCATACCAAGGCTTTCCAAAAACCTTTCCTACCTGCTGGATAAAGATACCCAAGTGGTCTTTAATGCGTTTATATTCTGTGATTGGGAATAGTTTGTCCAAATCCCAAGGCTTCCAAGAACGTTCTTCATCTGTAAGAGGACCTGCATGAACAAGTTTTTTAGTTTCGTCAGAAATACGCTTAGCGTCATCAATACCATGGTAAACTTTGTACCAAGGGTCGTCTGAAAGTTTCTTGATAACAATATCGTAATCGTTCCAGTCAGTGTTTCCATCCATAGAAAGAATGTCATCTACGATAAGGTTGTAAACAGTAGTAGGTACACCGTAGTCGAACCATACTTTTCCTTTTTCATCAGGAGCACCAGCTTTCTTAGAAAGAAGTCTGAGCTGTTTCTGGTCACGATGCCAGTCCATTGCCCCACGGTCAATTACATTAAAAATCATTGAAGCAGAAAATTTCCATCCGTCTTCATAAGGATTGTCAACCTTGTTATTCTTCATAACTCGGTTAAAGATATCTGGATGAGATTTAGCGTGGTGATAAATGCGAACTCCCTTTCTGCCATCAGGAGCAATTCCGTCAGGATCCCAATCATAAGAAAGAACTTCTTTGATAATCTTGTGAAGAATCCAGTCTTTACGCTCTTTTGGGTCTGGAGCAAATACACGGAATTTCTTATCGTCATCTCCAAGAATCATGGATGTAAAAATCTTTTTACAGTCCGTAGGTTCTCTTCCTTCTACACAAGGACCTCCGATGAGACGAACAACTTTTTCTACATTGGGTGCTAATGCAGACCAAGGAATATCTACGTAGTTACCGTAGCTTCCACCATTTGCCTTGCGGGCAGCTTCTTCTGCTTTTTCAGCATTACGTGCAGCCATTGCCTTGGCAAACTTGCTTTGTGAATCAGACATGTTTTTTCTCCTTTGCAACTTTTACGCTTACCGACGTGTAAGCTCGACGTGTTGCATTTGTCTATGGAATATAATTCCTGGAAAAAATAGGAAAGTGAGAGAAAAGCAAAAAATTTTGTTTACCTTTTTCTTTAATGAAGGAACGCATTTTATTTTTCAATCCAATTTTGTTAAAAGAAGACTTTGTAAAAGGAGTCAAGAAACGGCTTACGTATGACAGAAACAAAGTCGTTCTATTGAAAGAACTTTTAACGAAAACAAAATCACAACTAATTCTCATTTGGTTTTCTCTACAGGACGAGAAAGACTTGGAGCTTATTCCGTTTTTGAAAAACAGTGATATAACTCCCGTAGATTACATTCCTTCTGACGAATACTTGTATCTTAAGTACAAAGTGAAAAGCCCTCAGGACTACGACTTTGAACGTCTTAAACATCAGGACGCTGTAAAGAATTATCCTAAGGAAAATCTAGATTTTTTCATAGTAGATACTCAGTTTAATTGCTGCGGAGACCGCTCGGCTGTTTTAGGAAGAAACTGTTTTACTCAGAAATCTTTAGAAACGATAATCTCTCGATTCAGATAACCATACTCAAGTATAGTACTCGAACTATACCTATGTATACCTTTCTCGAAAGATTCTCTAGAGAAATCTTATCCTAGAATCTTTAACTCTAATCTTATTCTTAAATCTTATTCTTAAGTCTTTATCTCTAAGGGTGGTGGAATCGGAAGGACACAACCCTGCCCTCGAGTCTTCTAGAGAGTAATCTCTAGCTAAGTACTGATGATACTTAGCGAACTCGAGAACTGGTGTGTCCTGGTTTTAGGGAGTTTAAACCCCTAAGTAATGGAGCCAACCATCAGGACAGTGAAATCGGCAAGTCGTCTCACTTCTGTATCCTTTCTTTAAACTTCGTGGGTAGGAGGTACTTATTTCCTAAGTTCAATGTCAGTCCTAAGCAGCTGGTAGCAAGCCAGTCCTATCCCCACTATTCCTCTCGGAATCTTGCGTTGTAGCTCACAGGCGATATCATTCACCTCACCTGTCCCCAGCATTTCTATGGAAGAAAACGTTTTCTTTCATTAGAACGCCCTCAACCGTACATGTACCATCTCGGCTTGTCGTCTGCACGATGTCTTGGGTAAGAGTTGTTAGCTCTTGTCTGTTGTTCTTTTGAGCAGCCCCCATGTAGAACGGGAATCGCAAAAACTCGTCCATGGTGTCAGATTGTATTCTGCGTCATTCGAGTTTTTAAGTTTTTCTTTTGAAAAAGAAAAGCTCCTTTATCAAGAACTGAAAAACTTTGCATCCCCACGGAAAAATAGACGCATTGTAAATCAGCCCTTGATAAAAGAGCCTTACAATAAAAATAGGTTCCGTGGTTATGTAGCTCAAAATCTAAGTCGTTGTCTTACTTAGACCTTGGCGAAGGATTTCTCCCTCGACTTTAGCAGCTTGAAGCGATTTGCTGTTTCTCATTTCGTTCTTCTTGCCACAAAAGGATTTTTCTATTATAACTCATTTTGCCGAAAAAGGCAAGTGGGTAATTAAAAAATCCTTGGATACATAAATAGGGGACAAATTTTGTCTCCCATCCTGTTTTCGATTTTTATAATTCCGAGCCGAGAATAAAAAGTTAGGGAAATTTTTCAACCCTTTTCTAAGTCTACGGAATTAAAAAATATAGACAAGGAAGTAGACTTGTTTAATCTAACAAGCACTTCGAATAAGAAATACTTTGAGGAGATTTCCTATGAAAACTTTACGGGAATACCAGGAAGAAATTGTAACTAAAGTTGTAAACTCTGACAAGGATCAGATTATTTGTTTGCCTACAGGAGCCGGAAAAACTGTAATTGCTTCTGCTATCATGGAGAGACTTCCGCAGAAAGTTGTTTTTGTTGTTCCTCGTCTTGAATTAATCAAACAAGCTCGAGATGAATTTGGGGATGTAGATATTATCTGGGCTGACAAAACAGAAATAACCGGAAAGAAAGTGGTAGTTGCTTCAAAGGACTCTTTAAGAACTCAGCACGAGCTTGTTTCTCAGAATGTGGTTCTTATCTTTGATGAAGTCCACGTAAGTCTTGAAGCAACTTACAAGCTCGTTCAACTTATCAAGCCTGTACGAGTTCTCGGTTTGACCGCTACACCAGAAAGAATGGATGGTCAGGCTCTTTTAAAAGGAACAGACTCAATACACAAATTCGGCTGCTTTGATGAACTTATTCAGCAGGAAACAGTTCCTTCCCTCATTAAGAAAGGCTACTTGACAAAGCTGCGTTACTACACTCGTCCTATTGAAGGAATTACAGAAATTAAGCCTACTTCTGCAGGCGAAGAACTTTCCGATGAGCAGATGACCGAAATCTTCGACAAGAACGCTGTTTGGGGAGATTTGGTTACCTCTTATGAACAGTACGGTAAAGGTCGTCCTGCTCTGGGATTTACGAACACTATTGCCATGGGTGAAAAAGTTGTTTCTATTTTCAGGGACGCAGGATATGACTTCCGCATAATTCACGGTAGCATGTCAATGCACGAGCGTGAATCTCTTATTGAACAGCTTAGAACTCACAAAGTAGACGGACTTGTAAACGCTGCTTTGCTCACCTACGGATTTGACTGCCCTCCTGTTAGCTACGCTTTCAGCTGCCGTCATATTAAGTCACGTCCGCTCTGGTTCCAGATAGTAGGAAGAATTCTTCGTCTTTCACCTGGAAAAGAAGACACAATCTTTGTTGACCATGGCGACAGTATTTCTGAATTCGCAGAGCCAACTTGTTCTTTACCTATTCTTGACCCTTTCATTCAGTGGCGTGTTGATGGTGAAGACAAGGAACAGAAAAAAGCTCGTAAAATCGAACTTAAGCGTGTTCAGGAAACAATGGCTCTTCTTCAGGAACTTGATCCACTTCCTGTAAACATGGTTGAAGTAACACCAGACAACACTTGGGACAGACTTATCAAACTGCTTCAGAAATTCCAGAAAGAAAATGGTCAGCTGGCAAAACTTGTTCAGAACTTGAATGCTGCTAATCAGAAACTTTCTCACGAAAAAGAAGACATGCAGGAACGGCTTAAAGCTGCTAAGGCAGAAAAGTTTATCGACTCTCAGGAAACATTTGATTGGTGCCGTAAAAACTATCCTTACCTTAGAGGTATGGTTCATGACGAAATGAAAATGAGCAAAGGCTACTGGCAGATGGCTCCTGAAGCTCGTGTAGAAGCTGAGCATGCTAAAACTGTTGAGATGATGAAAGAGAAGAGCGACAAACTCAAATTCTTAATCGATGAGCATACTTTCTTGAATTCTACTAAGTGGTGGAAGGAACACTGGCAGCCCCGTAATGATGGTCCTGCTCCGGCTTTTGCCCCTGTAAAGACAGGTTCAGAAGAAACTAAGTCAAGTATTCGTGAGCTGTTCGCAAGAGCTGCTCCTACTGTAAACAAGATTCTTGAAGACAACAGACAGGGTTCGTTGCCTTTCTAAAGGAGGAAATATATGTCTTTTGAAAAGCCTATCCCGATGTTCAAAAGTTTTAAAATAGAAGGATTTGCAAGGGGAGGACATTACAGTACGTTCTGTAAGAACCCTCTTCCTTTGCTGGAGATTTCAGATTATGCTGTAATTTTCGGTTCTGTGGATTCTGAGCCTACTCAAAACTCTACTTGGGAGATTATCGGAAGTAAATTCCGCTATGCACCGAACACAGAATCTGAACTGAAAGAACGTTTCGGGGAAGAACTTATGAAGCACTGCCACATACTTGAGCTGAAAAGAGTACCTCCTGAAAACTGTTTCTATTGTTCAGAATACGGTCAGGCTAAGATAAATAAGAAAGTTATGTGTGACCATTTGCTACGTTGTACCAATGGCTCTTGTTTTAAGCGTAAGAAATAGAAAGGAGAAAACTATGCAGAAAGTTATCGAAACAGTAAACAACTTGACAGAAATGGAGAAAAAGTGCTTTGACCATTTCTGCCTTAACTATGATGATTTGCAGACAAATCTTGAGGACAATGCAAACTTTGTAGACTTTTACGACGTTGCGAAGGAAATTCCTGCTCGTCAGCTCAGGGGAGTTTTCTCTAGCTTGGAGAAAAAGGAATTGATTTTCTACGCAGACTGTGATGAAGGTACATATTACGTTACAGGTTTTGCAGTTGCCTGCTGGTTTTACATGAAAGACAAAGAAGAGTACGATAAGTGCTCTAAAGAAGTTTTGGAAAGATACGTATAGGAGGAAAGGCTATGAAATTCTATGAAGTTTTGGAAAAAACTAACAGTGCTGATTTCGATGTATGTGATAACGTTTACGACGTTATGTACACTTTCTGCTGGGACAAAGAAATGTTCTCTACAGTAGAAGAATACAACATGTTCTGCAAAGAGTTGTTTAAAAGAACAGAAGTAGAAAACTTTGTTTCCACAGACCATGTTTGCCTTAAGCTGACAGACATGATTAAGACTAACAAAAGTCTTTTTGAAGAGTACATGAAAAAGTACTGGCAGAATCAGTACGAGGAAGAAGATGATTTCGAATACGAATGGTGTAAAGAGCTGCTGCTGTTTACCTGTGGCTATGCAACAGACAGCCAGTATCAAACTCTTCGGGAAGAAGTCCTAGAAAAGATTCCAGCTTAAGGAGACACAGATGGTTTATTTTGTAGTAGATGAAAGTGAAGACTTGGAGTCTCATTTTGACCTTAAGTTTGTTTTTGCTACAGAACAAGAACTAAACAAGGCTTGGCCAAAAGTTAAAAAGGAAATGAGAAGTTCTCCTGACTGGAATGTCTACTGCTGTCAGGCAACCGCTTCTGACCAAGAGTTTGTCAAAGTAGAAAAGAAGGAATTGGACATTTCCCAGAAAGAAAAAGAAGAATGGGAGACATATTGCAGGCTTAAACAAAAGTTTGAGTCTCCTATGCAGTCTCCTTTCGAAAAGAAATAAGGAGAGCTTATGCATTACACAGTTGGACGAATTTTGGATTTCAAGAAAGGAAACATGCAGGTTATGGTTCAAGGAATTCATAAAAATCATTCCCTCAGGGGAGTAAGGAACTCTTTTGGATTCGATAACGGTTACGGTAGCTTTCATCTGTACGGGTCAAATCCTTATTTGACTATGCACATTTGCCTTTACAGAAATGATGGTTCTTATTTTCATGCTGACGTAGACGTAAGAGCAGAAGTTCTTAAGCGAACTGGAAAAACTCGGGTTACAGAAAATCTTATGGAGCAGCTGCGCATGTCTAACGTAGGAAGGAAGTGTAGATTTTACTGGGATCAGTCTAAACAAAGCTGGGAGTTTGTTAACTCTAAAGACCTTGTAATCGGCTGATCTTGAAAAGAAAGGAATTATAAAACATAGGAAATAACTTGGCTAGGCTTGAACGGAGGATAGCTATGAACAATACCTACGGTGTATTTTTAGGTTTTGGTATGGGATGGATTCTCTACGGATTGGTAAACTTAGTTTTCAGTTCTAAGAGATTAACCCGTAAATTAGAAAAGCGACTTTCTGAATATGAAATAGAAGAAAGCTGCCGTAAAAGTTTAATCAGTGGAATTTTGTACACTACTTTCGGAATTGTTTGGCTTGCTATAGCTTTAATCCTTTATACAAAACGTGGAGCACAAGTATGACAACTGAAAAGGCTGAAGAAATTCTACTTGAAATTCAAAAGTTTCCTTGCGTAGAAACTGTTCAAAAAGTTATGCAACCTGTAGAAGAGCAGCTTAACAAGTCAAAAAAGATTATGCTGAAATTGGTAAATGCTATACGGGTTTTAAGCGACCCGAAAGTAGAGTTAGCTGACTGCGATAGCTTTCTTGCTGAAGCTGACAAATTCCTGGAGGGATTTCAAAATGGATAAAGTTGAACAGATGGTCAAGTTGGTAGAAGAATACAAAGAAAAGCAGCAAGAGGAAATCCAAATTCAAAATACTATCAACGCTTATAAAACGGATTTAAAGCATTTTATGGATACTGGAAATAAGCATATCCGTATTTCTTTTTGTCAGGGGCAAACTTATGAGAAACTTTACCGAGGGGAAGACTATCCGAGCGATGCAGTAAAAGAAGCAGTCCAGAATGACATTGAGCAGCGGATAGTATCTTTAGAAAAGCAGCAGTATAAAATCCACGATAGAATTTTGGTGCTGCGTTGTTTGATAGCGAATTAAGGAGAATATCATGAATGAGATTATGGCAGTAGCTCTCGGAACAAGTTTTGCAGGAGGGCTTATTGGTTTGACTTTCGGGATTCTTACTGGAAGAGAGCTTAAGATTACAGCTTACGAAGACTTACTTAAGAAAACCGAAAATACAACTAAGAAGACACGCTCTATAAACGTTAGACTAAGAAGGGAAAATTCCAAACTTAGAAAAGAGTATCAAGCATTGTATGACTGTGTTGAAAAATGGTATGAACCTACAAACGAAAAAGCCCTGAGAAAATTAGTTGAAGAAACCGGAAAACTTTTCAAGAGTTTTATGGAAGTCAAATTGGACAAGGAAATTGAAGATGAAACGAGCATATAAAATTCTACTTATTAGAATTCTTGCTATGGTAGCACTTTCTTTGTGGGCTTGGTTTGCTCCTTATGAGAAGTTGATTGAGTCTACTATCGGCTTATTCTTCGTTTTCCTACTGGAGAGTTACCTTAGCAAATAAGGAGTATGAGAATGATAGAAGAAGAACTTAGAAAAGAAGCTACTACAACAGTTGAATGGGAATGCACTCTGATGATAGATCGACCAACGTTTGTAAATGGATACATTACAGGTTCAAAACCGAGAGAACAACGTATAGCAGACCTTGAAACACAACTTGAACAGCTTCAAAGAATAAACAATGAGCAAAAAGAAACTCTGAAGAAAGTAAGGGTTGCTTTAATACAGGAAAGAGCTGCAAACATTATGAACTACGGCAAAGGTGGAGTTGAAATGTTTAACAGCTTATTCGAAATCTTAAAAGGCGTAAGTAATTAAGGAGATAGAAGAAAATGATTGTTACCATAGTTCTATTATTTTTAATAAGTTTTCTAATGGCTGTTGAAGAAAAACTAGAGGAGATAAAAGGAAATGCCTGAAGAAGAATATTTTAGAAAACACTATCCTGACTCTTGCTACGGCGATAAACCACTTAGTCCACACTGGGACTTTTTCCAAGACGGAGTAGAGTTCGGGGAGCGACAATCCGAAAAGAAGTTTGAAAAAGTAAAATACACTTTAAAGAAAATTATAGAAACAGTTCATAGCGATAGAGTTAGTGAGTACGGGGCAAGGCTTGTTTTAATCCATGACCTTGCTTCTGAATGCTTAGAGGAGATGGAAAAATGAGTGAAACAAAATATATTCCAGTATCAGAATTGAAAGTCGGAATGGAAATTAAAGGGTACAAAAATGGAAGTACAACTACTTTTCATTCTGCTGACGTAGTCTCGATAAAGAACAATACCGTAAAACTTAGTTGGGGAGATCCGCTAAAGAATGCGTCTGACTACATGTTTGAAATTGAGTTGACTAAAGAAGAATTACAAGAAAAATATAAAGAGACTATCCAAGAAATAAGAGAAGCCTTGAATCACGATTTAGGTCAAGTGGACGGCTATCATGAAATGTGGAATTCCTGGCTCTTTGCTTATGACTTAGCAGAAATGGCTTCAACTTTAAATGAGCACAAACTGAAAATCATAGGATACGCAACTTTAACTGTTCCTAAGCATCCTATGTTTTCCGATGGATTATTGGATATAGGCGTTGTAGCTGAGTATGAAGATGGTGAACGTATTTGGTGTCATTTTTCAAACGAAAGTAGAAAGAGACTTTTGGAAGATGATTTCTAAAGGAGACAAAAATGACCAGTGAAGACCTAATCGAGCAGCAGAACGCATACTATATGGCAGGCTATCCTTCAAGACGTGTGACCGCTAGACCTGTAGAGAAAACTAAGAAGAATTGTCTTTGCTGTGGTAAAGAGATGGAATTAGAACTTCATGAGGAACGAGACTTTTGCGACAGATGTTTTCCTGTTGTTTGCCGAGAAGTATTCAACAAGGCAAATGACGGGATGACTGTTGAAGAAGTAAAAGAAGTAATTAGGAAAAGCCTTGAAAATGCAGAGCTGGAAAAGACTTGAGGAGATAAAAGACGATGGCTAAAAAATACATCTGTAACTTTTATCAGCATGACTGTGAATGCTGCCCTTACGGAGTAAACAAAAAAGATGAAGAAGGGAAGACTGTCTTAGGCTGCTCGTACAGTGACTTTCATGTTAATAAATTTATTAGCCGAAGGTTTAAAACTGATTGTGAATGGATGACAGGGAACTGCTACTTTTTTGCAGTAATTCTTAAAGAAAGGTTCGGAGGGGATATCTACTATGATGACATCTTCGGGCATTTTGCAGCGATGATAGATGGTGAGCTGTATGATTGGAGAGGTCAGCATACAAAAACTCCAGAAGAGCACTGGGTAAAGTGGGACGAATACGATAAGTACGACCCACTTTTAAAACAGTGGATAATAAGAGACTGTATTTTATAGCATTAGTTATAGGAGAAAAAGAGAAATGAAAAAGATTACTTATATAGCGGACATAGACCAAGACGTCGATGATTTTCTTGCAGTTCTTTATATGCAGAAATCAGGCTTACTGAAAGAGGTTGTATTTGATCCTGAACCAATTTCTTCAGAAGGAATACAACGAAAAGCTGTTCTCATAAAGAAGGGAATTAAAATAAGTGAGAACATCAGTGAAGGTACATCTGTAATATTTTGCGGTGGAGCTTTAAGAAATGTTCTTGCTTTTGTAAATAAACATCCGATTGACTTGTTTGTAATGAATGGTGGATTTGCAGGCTGCAATGTTGTAGACCCTGCGGATGAATTACCAAAGTTCAAAGGCAAAATGAGCGTAAGAACTTACAATTTCAACCTTGATGTAGCTGCTACCCATGAGTTTTTATCGCTTTCTGAAAACTATGTACGCAAGACAGTTCTGGTTGGAAAGAATGTTTGTCATAGCTTCAAGAACACAGTGGACTGTTTGTGGAAAGATACAAACTTCGGTATCAACTTTAAGATTCCTGAAGGCAAACGAACACATGATGTTCTCGCTTGTCATGAAGGACTGGCATTCTTAAATGATGATGAATCTCAGTTTTGTAAGTATAAGCAGCTGTATCCATTTAACGACGGACTAGATGGTACTTACACAAAATGGGGTAGCACATCAAGTCCAACTGTGTATAGAAAATGTTTTGTAGCTGTTGGCTATAAGGAGATAAAAGAAATATGAAAGTAAACAAATTACACAAAGGTGACAAAGTTGTAATGCACGACTGTATGGAAGCTCACGGCAGAGAAAATGTTGTGTGGGAATGCATCTGTGACAGTTACGAAATGTGTGGCTCAGAAGTAGTTTTTCTTAAAGGCTATTCTGGTGCCTTTGCTACGGAATTCTTGAGGAAAGTTGAGGATAAAAATTGACAGTACAAATTGTTAGACGAGACGGACGGTCAGAGTTGATACAGGATGTAAATAGCGTTGAAGCAAACAATGAAAAGAAAGTAACTTTGCATCTTGACAACTATACAACTGTGATACCTTGCTGTGATTTTACATCCATCATTATTCTTAAGGACTGAAGGAGACAAAAATGCAAATTGACAAGTTGTTCGATGAAACCTGTAATTTACTGCAGGAGCAGAAAAAGGTTTTTAATGAAATGAACCGATGTGCTACGCAAACTTTCAACGTGGAACAGTACTCAGGGCTTATCGATAAGTTTAATGCTATTGAGAAAAAGCGTGTGGCAACTCACAAGCAGCTACTTGCTATGCGTGACAAAAATATGGAAAGCATGGTTTTGTCACTTAAGCAGCACTACGGGATTAAGTAGGGAGATAAAGATGAGTGAAGTAGAACAGCTGGCACAAGAACAACTTAATACCTTTAAAAACCGCTTGTGCGAAATACTAAGTGAACTCGAGGAAGAATACAAATCTGTTTTTGCGCACGGTTATGCCAAAGGTGAAACTGATGAGAAGTTTAGAGCTAAGCAAGCGACTCCAAGTCCTACTGTGGAACTTGTCAAGGCAAAAGGAATTATTAAAAGGATGCTTCCTTTAATACCTAACGGCTACAATGATATGGGAAACAGTGACTTTGTTTATGAGGTCAAAGAAGAAGCAGAGCGATTCTTAGGAGAACAGACACCGAAAAACGAATTAAGCACAGGTTTTACCGGAGTAGAAATTAACGGAGTAAGGTTCTCTAATTTATCAGAAATGTTGCAGTACATGGACAAACAGAGAGAGCAGCTGCTTAAGGCAAGACAGATAATCGAAATGGTAACGGACTGGCAACTAAGATGCGGTAATGGTCATCCTACTTGGCAGGAAGTAGTATCAAAAGCAACACAATTTTTAAACGAGGTGAAGGTATGAAAAAATTTTTAGTTTTATTGGCTCTATTGTTTGTAGGTTCCGTAGTATCAGCTAAGCAGCGTGTCGCATACCACAGGTATAATTTTTCTTTGAACGTTGCGAGTGACGCAAAAGCAAACTTGGAAAAACTTATTTCACAAGGGTACAAAATTGTCAGCTTCAGTCTTGACTACAGTCAGAAATGCATGGTTGTGGTTTATGACGACATGGAGGAATGAAAAATGACAAAGAAGCAAAAAGCCTTTTTTAATTATCTCCAAAAACTGAAATCCGAAGAAAGAAAAGACACAAAGTTTGTTGAAACTGCTCTTAAAGAGTTTTTCAGATACTGGGAGCTTTACGAAAAGCAAGGAATGAAAGACAGTATGACAGTTGCTATGGAATCAACTGAAGCATTTGTTGGACTTCCTGTAAGAGCACATCTGAATAGCGAGGTGAAGAAAGACGACCCTAAAGAAACAATACGCAAGCTGCAAGAAAGTACGTTTAGTATGATTGACGAAAAGAATACACAGATTAAGCAGCTCGATGAGCAAGGCGGTCAGCTGCTTAAAGAAAAAACAGAGCTTGAAGCCAAACTAGAAAACATCAGGCACTACCTTGATCATGAAATTCCGCACAGCCTGATAAATGAAGCAACAACCAAAATCTATAGAATGATATAAGGAGAGAAGAATGAGACTGATTTGTGGAAAATGTGATTGCGAAATGACAGAAGTGTGCGGTTACTTTTCAACACGACCTGCTTATTGGGTATGTCCTAGATGTAAATACAAGGTTAAAAATGCAGACTATAAGGGGTAAACAATGAAAGACGAAGAACTGGCAGATAACTGGATTGCAGAATACACAAGTGTAGATGTGAAAACACAGAAAGCCATACAGTTACAGTATCACAAAAATCTAAAACAAGCCTTTCTTGCAGGGCTTAGTGTAGGCAGGTCACAGTGGCATGACTTACAGAAAGACCCGAATGACTTGCCAGAAGATAAAAGAAATGTTTGGTGCGACTACGGTGACGGCTGTGGCAAAGGACACTACAATAAAGACGATGGCGGTTGGTGGATAGAAGGTCACATGTTCTGTTCTGCTATTGACGCTTGGTGCGAGCTTCCCACTTTTCATAGGGAGTAAATTATGGAAGGAAAAACAAGATATGTAGGTTTACCCATTTGTGGAATAGAGATAAAATCCTACTACAAAGATGGAAAGGAACTTGTCGATTATAAAGGCAAGACTTATGAAGTTGGTTGTGAAACTTGTGATAATCACGATGCAGATAGTTGCAATTCCTGTGGGCTGAAAATGGAAAGCTATTCGCTGAACACAAGCAGTGAGGCAATCTCTATCAGCAAGGAGTAAGACGTGTTTGAAACAGATGCAGAAAAATACGCAGATGAAAAATGTGGAACAATTGAAACAGAAGAAAAGAAGTTCTGTAGAATTGACTGGCAGAGAGGTGCGGAGTTCGGCTTCAATAAAGCGAACGAATGGCACTTTGTAAAAGATAAACTGCCACCGAGTGGAGAAACTGTTCTACTTTATTACGGGGCAGACGTTATGGGGAAAGCGATACTGAGTACAGGCTGCATTGATTGTAAAGGTACTTGGTACAAAAATGTGGATGACGAACCTATCAAGTGGCAGGAAATTACACTTCCAAAGGAGAGCGAATAAGATGTCGATGTTTGAAATTGGATTTGTTTGTGGTTGCCTGCTTATGTTTATAGCTTGTGAATTTTTAGGTAAAAACTAAAAGGAGAATGCACAATGACTAAAACTCAACAGTACTGGGCACAAAGACAAGAACACAAAATTGAAGATTTGGAGCATGACTGGAAGGAATTGAGTTCAATGTACAGCGGAGAGGAAGAAGACAAGTTCACAGTCTTAATTCCGGTTTGTCATAAACCTCCGAAAATTAGATTGCTGAAATTATTTTTCAAGGGTGGCTGCAGTGGAAGACGAGAAGTTGAGCTGCGTTCAGAAGTCTCTATCAGTCAGCTAGAGCAGTCGTTAGGTCATGAATTGGATAAACAGAAAGCCGTATATAAAAAGTGCACAAGCGAAGACTTTTGTACTGCAAACTGCTTGAATTACAGTAGAGAAGCCAATGACTGTTTTAATCGTCATCGAAGGAATAATAAATCTGTAAGTAAAGAGAAATGCGAAAACTGCTGCAGATTCGAATTCAGATGGGATTATGAAGACGAAATTGTAAAAAGACCAAATAGATAAGGATATAAAAATGAAATATAAATGCGATTCTTGTAAAAATGAAACAGAAGAAAAGTATGATTTAGTTTTATTTGCTTGTGGGATAAGGCTATGGCTTTGTAAAAAATGTTATTGCAAGGCTTTGGGAAAAAGGAGATTGAATAGAAATGTGTGATCGTAGTAAATGTATGCACCGTTTTGAAGAAAAGAGAGAAAACAAAAAGGTGAGATACTGTTATCTGTGTGGAGCAGAAAAACCTGAATTCAGAGTAGAAAGCAAGCATATTTCTATTATGCTTCCAGCTTTTAAGAAGTTTAACAAACACGGAACAAGTCATATAAATGTTCACATTTGTGAAAATTGTTTCTTGAAAATATTTGATAAGGAGAATAAATAATGTACAAACAGGTATTTTTAGCAAGGAAAGAATCTGGACCAAAGATTCTTGTCATAAGTGGAATCCACGGAGATGAAAGCCAGGCAGTTGTTTCTGTTTTAAAACTTGCAGACGCTATCAGTAAACTTTCGTGTGACCCTTCTACAATTTTTAGTCATGTGACATCGTACACTTTTTTGCATGCTGTAAATGACTTCGGCTTGGCTCAGCACACAAGAGAAAATCTTTACCAGAAAGAAAGTGAAACACCTCAGGATTTGAATCGACTTTTCAAAGCTGAATTTTCCACTCCGACAGAACTGAAAGACACAATTTCAACAGCTATCGCAGATGCAGACATTGTGATCGATGTTCATAATTCACCTTTATGCAAAAACTGCTTTTTGGTTGACTATGATTCTAATGCGGATAAAATTCTGTCTTTAGTAGGAAGGACTTCTTTGACTCCTCTTGTTCGAACCGCTAACACAAATGCTGGAACTGTAAAAAGTAAGGCTCTCTCTTTGGGAAAGATTGGCTTTACAGTAGAATTAAATGGCATGGGATTCTTGGGAGATGACCCAGAACAGAGTAGCATCCTGCTTCTTGAATTTATTCAGTCAATTCTTTCTAATTATAACCTTCCTAAGAAAACTTGCCCAGACCTGTCAGAGTACTTGTCTCACAGCTTGTGCTCAATGATTACAGGAGTAGTTTCTTGGCAAAGATTGAATCCTTGGCTTAAAAAGTACAGTAAGAACGAGGTTATCTGTACAGTTACTTCTTTGGATGGTAAAGAAACTCATGAGATTAAAGCCCCGTACTCTGGAGGATTTGTTTATGACATGACTCACTTTTACTATGTAAATAAAGGCGAGCCTATAATAGAATACGCTAGAAATCCTCAGGACTTTTTTGGCAAAGAATAATCCTAACTTTTATTTTTGCAGGCGGAATTATAAAACACATGAGTGATGAATTTGATGACTTCTTTGGGGAAGAAGCCCCAAAGGTAAAAAATGCTGAGGTTAAAGAAATTGTAGAAAATCCAATTCTCTTTGATGAGCCTGAAGCCAATGTAAATATACTGCTCGCAGACAAGCTGTCTGACCACCAGATAGCTTATCTTGTAAAACTTGCGCATCAGTGCGACGCACGAGTTAGAGTTGTGTATTGTTTCCCTTTTGTAGCGAATGAGAAGCACATGGTAAAAGGAATGGGAAAGTTTTTCGCTGAGAATGTTCGTTCAGACTTGAAGAACTTTTTTATTCGAAATCATCCTGTAGTAACTGTAGGTAGAGCGATTTATGCTACTACTTTTGACACAGATGTTCAGGTAGAGTCTTTTTATGATTCTGTCTTTAATCATACTTACTTTTATTCGCCATTTGTTGACAACAGGGTTTATCCTATTGACAACGCTTTCCGCATTTGTGGATTCGGGCAGCCTGATCCAAAGTCAGGAGAGCCGATTTATTTCTGGGACAGATTTGAAACTTTCTTTGCAAGGGAGCAGTTTAAAAGAGCAGCAAAAGCTGGAAATTGTTCTCTTTTTAGAAAGAAGAATATCTCTATACGAGAAATAGAAAACTGTAATGAATGGCTTTTGCAGCACTCTCAAAATGTTCCTGACAATGAACTGTGGGTAGCAGTAGACTCTGAAACAAGCGGATTCAAAAAACTTGAAAATAAAATTGGAAATATTTCTTTGTCATTTAATGGCTATGAAGCCTTTTACTTGGACTGGAAAAATATTAATCCGAGAATATTTTCTAAGTTCTTGAATGCTCATAGATGCATCTACGCAAATGGAAAATTCGATATTCTGTTCTTTGCTTATCACGGATGTGACTTGCACAAGCTGGACTGGGATACCATGGTTGCAGGGCATTTCTTGAATGAGATGCGTTCTAATTCTTTGAAAACTCATGCTTTCTGGTATACTAACTACGGTGGATACGACCTTGAGCTTGAACGTTACAAGTGGAAGTATCCAGGAATGATTGACTACACAAAAATTCCTAAGTCTATTCGTATGCCTTACGCTGGAATGGATGCAGCTATTACCTATCAAGTTTGGGAACGTGAAAAAGAAGACATGATGAAAGAGCCTGATCTGTACAAGTACTACACAGAAACTGCGGTTCCTATGATAAACGTATTTGTAAAAGCGGAGTACAAAGGATTCTGCATCAACTGGGCTGCTATTTCTAAGACAGGTGATGAGCTTCAAGAAAAAATCCGTATTTGTAAAAAAGCAGTTCGTGATGCATACAATGAACCTGATTTGGATGTAAATTCAAAGCAGGCAGTAGGTGATATGCTTCAAGCCCATGGATATCCTGCCATAGCTATTGGAAAAACAGGTCACTACAAAGTCTCAAAAGTAGAGCTGCACGAGTGGAAAAAGATGGGCTACAAAGAAGTAGACACCTTGCTTGAACTTTCTAAGTGGACTGCTCTTTGGCAAACCTTTATCGGAGAAGATGCTTCCGATGATGAAGACCAGACTAAAGAAGTAGAGGAACAGGAAGAGTCAGACTCATTCTTTAACGAAAGCTCTACTGTTGCGGACAAGTTTAATAATGATTGTACAGGGCTTTGGAAGTACAAAGCTCCGGACGGTTGTGTTCATACAACATTTCATCCGTTCATGGCTCAATCTCACAGACACCGCTCAAGTGACCCTAATCTTCAGAATATTCCTAAAAAGAATTATGAAGCAACAAAACTTGTTCGAACCGCTTATACTACTCCAGACACAATTCCTTGTAAACCAGAGGAAGCAGACAAGATTGCTTTACTTTGTAAGGATTCCGGCTATGTTTCTTTGTATTCAGGAGAGACGATTTCTATTGGAGGAAAAGTTTATTTAGGAAAAGACCTTTATAAGCTGGACTTGGATTCTTTAGGAATTAGAGCTGAATATGAAAAGTTTTATAAAACGGATTTTCCTGAGGGAACAGAGTCTTACTTGCAGATAGAGGACTCCGAAAGAGGAAAACTTATTTTACCGATTTACGAGGACTCAGCAAAGAAGAAGTTTGTTGAGATTTTTGTAAAACGTAATAACGTAGTTCAGAAAGTTTTCACAAAAGACCTTCAGGAAGGGGATGAACTTGTAGAGACTGAGTCTCTTAAAGTAGCATGCTAAGGAGTTGATATGATCACATCTATAAAGAAAATTACAACAATGCCCGCATATAATATTTTGGAATGTGATGGCGAAAACTTGCAAGCTCATATTGCTGCTTCTATGTCTCAGGATCCTGCTTTGTGTGAACTGTTCCTAAAAGGAGGAGACTTCCACTCAAATAACGCTTACTCCATAATGGCAAAATATCAGCTGTTTATTCCTTATGAAGTAACATTTACAGATGGCTCTGTTATGGAAGTTATGGAGTGGAAATCGTTCGACACAGAAAGGGGCAAGCACATTTCAATTAGTAAACTTCAGCCAGGAGACAAAATCTTCGGCAAAGTGTTTGCTTCGAGTAGGCAGCTTGCAGCCCGTAAAATCTCTTATGA